>Ga0070729_10003996_pt1 | contig 16461 bp, 20 predicted proteins | sample tdDd472_FD_66725 | JGI IMG/M metagenome (GOLD analysis project Ga0070729, IMG submission 66725) | Marine sediment microbial communities from the Atlantic coast under amendment with organic carbon and nitrate - tdDd47.2 | ecosystem: Environmental > Aquatic > Marine > Coastal > Sediment | place... | reverse complement strand
GATGGTAGCGTTTTGCACCAATCGCAAGTTGAAGGTGCCAATAGTCTCTACTGCCACTCTTTTTTTTAATAAAGGAAAACCCTTTTGGGGAAATGGATGGGATCGCCACCATTCGGGAAAGCTCTGCGTATAAAAGATTAACGGCTGGATTTTGTTCCAAAGAATCCTCCTTGGTATCATTTTAGATTAATAATGATACCATAATTTAGTAGCAGTATGATCACAAAATGATACCAAACTCAACCATTGCTCAATTGCTTGTAAGAAAAGGAAAGAAATGAAAGAGGATGTAAGAAAAAAAGAAATGAAAGAGGACATCCAAGAAAATGAAAGAAAAGTGAAAGAAAAGGACATCCATCGAAATAATCTAATCAGTTAAAACTCGTCTCGCTTCATTTTCTGCTTTTTGTTCGAGGAAAATCCGATTTCTTTTTAGAATCTCATGCCATGATGAGCGTTCCCATGTCTCCTACTACAGGCTTTTGGGGACATCCACAGATTCTATTCGCACCTCTCCCTTTGATGTTCGAAACAACTTGTTTTTCAAGATTTTTGGGATTGCTTAACCAAACGACGTCTTGGCTGCTCAAGTTCCCTTAAAGCAGCATCTTTCTCTTTCTTTTATTGCCTTTATCATCGTCTTAAAACGGTCCTCCACTCGGTGAGACCTTTGGATTACGGTGACTTGTCACCGTTTTTGACAGGATTGACGGACAAGAGCGGGGCCCGGGCCCCGCACTCCAAACAAGGCTTCGCCTTGAGGGAGGCGACCACATTCCGATTGCGATTAAAATAGCGGCCAACAAATGACGACAAAGGGTTTATGAGCTTGTACTCTTGGCCCTGCCGGTCCATTTTATGATGACCCAATAGGCCCAGCGGACCAGCATAGATTAGCCCCGCTTCATTTTCGATCTCAAATTGCTTTGCCGTGCCGAAACATTGCCTATTCGCTTGCGTACAAAAACAGGTACAGGTACAATGTTAAGTACAATGCGAATGAGGTGTACATGGACACGTTGAGCTACTCTTCATTTAGACGCAATTTAGCCCATATCCTTGATAAAGTGAATGAAGACCACACGCCCGTTTTGATTACAAGGCAGAATGGCAAACCGGCTGTCGTTATCTCTCTGGATGATTTTCATGCCTATGAAGAGACCGCCTATTTAATGGCTAGTCCCAAAAATGCACAGCGAATGAACCAAGCCATAGCTGAAGTCGAAGCGCGGGAAACCGTCCAACGAGGACTCATTGAAGAATGATCGTTTCATGGGCAAAGACTGCCTGGGAAGACTATCTATATTGGCAAAAAACCGAAAAAAAGATCCTTAAACGAATAAACTCTTTAATCCAAGACATTGAAAGGCAGCCATTCGAAGGGCTTGGAAACCCTGAGCCATTAAAACACAATTGGTCTGGATATTGGTCCAGACGAATTGATCGTGAGCTTCGCCTGGTGTACAAATTCGACGAGGGCGCCATAACAATTATTCAATGTCGTTACCATTATTGAGAAAACAAATGTCATCGCCCCGCTGGCAAACGAAGACCCGGTTCCCTATCTCCCCCTAGCACCTTCAGGGTCAACATGTCTATCTTCCAGGATAGAGTCTTACCTTTCTTGTGACATGCTAATGTCTAGCATCTACACTTCATTCGGCTTCCCGTCATCTACTCTTGGCACCTTATTTGGGGAATGTACCCAGATCAAGGTAAAATAGAGACAATGTCCTTTTGATGGACTGAATGACATTGGATTTTTTCCAATGAATATCAGGATTAAATATTTGGAACGGGAGTGTATTTTAAAATTCTCTTTTTTTATCTTTCTTGGATATTCTTGTGTCTCAAGTGGGCAATTGATTAAAAGCAAGCCATACAATCCCAAGGACTACACAGTAAAGCACTTCAAAACCGAAACCAAAACAATTCAATTTGATCAACTGACAGTCGAGTTGATTCAAGTTCATATTGAGGATTCTTCCCATCGGGATTATCCATTTTTCAGCTGCTGGATACATGTGTCAAAAGAGGAAAGCCTGGTTTCATCGATAAGTTTTTACGACATTTGGGGACTTGGAGGAACTGCAGGACTCTTTTTTCCAGTGAAGCAGCACGTGACTGATGCCCTCATTATTTGTAAGCAGGGTGATTACGATGGAAGAACTGTTGTTGTAAAAAAGGATGGGACAGTAGGATATTTCCCTGGAGGTGAAGCTTGGGTCACCGAAAATCAAAAATTTCTCCTCTCAATTCACGTTGCTGATGGTGGATATGGCATCTATTGTGTGGAATTAAGCTCTCTAGAACTTATCCAAAAGGATCTATATGAAACCGTAGAATTTGTTTCATTACGGCAAGAGCCGGGATCAAGAAAAATTCACATCTTAGGATATTTATATGCCTTAAGGGAACCTGCTGCAATCACTCTTGTGTTTGATCCGGAGACTGGGAAGTCATCCAAAATTCTTGGTGATTTTTCGGAATTCGAACAAAAGTACCCTGAACTTGAGCCGCTAAAACAAGTGGATGTATTTGAAACGAAGTAGATTGGAGTATGAGATATTCCTCCCTGTAGAACTCTAATTGGCCAAACTCTCAAGTTTCAGTTTCATACGTTTACCAAGAAAAACTTGGGCGGTAAACTCGCAAGAGGTTTTGAGTTCAATTTTCAGACGATTTGAGACAAAATGGGCTCAACATTCCCAAGAACGTCCGTTATGTGATTCACCCTGAGATCCGGTCGTTTCTTGGAAACAAGTTGCATGAGACGGAATAGACGAACCCTAACTGAAAGGTGACAGGACATGTCCTTTTTAATATGTGGATTAGTGATGTTCGGTGAATTTGATTTATTTCTCCAACTTGATGGGAAGCCCATTTCTGAGGCCTCTTCAGTGTTGGTGAACAACGGGTTCAGCGAAAATTGGTTTGATCCTTATCTCGAAGAATTAGAATCGATCCTCCTAACTATCAAGATATACGGAGACGATCAAGATGAATCCATTTTGACTATTTTGCCACAAACGAATGACGCCATTTTTATTGGATTTAAAAGTCCAACAGATGGATATAGTTTCTTCAGAATTCTTAATTCAAGGTCAGGAGAGCCCATTCATTGTAAATTGACAGATTTGTGTAGTTCAAAGTTCTTCACCGTGGACATTTTAGGGACAGTCGGGACTGGATTAAGAATTGTAGATAGGTGGTTTTGGTACCTAGAAGATACGAAATGGAAAGTAATGTTTAATTTACCGTGTTCATGTTTTTTAAACATAACCGAAAGGAAACCAAGCATTGAGTTAGACCTTCGCGATGTTTCTTGTCAAATGGATACAAGGGGGATGTCCTTCAAATTTAAGTATGAATATGTCTTTCACCCAGTTCGTGGAAAAAGAAACACATACGAATTGGTTTCCAACTGGATTCAAAACAGAGGCCTTGACAACGATAGCATAGAATCATTACAGGGGTTGAGCTTTGACCTTGTTGGAGAATTGGACAATAAATCGAAAGTTGAAGCAGAGCAAGCCCTCGAAACGGCATTTGGTATTTCATTTAACAAATGAATTATGATGCGAAAAAAAGATAGCGTCAGGACAGGCAACTCTAAGTTTCTGAGAATGTTGACGGTCCTACTTCGTTATATCCATCTGTCCTACTGTGCTCAATCCAGGCACCCTTCCCCATTTTTTTTTTAAAAACTGTGCACATACCCTTGACAACTGTGCATGTGTGAATATACTGTGTATATACATGTGCACACTAGAGGTGGTAATGGAATCACAATTTGTCATATCCCAAAGCGATGGAAGACCCATGTATCTTCAAATCATGGAACAGATTAAACGCAAGATTGCGGTGGGTGACTGGCCTGCGGGATATAAACTGCCTTCGATTCGAGAATTCGCCGTAGCCCTCAAAGTGAGTGTAATTACGGTTAAACGGGCATACCAGGATTTGGAAACGGAAGGCGTCATCATGACCCAACACGGCAAGGGATCCTACGTTGCCGAACGCGAAAATATAGGACGTAAGATGAAACAGGAAGAGTTAGATCGCTACTTAATCAAGGTTCTCAACACAGCCACATTATTGGGCATGGATGTCAAAGATATCACATCACGGCTCCACGAGCTCAAGCACGCTCAAGAGGGTTCAGAAGGAGGAATCCATGACAACTGATTTGGCCTTGGATATGCAGAATGTATGTAAAACATACCCTCAGTTTGATTTATCAAACATCAGTCTTCAATTGGAAAAGGGCAGTATTCTTGGGCTCATTGGCCCGAACGGCGCAGGAAAGTCGACTTCTATTCGAATCATGATGGGGCTGCTCATTCCGGACAGCGGATCGGTAAAGGTACTGGGACACGACATGCTTACCGATGCCAATGCAGCTAAGTGGAAAATTGGATATGCTTCAGAGGATCTACGCCTGTATCGATCCAAAACAATTGGATGGCATATGGCATTCATTCAATCCATTTTTCAAGATTGGGATCACGATTATGCCCAGAAGCTATTAAAGATATTTCGGCTGAATCCGGATCAAAAGGTCAAAGGCTTGTCGCACGGTCAACGGGTAAAAGCCAGCTTGCTACTCATTCTGGCCCGTAACCCCGATTTACTCATATTGGATGAACCAACTACAGGTCTCGACCCGGTGGCGCGCCGCGAGACGCTCAACGAGATGATGGAAATTCTGGTCGACGAGCATCGAAGCATTATTTTTTCCTCACACAACACGACAGATGTTGAGCAGTTATCCGATCAGATCACCTTCATCGATGACGGAAGGGTCGTCAACAGTCATGATAAAGAGACGTTTCTTGAGCTGTGGCGACGTATCAGGGTGACACTGCCAGAAGGCCAGGCCTTGCCGGATCTTTCGCACCTCAGTGACCAAAAGGTCAGTGGACGTTCGGCTATCCTCACGACCAACAATTTTTCGGATGACTTATTACAGGAATGGAAGACAAAGATCGATCAAATTGACTCCGTTGAAATGATGACGCTGGAGGAGATTTTTGTTGAAGAAGTGGCGCTGAGCCGCAAAGGAGGCGAACGATGAACACGACAATCATCAGTCACTTGATCAAGAAAGATTGGCAACTCAACCAGGGACCCTTGTACGCCTATATGCTGGTGGGTTTGGTGGCACTCTGGCTTCTGACGGTAGGTGGGAAAATCACCTTTTTAGTGGGAACCGTTCTACTCATCACCGCGGTGATCGTCATCGGTGCCCATATGGTATTTTGTACCGTAGTCAACGAACGCAAAAACCAAACCCTGCCATTCATCATGAGTTTACCCGTCAGTTACAAGGAATACACCATGGCTAAGATACTATGTAATGTATTCGTTACAGGCACGGCATGGCTCATATTATTGGGTGCGATGATCGCCTTTATTCTCACAACCAAGGAGCTTCCGAATGGATTGATCCCTTACGGAACCCTAATCATGACCTATCTCTTGGACATCTTCTTCCTGATGCTGTGCGTGGCCATGGTCTCGGAATCTGAAACAGTCTGCATTGTGGTAATGACCGTCGTGAACGTAACGATTTCCATCTTTATGATCTGGCTCGGTGGCCATCCTGGCATAAAACCTTACATTGAAGGCGAAGTAGCCGTATGGAATTCAACCGCATTGACCCTTTTGGGAATTGAGTTATTCTTCATCTTCGTGGTGATGGCGCTGACCTTTTTCCTACAATCACGAAAACGCAGTTTTCTTTGAGAAGCGGGGTAAGGGTGATGAAAAATGCCAGCATGAATCGGCTCCATTACATGGACAACTTGAGAGCATTGGCTATGCTTTTGGGCATTTTTTTCCATGCGGCACTGGCCTATAACCCCATGATGCACAATATCTGGTTATCGGCATCTAAAGAACAGGCCGTTAGCCTCGAGGTTGTAGCCTGGTTCACCCACTTATTTCGAATGCCACTATTTTTTATAATCTCAGGCTTTTTTGCCCACCTACTCATGCAACGCAGAGGTTTGGACGGGTTCCTCCGCAACCGACTGAAGCGGATTTTCCTCCCGTTCATGATCTTTCTTCCCATGTTGACCCTAACGACCATGGCCATTGTCGGTTGGGGAATGTCAACGTTTCCAAACCTGCCTCCTGTTATGGACGCCATCAGGCACATGCAAAACCAGCCCGATGCAAGCCGGCCTCCCCTATCCACCATGCATCTGTGGTTTCTATTCAACCTGATGTTGTTTTGCCTGGTTTCAGCTGTGTTTAAATGGCTTGATCTGTTTTCGAAAAGATGGGTCCAGGTGGTGCTGCGTCCAAGTGTGCTGCTTTTCATGCTTCCTTGCCTGCTCGTCCCCGCCCTGCTATCTGTTCCCATGCCTCATCCTGCACCGGAAAAAATCTACCCCCAGCTCTGGTCTTTCGGTTTTAATGGTATTTTCTTCCTGATCGGAATTCTTTTGTACCAACAACAACAGGTTATTGACGCATTGAGGAAGTATGTGTGGGTCCTTATCACCTTCAGCTTAATCGGCTACGCCTTTTTTTATCACGCCTTGCCGAAGAATATCCCGTTGGTGCCCCTGGGAGCCGAAATGGCCCACCTCCCAATCAACGCGCAGCGCTTGTTCCTGACGGCCATTGAAGCTTATGTATCTGTTTGGATGTCGTTGGCTTGCCTGGTTCTTGGAAAGCGCTTGCTGAACCGCAGCAACCGGCATATGCGGTATATTTCAGATGCATCTTATTGGGTCTATATCATCCATCTCCCCGTCGTGTTCATCATCCAATTTCATTTGCTGCGAGTTGAATGGGGGGCATGGATCGAATTTTCGATTACCTCCCTTCTCACCCTTATAATTGGTTTCATTTCATACACCTTGTTTGTTCGATCCACCCCCATTGGGCTGCTGCTGAACGGCAAGACTTACAGATTCGGGTTCAGGCTGGGAAAGCTAGAACAAACTCCTCACCCGGAAATGTCCCCAAACAATGGGTGTCCGTAAAACAAACGCAACAAAACCTATTCGCACAGGCATCACCGTCTTCCCATGTTTCAAACCTAAGTTGAGCATCAGCAAGCATTTTGTCTTGACCCCCCAAATCCTGGTCGATAAACTCATTTTGGCTCATTTATTAACACCAAAATCAATCGAAACATCAAATTCAATTAAATTTTTGGAGGGTAGCTTGAGAAATACATCCTTTTCTTATGCCAGTGCCGGTCGAACGTTGCAAGTAGTATCCTTTCTACAGGCTATTGCCATTCTGATCGCGATTCTGCTTCCAATATTTTCAGCAAATGTTCCTGTAGGAACCACGGTATATTTATTGTTACTGCTACTTGCCATTCCTATCTTTCTGTTTTTTCTAGGGAAATCCATCAAGCAACACAAAAGATGGGCAAGAATCGTAGGCATGATCTGCTCAGGGATTTTATTGTTTGGCTTTCCAATTGGAACTGTTATTGGAGGCTATGTTCTACTGAGTCTTTTTTACGGCTGGGAGTCATAATCTGAGGAAGACAATAGAAAAAAAACATTTAGAGTGATAACCCAAGATTCCGCCACTATCTAGAAAAGGAGCCAGGCAATTCCTCCGCTGATTCCCCAATCGAAACACCTATATTCGAATAGCTCATTGTCCTATCTCACGAATGCCATTAGACAGAAAACCTTGGGACGAGCTAGACATTCCAAAAACGAGGAGCGATTCTTGGGTTTTTCAATGAATGTGTTACATTGAATCATCCCAAAAAGGAAACAGGTTTTCCTTAAGGGGTCTTCACCGCCAACGGCAGGCAACTTATTTACGAACCAGAACCATCAGAGAAAAAAGCAGAAAAGGGAATTTCGACATTCGCGAACTGACGATCCACCAAGACGTTAATCATCCTAACTGTGAAAATTAAGGAGAGGCTGGTATGCAAGAGACGTTCATTATTCTGGGCGGTACGTACACGGTAGGTTTAATTATTTTTCATGCATTGTTCTGGCGGCTATTTCGTTGGCCTGCCGCGTTGAAGCCATTAAACTACGTCGACAAAGCCACCATGCAAGTATTAAATCTAAGCATCACCTTCATATTTGTTATATTTGCATTCATCTCCTTTTTTCACACAAAAGAACTGGTAACCACTAACTTGGGCCAATCGCTTATCGCCTCCATATCGACACTCTGGATATTCAGGGCTGGACAGCAAATCTTTTTTTACAAACTTAGACATAAGGCCTCTATTGCCCTTACCTTTTATTTCTTGGTGGGTGCAGCCCTCTATGGGATCCCATGTATCATCTAGCTACTTAAAAGGAATCATTCCACATTTGAATTCAATGGGTTCAGCGGAAGAAAAAGCACCTATTATGCGCAAGCTTGAAACAAAGCATTCGTCTTTTGAGTCAAATCCCAATCCGCTATTTCAAGTGCGAACTTGAAGGATCGGCTTTGGTGGCTCCACTTCCTCACTGCACTCAAAAAAATCATTCAGACGTTCCGATTTGGACAAACTTGAAGACCACCACTGCAAACTAAAACAAAAATAGATCGACCCATTCCATTCGCTCTTTTCTTCCCACAATTCACGTCAAGGTGTGTCCGAAAAGGGCAGAACGAAGCGGTTTCGGGTATAGGCAATTTGAAAACCCAGTTTGCTCATATTTTGCTGTGAGATACTGCCAGGTTCGGTGGTCACAACGACAAATCGGCTGCCATGTTTCTGGGCATAGTCCAAGCGGGCTCGGGTCAGGGCTTTTTGCACGCCCTGATTGCGGTATGCAGGCAAGGTGCTCGCTCCGGTCAGAAAGCAATAGGGCTCCTTCAAATAGAGATTTGCTGCACCCAACGTCTGGCCATTCTCGGTTGCGTAGAAACTCTTTACATGCGAGATGGTAGCTCGAACCTCCATGATTTCTTTAAGTTGATCAGATTGACCGCCATCCAGAAACCCATTCACAAGGAGACTCGCCACGTCGGACCGCTGACCGGGTGTCGCAAGATGAATGTCAAAATTGGAATCTGCGTTCCAATCTTTTCCAGTTAGTGGTAACACCAGAACATGACCATATTGCCTGATGGTAAAACCCAATTTGAGCAAGCAATTCGCCGCTTCCGGTTGGGTCAGGGAGGATACGCCAATTAGCGTTTCTGAACCATGTGACCTAAAGAAATTGACAAGAGGAACGGCCCAACTTTGGGGATCGGCTCCCCAAAACCCCATCGCCTGGGTCAAGGGAGACGCCACTCCGGCGAAAAGACCCGCGCCTTCTCCAACCGAAATGCTGGTTACCTTTGATCCCGCATTGAGTTTTTGATGGGCATGAGCATAATCCTCCAGCCGCTGAGCTTCACATTTTTCAATGTCAACCGCCATTTCTTGACAGCCCAAAAACATGGTTATCCCGCCTTTCCTACTCCCAGATCAAAATTGAGCCTTTCAGGAACAATCTCCATCCGCTATATCACAAATAATTGTATGTGGTCGTGGGATTCTATCAAGATGTGAATTGACATGGAAGTTGGACCAGGCAATAACTGCTTTGAGCATTGCTTGGCCCAATGACTTAAGCTAGAACAACTCGATTCCGGATTACTTTATCGCTTCCCTTATCTTGGCGCTGGCATAGTCCATGACCCAGACGATTATGGCAATGACGATGACGATCAGACCCACTTCAGACCACTTGGCGAGTCCCTGATACTGCATCAGCAGGGTTCCCAATCCACCACCACCTACGAGCCCGATCACGGTTGCCATGCGCACATTGATATCCCATCGGTAAATCGTGAAGGACAAGAAGGGCAACGTGATTTGCGGTACCACGCCAAACCATACGACCTGGACGGGAGAAGCGCCGGTGGCCACCATAGCTTCCATCGGTCCATCGTCAATATTCTCGATTTGCTCTGAATAGAGCTTGGCCAGCGAAGCGATAGAGTGCAGCATCAAGGCCAGCATGCCCGCGAAGGGACCGATGCCAACCCAAACCGAAAAGACAATGGCCCAGATCAACGGTTCGATGGAACGCGTCATGTTGAGCACAAAACGCGAAGCGTAATAGACAATCCTTAACACGCGATGCTGAATCATCAGGTTGCGAGCCGAAAAGAAGCTAAGGACAAAGGCAAAGGGAATGGCAAAAAGAGTCGCCATAAGTGCCATGAAAATGGTTTCCAATGCGGCCTGCATGGTCATTTCCAAAATGCCGAAATTGGGGTGCAGCATTTGGTTAAAAATGCGCATCACACCCTGGAAGCCTTTTTGCGACAGAAACTCCTGCATCGAGACCTGGCTGATGCGGAGTCCGGCCACGAAAGTCAGGGTCAACATGGTGACAATGACCCACGTCAGCGGGCTCTTGGCCCTGGATTTGACCATCGGCTTACGAATACCTTGAATCGCGCGCCCAGGAGAGGTGGCGTTGAGGGCAAACAACAAGACGCCTAAAAGAGCACCACTAGCCAGGATCCAAAGGGATTCGGTTAATTCGTAATTCAAGTGCCGTTCACCGCGCAGCATTAGATCGAAGACGACTTTCTTGGCGATGAATACGGTGTAGCAACCGAGGAAGAGATCGGTTAACAGCGCTTTGGTTTGTTTCATCAGAGTCTTTTCCATAACGCCCTACTTGATAGTAACTTCGACGGCATCATCGCCGTAGATTTTCTTGAACCAGGCTTCGTCGATCTCATCGGGCAGGCCGTGGAACACATCGTGTCCGTCTTTCAGCGCCATGACCTCGGTTCCGAATTGACGCACCAGTGAGAGAAAGTGCAAATTACACAGAACCGTCACGCCGAGTTCTTTATTGACCTTTTCGAGGTAGGTCATCACTGAGGTGGACGTAGCAGGATCAAGGCTTGCGACCGGTTCATCGGCGAGCAACAGTTCCGGGTCCTGCATGAGCGCGCGCGCGATTGCCACCCGCTGTTTCTGGCCACCTGAGAGTTGTTCGATACGGTGGCTTTCTTTGCCGTCGAGGCCCATGATGCGAATATTCTCCATCGCCTTATCGCGATCTTCCGAGCTGAACTGACCGCTCAGCGAGCGAATCGTACCCGTGCGGGCCAAAGCGCCTGTGAGGACATTCGTCATGACCGAACGCCTCGGAACCAGGTTGAAGTGCTGGAAAATCATACCCATGCGCGAGCGGACCTGGCGGATTGCTTTGCCCTGCAGGTGGGTGATATCCGTTCCGTTATAAAGAATTTGACCACTGGAAGGTTCGTGGATTCGGTTGATACAACGGAGCAGGGTCGATTTTCCTGAACCGCTGAGGCCAATGATCACGAAGAAAGCACCCTTTTTGATGTCAAGGGTGACGCCCCGCAGTGCGTAGACGCCGCCCGGATAGGTTTTGTGCAGATCTTTAATGCTCAGCATGGCTATTTTTTCAACATCGAAGCAGGGTCGATTTCATTGAGCTGGATCATCTGTCGAAGCCCCTCGTAGTCTGCATCAGTAGCCGGTATGACGCCTTCAAAATTGTAGGTCGCCTTAAATGATTCCTTACCCTGTGGCGATTCGAGGAACTTGCCGATTGCTGCAATCACCTTGTCTACGAGTTCTGCAGGGAGTTCTTTTCGAAACACAAACGGGTCGTTCACGATATCATCGGAGATCATCAGGATTTTGACCTGTTCCTCAACATCGGGGAACTGGACGAGAACCTTTTCGCGCGCATCGCGGATACGGCCATTCTCATCCGGCGGCGAATAGAAACATGCACCCGCATCGACCTGACCCTGGTAGACCATCGTAACCACATTATCGTGCTTCATAGCGAAAACAACCTGGCCTGGCTCGATATCTCGTTCTTTTAAAAGTTTGATGGGAAACAAATAACCCGATGTCGAGGAACTGTCCGTAAAGGCAATCGTTTTGCCTTTCAGATCTTCGAGGGTATTGATATCCGAATCGGCACGAGCGATGATCATGCCGTTGTAATGGGTTCGGCCATAACGAATGGCCTTCAATCGGGCTTGTGCTCCGTATTTCTGGTTGGCCAGCAGGTAACCGAATGAGTTCATCACGGCGATATCGGCACGGTGTGCACCGAATGCTTCCACAACCGCGATATAGCTCGTGGGAATCCCGGACTCAAAGACATAACCAGTCTCTTTTTCCAGAAAATCGATGAATTCACGTGAGTTGGTGGTGATGTTCTCGGCATCACTGGACGGTGTAAAATAGAGTTTGATGGGGTTTTCGCGTGTCCCCAAAGGAGCCTGCTTGTCGGCACAACTCCACACCATAAGGGACAGTGCGAGCACCGCCCAGATTCGACCAGATTTCATTTCTTCCTCCCCTGGGTCTCCATCCGCTTCCATCGATCAAGGTATCCAAAATGGATCTCGCATTGATGCCCTCTCTGACCCATCAAAATTCTACTGAGCCCCATGGTGAAACACAATAGCCTAATGAAAATCTAACGAATTATTTACCGGGCGTTGAAAAGCCGAGCCCAGAGGCCGCTTTGGAACCCCTATTTTTATGACCTGGTAGGAATACGGAGATCGCCACAGTTAAAACCAGGAAAAGAGAGGAACCGATCTGGCATCCCATCAGATCATACATCTGGAAAATCCATCCGGAGAGAATGGTCCCCACCAGGCGCCCCATCGCATTGGCCATGTAATAGAAGCCAACATCCAGGGAAACACCGTCCTGTTTGGCATAGGCAATGATGAGATAGGAATGAACCGATGAATTGATAGCAAAAACGGCCCCGAATAACAGTAGCCCGCCAACTAGAATGGGTTGCAGCTGGGTAGAATCGGCACCAAGCCCAAAGGCGATCGCCGCAGGTATTCCGGCCAGGACAACTGCCCAAAGCAGGGCGCTGCGGCCGTCGGGTGGGTGACCGCTTCGTGAGATCATGCGAGGTGTCTGGCTCTGCACGACGCCATAACCAATCACCCAGAGCGCCATAAAGCTTCCCACTTGGATGTGACTCCAATTCAGCGTGCGCTCAAAAAAAACAGGCAGAGCCACTACGAACCAAATGTCGCGAGACCCAAAAAGGAACATCCGTGCGGCCGAAAGAATGTTTACCGAACGACTCTTTGAGAATAGATCCCTGAACTTTGGTTTGAATGGCGTCTTGCCCAACTCTTCGGTCAGCAAGATGGCGCTGACCGCAAACACAAACACGAGGAGCCCAATCATCCAGATAACGGCTCCGCGAAAACCAAACCAACTCAGTAGGCCAGCGCCTGCGAAAAAGCCCACGCCCTTCAATGCGTTTTTTGATCCAGTCAGGTAGGCAACCCACTTGAAGAGTTTGCTCTCCCCATCTTCCCCCGTGGCCAGCATCTTGATGGAGCTCTTGGCGCTCATTTTGTTCAGATCCTTGGCGATACCCGAAAGAGCCTGAGCCATCATGACATAGGACACACTAAGCCAGGAAGACGAAACCGTAAGCAGAGCCAAAGCCAGGACTTGAAGAAGGACACCAAGATGCATGGTGCGATTGAGCCCAATTCGGGCCCCCAACCAGCCGCCGGCAAGATTGGTGACCACCCCAAAAAACTCGTAGAACAGAAAGAGCGAGGCAAGTTCCAAAGCCGAATAGCCCAATTTGTGAAAATAGAGCACGACTAACATGCGCAAAGCGCCGTCGGTCACCGTGAAGGCCCAGTAGGTGCTCGTGATAACCAAATACTGAAAGATGGATTTCTGCATCAGACCTGACCAGAAACGATTTTCGCCAGCTCCACCATACGGTTTACATAACCCCACTCATTGTCGTACCAAACCAACAGTTTCACCTGGCGTTTGTCAATCACCATGGTGGAAGGTCCATCGACCACGCCTGACCTGACGTCACCACGATAATCGATGGAAACCAAAGGACGCGTTTCGAATCCAAGAACACCTCGCAGACTTCCCTCTGCAGCCTGGCGAAGCAATGCGTTCACTTCCTCCACATTCGTATCGCGGCTCACTTCCAGGACACAGTCTGTTATCGAAGCATTGGCAAGTGGTACGCGAATCGCCACGCCATTGAGCTTTCCGTTGAGTTCGGGAAAAATGAGACCGATCGCGGTCGCCGACCCCGTGGTCGTGGGGATGAGCGACATGCTGGAGGCACGCGCCCGCCTTAAATCCTTGTGGGGACGGTCTAATACAACCTGGGTGTTGGTCATATCGTGGATCGTTGTCATCGATCCGTGAACAATACCGAGTTTTTCATGGATCACTTTGATGACCGGAGCAAGGCAGTTGGTGGTGCAGGAAGCAGCAGTCACGATTTCAGTTTTTCCGGCCTCTACCAGGTGGTCATTCACTCCCACCACGATGTTCAGAGGACCATCCTTAACCGGACAAGAAACGACCACCTGTTTCACCCCTTTTTCCAGATAAGGCTGCAGGGAGGCTTTCGTACGACGAACTCCGGTACACTCAAGAACAAGATCAATTCCCGACAGGTCCATGTCCTCAACTTTTGTATGCCTGGTATATGAAATGGCTTTTCCTTCGATAAAAATATCGCCGTTTTGAGCAACCGCTTCGTGGCACCATGTGCCTTGAATTGAATCGAAATTCAACAAGTGTGCTGCGGTTTCCGCTGAACCATCAATTTCATTGATTTTCACAAACTCCAATGCGGGATCATTCCAACCCGCACGAAGGGCAAGTCGCCCCATTCTGCCAAAACCGTTTATCGCTATTCTCAATGACATGCTCTTTTTCCTCACCGTGTTTGTCTTTTTTGCCCTAGTCGCAACATGAGGGAACGTCCCGCCTGGCGAGAATCATGTCCATCTTCTCAAGGTCTTTCATGAAGCTCGTATCTTGGCTCAAGGTGGAACCAACCCAATGCAAGAATGGCTCGGGAACAGTCAGATCTTCCGCCACACGATAAAAAACCCAACGTCCCTGCCTTCGACTCCTGACCAACCCAGAATCCAACAAGCGACCCATATGACGCGAAAGAGTGGGGCCAGCTACATCAAGGAGCTCCACCAGTTGACAGGCACAAAGCTCCCCTCTTTGGCTGAGTAACCCGAACACACGCAACCGATTGCGGTCTGCCAGCGCCTTACACATATCAAGAATCGTATCCATATGCTCCTCACTTAGCTAATTGGCTAAGTGAGGAGCATCATAATTGATTCGCCGTCTGCTGTAAACATGGTTGCGTTCGTTTTTGGTTAAACCTATTTTTTCCAGAATCCAGCTCTCTTCATGGTTCCCAGGGCGAGGTTGAACACGCTCCTACGTGTGCGGCCGATCTACAGGTCGGCCGAGGACCAACGTTGGTTGCGTTTTATGGCTTGACCAGCCAACACCGCCAGACAAGCAGAGTTCTGAACTCAACATGAGCCCCAGGGCGAGTTGGAACTCGCCCTTACGTGAACGTTGTGGGTACCTCGTGAAATTGCGGTGACTTTCCCAATTCTCTATAATGTTAAAAAACCAATTGTCGCGCCAGTGGGTATCAGAATGACCCTTGGGAGCAAGGAGGCAAAATTGACGGTCGATCTTGAAAAACTACGCAACTACAGCCTCTTTGGTGGGATCCCAGCAAAGACCATACAATTGCTAAGGGAGCAGATGCGCGAAGTGCAGTTCAAGGCGGACGAAACCATTTTTAAAGCCGGATCCGACGGCGATGAAATCTGCTTTATTCTTGAAGGTTCTGTCACTATTCTGGCCCATGATGAGGTCCTTGCCGAGTTTGGTGAAGGCGAACAGTTCGGCGAGATGCACATCATTGACATCATGCCCCGCAGCGCGGACGTAGTCGGCAAAACAAAGGGTCGCTTCCTGGCCATGAATTTTCAAAACATGCTGCAACTGAGAACTCAAGACCCAGACGCGTTCACCATGTTGATGATGAACTGCGCACGCGATGTTAGTCGTCGGCTACGCCATATGAATGATAATTACCTTGCCTTGTTGGCGCGTTACCGGGAGGCCATCAAGCCATCATGAATGTCTTTCTCTACCTAACAGGAGCTTTCACCTGGTATGTCCGGGCTACAATCTGGTATATCACCTTGGGTCTCAAACTATTCTTCTCCATAGGCTTCGACACCAGATCCACACAAGGGAAAGAGGTGTCTGATCTGTTCATTTATTCAAAGCCTCGCTCTTACCGAAGATTCCGCAAGGGCCAAACAGGTAACGATTGAAACTTATTTCAAAAGATCAAGAGCGGCGGTGCCCATAGCCCGAACCCCTGTTTCAATCGTCAATTGGTAGTCTGGCTGGAAGCGACTCGTGTGGAGCCCAGGGATCGGCTTACCATCGCCCTTTGATGCTTCAAACAAGTCCGGTTGGATGGCACCCAACCAGAACAGACATATAGGCACCTTGGCGTCCGTTCGTCCATACATCCCAAAATCTTCGCCGACCATCGCTGAAGGTTCGGTTCCCACATTGCTGTCCCCAAGTTCCATTTGGATGGAACGAGTCACCTTCGCGGTGAGTTCAGGATCGTTATAGGTGGAAGGAATGGATTCGTT
>Ga0070729_10003995_pt1 | contig 16461 bp, 16 predicted proteins | sample tdDd472_FD_66725 | JGI IMG/M metagenome (GOLD analysis project Ga0070729, IMG submission 66725) | Marine sediment microbial communities from the Atlantic coast under amendment with organic carbon and nitrate - tdDd47.2 | ecosystem: Environmental > Aquatic > Marine > Coastal > Sediment | place... | reverse complement strand
AGTGCCATGGGGATGGGTGCAGAAGTCGCCATCAGCACACAAAAACTTCATGCGCGTGGACCGATGGCTCTCGAAGAATTAACAACATATAAGTGGATCATCAAAGGGGATTATACATCTCGTAAATAGATAAAGGGCGGGACTATCTCGCCCATACCATTATTTTATCCAGCGATATTACCCACCAAATTCCATGTCAAGGTATCAAAGGTCGCTACAATTTGATATTTTCGTTTGCCTGTACCACGGAAACCGGGTTCTCGTGCGCCTTCAAACGTAAAACGTGATACGATCTTATCATACGGATGCGAGGTTTCATTCGAATTAAAATCCCACCAAGCCGCATCGTATCCCCCGTTAACCATAATCTCTGTTCCCTCACCTGCATCAGAATTCTCAGGTAGACGGTACTCACCTTCAATGAGTGTCAATTTATAAATATTACTATAGTTGACGAAGAGCAAGAAATCATGCAATTTGATAAACGGACCCTCAATCCCAACCGTATCACCATAGACACGATATGATTGTGGTTGTCCCAAATTTTGAATCGCTTCAGGGTCAGCTGGGCTAAAAATTTCAGATAATGCTGATTGATAGATATATGGTGTAAATTCAATATCAATATAATCGCCCTGTTGATCTGTTTGAATGGGGCTCATGATAATCTCAGCAACAACGGTTTCACCTGTTAATACGTGCAAGGATTGCAAGAATGCACCTAGAAGTCCACACGATACACAAGCAAACAATAAAACACCACATCCAAGAACCCCAACCGGAATTGCAACTAAGCGCATCATAATTATTTACCCAACATTGATATTTACATCATGGCATTTTACGTAACAACGCTCCAAGATGCAACGACATCATATTTATCTTCTAGCTAATATGGCAAATCGATACTCACACGTGTTCCAACATCAACCTGAGATTGGATGCCAAGATCACCACCATGTGCTTGAATAATCAAATTCGCCAATGACAAGCCGATACCCATTCCTTGTTGTTCGTATTTCTCACGATCAATCTGGGTAAATTCTTGTAATGCCAATGCAACTTGTTCATCAGTCATACCCTTACCAGAATCTTGAATGCTGATACGAATGCCTTCGTCAAATTCTTGTACGGTAACATTTACCTGACTATCATCGGGTGAATAAGAAATCGCATTCGCAATGATTTCGGCTAGCGCATGTATCATTAAATCTCTAAAGCATGAAAGTTCAACCCCATTATGATCGGGATTAAAATTCACCTGCACGTTGTGTTCCCGATAAATAAAACTATGCGAGCGATTAATCGCACCCAAAATCAACGTCCACAGAGCCTCAGTACGGCTAGCACGTTTAACTTTTTCGGGGCTAATGAATCCCGATTGCGCTTGAACAAATAATGATATTTGCTCTACCAGTCGATTCAGGCGATTTGTCCCATTGCCAAGTGTTTCAACCAAATCTTGGATATTTTCTGTGGATAGAAAATCCAACTGTTGGGACATCAACTGTACCGCCATATTAATTGAGGTTAACGGCGTACGTAACTCATGAGAGATTACATGAGCAAGTTGTTGCTTCGTCTCCAATAATTGTTCGCTGGCATGTTCTTCTACATTTATAAAACGATCGATACGAATTTGGACAGCAGTCAGCAATTCTTCGGTTGTAAACGGCTTGGAGATGTAATCATCAGCACCCAATTCCATACCATAACGCATCGATGTCCGATCAGACTTCGCTGTCAAAAATATGAACGGAATTAAGGCTGTCTCAGGTGAACTACGGATATTCTCCAATACCTCATAACCATCTATACCGTCCATCATAATATCGCACAAAATTAAGTCCGGTGTTTTTTCTTGAGCTAACTTAATACCCGCCAGACCATTTTCTGCACTATTTACCTCATAGTCATTTAGGCTCAAAATCTCAACAATGTTCTCGCGAATTGTATTTTCATCTTCAATTACAAGTATATGTACCATCTATAATCCATTTTCTTTTATATATCATTAGTACTATTATAATTGGCAAATGCAAATTCTGACTTAAGAATCCATTTTAGTACGATTAATGACATATAACATGCGAATGTTTGAACTTTGGTTTATAATTCTGTTTAAATCGTTTATTTTTATTAACAGGAGCGACGCGAATGAATATGTTTAGTAATCGTTGGGGAATCATCGTTGCACTCATGATGTTATTGATGGTAAGTCTATCATTAGTATCAGCACAAGAAGAATCTTATACCGTCCAATCGGGTGATACGGTTCAATCTATCGCAAGTCGTTTTAATGTCACAACGGATGCCTTGCTACAATATAATGGTATTATCGATCCAAATCGCATTTTCCGTGGACAGGTAATTAAGATCCCTACTGGTGTTGTTACGCCCCCCGCTACACACCTTGTTAAATCTGGTGAAACACTCCAATGGATTGCTGAACGGTATAACGTAACGCCAGAGTCGATTATCGAAATCAATAATATTACGAATATTAGTCGCCTTACTATCGGACAAGTTTTGACCCTTCCAGCAACAGGTGGTCCTAGCATCTTCACGACAGAGCATATTGTCCAACCTGGTCAGACCTTGCGTGAAATCGGTGAGCTTTATGGTATTTCATGGGAACAACTCGCAGAGGTGAATAACCTACCCAATGCAAATCTCATTCAAGTTGGTCAAACATTGATTGTCCCAGCATTTGGAACAGCTCCAACCCCACAACCTGTTGTTGTAACGCCTACACCCGTTCCTGCACCAATCACTCAACAACCAGTACCATCTACACCAGCACAATTACAAACCTATGTTGTAAAAGTGGGGGATAATCCATCCTTGATTGCAGATCGGTTTGGGGTGACTTTACAGAGCTTAATCGAAATCAATAACCTAGCTGGTAATCTACCAATTTTTGCTGGTGATGTGTTGTTAATCCCACCAACCGGTGGTGTTTTAGGTGGTGGTGGCGGTAGTCCCGTTCCAGCATTTGTAGCCGCGCCGGGGCAATATATCGTTCAACCGGGTGATACTTTATTCGGAATCGCGGCACGTTATGGACGCAATGTTTATGATATTGCCGCCGCAAATGGTCTACTTAACTTAAATGCAATTTATATCGGTCAAGCACTTAACATACAATAAGGGCTAACCTGAATGACTTCATATATCTGCATCGGTGTGCCTTACTGGTTAGGTGAATCAACCGCAGGGCGCACCGAAGTTGAATCCATTAAAAATAGTGGCATTGCCCAAGAACTTGGCGCAGAATGGGTTGATATTCAGCCTGATTTTACGGCATTCGATAATCCTGTAATTGCCGTCAATCGCGCTATTGCTGATACGATCAAAGCGCACAGTGATAAAACGCCGATTGTCTTCGCGTCAGATTGCACCAGTTGCCTCGGTATGGTCAAAGGTCTGGAATCGCATCAACCTGCCATATTGTGGTATGACTCGCATGGTGATTTTAATACACCCGAAACATCTCCGAGTGGTTTCCTCGGTGGAATGCCATTGGCGGCAATGGTCGGGCGTGGCAATGAACATCTGATGCAAGGGATGGAACTTGCACCTATATCTGAAGCTGATGTTATTGTGACAGATGTGCGTAACCTTGACCCCGAAGAAGGCGATATGATGCGCTCAAGTGATGTCACTATCTATGAACGGGTCGATGATCTATTGACTGCCTCGCTACCCAACAAGCCAATTTATATTCATTTTGATACAGATGTTGTTGATAGTGCCGATATGCCAGCCATGAATTACCCCGAAGCAAATGGACCATCACTAGATGAGACAGCCAAAACACTCAAACATGTGGTTGATAATAATCATATTGCCGGTGTGCTTTTCAGTTTATGGAATGATTCACTCGATGGGGCAGATCAAGCATTGGCTGGAACGTTGGAACTTGTCCGAACTTTGAAATAATACAATTGGGTGGATGTTATCGTATAGCATCCACCCAATTCATCATAAAATTATAGCCTCATACTCCGTAATTTTTCGACCCGTTCTTCTGTAGACGGATGGGTGCGGAATAAGCTACTGAACCCGCCACGCAAAGGATTGACAATATATTGATGAGCAGCAGCTTCCCGCATATCATGATGGGCAACAGCTTGTGCTTGTGGATTATGTGACCAGTTTTCCAGCTTAATCAAGGCACTTGCTAAATACTCGGGATTCCCCGAAATCCGTGCGCCCCCTGCGTCCGCTTCAAATTCCCGTGAACGAGAGATTGCCATCTGGATAATGACTGCCGCAATCGGTGCAACAAATACCGCGAGTAAGACACCAATAATACCCAAAGGATTATCGTCATCATCGCGTCCATATCCAAAAAACAATGACCACTGTGCGATATTCGCAATTGTTGAAATCGCCCCTGCAATCGTCGCCGCGACACTCGAAATTAAGGTATCTCGGTTTTTGATATGCGCTAACTCATGGGCAATCACACCCGATAGTTCATCACGCGATAAAATGCTGAGGATACCTGTCGTGACAGCAACCACCCCTTTTTCTGGACTACGACCTGTAGCAAAAGCATTGGGCATGGCACTATCTACAATTGCCACCCGTGGTTTTGGGATACCTGCATTGGCGGCTAACTGCTCAACTAATTGATGCAAACTTGGTATTTCTGATTCGGATACTTCACGCGCACCATTCATCCGTAACGCAATCGAATCACTAAACCACCATGACCCAATATTCATCATGACAGCAAAACCAAATGCGATCATCATACCGCTTTGACCACCGATTAAGCCACCAATCACAACCAATAACCCAGTTAACGCACCGAGCAAAGCGACTGTTTTTATTGTATTTTGTGAAGTCATAAATCCTCCGTTTGACATTTTGACCCATCTCATACAAGCTACTGTAGCAACAAATTGTAAAAAATGGATGTTGATATTATAAGAACACCATAAGATCGGGAGGCTTTTCTATGACACGGTTTCGGGACTTAGTTCCTATCAAGCATCACTTATCTACAGGACAACACAACACCATCGCCGATGTAGCAGGTGTAAAAGTTGGACACACAACACGCATTAAGGGAGAAGGGACGCTTAATATTGGCACAGGCCCCATACGCACAGGGGTTACCGCTATCCTGCCCCATGCTGGTAATATCTTCCGCGAGAAAGTTCCTGCGGCAGTCTATACCATTAACGGTTACGGCAAAGCAACAGGTTTTGAACAAGTCCGTCATCTTGGTGTAATCGAAACGCCAATTTGTCTTACAAATACATTGAATGTCGGCAAAGTATGGGATGCAATCGTTGCCTATTCCATCCGTGAAAATCCTGATATCGCCATCACCACAAGCAACGTCAGCCCCGTTGTTGGCGAATGTAATGATAATTATCTAAGTGATGGACAAGGGCGGCATATCCACGAATCACATGTATTCAACGCCATCGACAGCGCAACATCACAAGTCGAAGAAGGTTGTATTGGTGCAGGCACAGGGACAGTCTGTTATGGTTTTAAAGGCGGCATTGGCACAGCATCGCGAACAGTCTTAGACAGCGCATATACCGTTGGTGTACTTGTGCAGACCAACTTTGGACGCACTGCCGAACTACAAATGCTTGGTGTCCCTGTTGGTCAATATTTTGTGGATAATCCACCCCACGCTACCGATGGCTCAGTCATGATCGTCATTTCTACTGATGCGCCGATGACCTCACGCCAATTGGAACGGATGGCAAAACGGGCGGCTTTTGGTTTAGGGCGTACCGGAACAGTCTGCCACAATGGAAGTGGTGATTTTGTAATTGCTTTTTCAACACAGAATCGACGGGTGTATGATTCAAGTAACATCATCAACGCAACCCAACTCATCAACGAGGAAGGTAAAGTTGGCAATAGTACCGTGATCGACCAATTTTTCCGTGCTGTGGTCGAATGTGTGGAGGAATCAGTTTACAATGCGCTAACCTCAGCAATCACAGTTACGGGACGCGATGGTCATACCTACCACGCCCTCCCGCATGATAAACTATTAGAGTTGATGCACTACTATCGGCGTTTAGACTAAGGAGACCAACATGACAACTGTGACTTCATTTAAGGATATTCGAGACGATTTTTTGACAACCGTTTCAAAAATTGTCTGGTGCAATGTGGCAACTCTGGATACAAAAGGTCGTCCGCGTAGCCGTGTATTGCATCCCATGTGGGAAGGTTCAACAGGCTGGATTATGACAGGGCGACAATCGCTGAAAGCCAAGCACCTAAGCAAAAACCCACACTTATCACTCGCGTATGTTGCCGAGCCATTCACACCAATTTATGTGGAAGCCACCGCACAATGGATAGACGACCCAACTCAAAAAGAACGCATATGGGAATTGTTCAAAAATACACCTGAGCCCTATGGATATGACCCTGCACCATTCTTTGGGAGTGTCGATAGTGTGGGATTCGGTGTATTAAACATAACGCCGTGGCTGATTGAATTATATGATTTGATGGGTAATTCGGGTCAGGTGTGGAAAGCATGATAGATTAAAACAAAAATCTGTAAATACAGAACAAATGTTTGTATACTGTGGTCATAAAAACAAGCAGGAAGATAAGATCATGAGTGCAATCTTTGAAGGACGAAAATCAGATTCACCTTATATTGATCGAGTTTGGCATGGTTGTTTTGACCAAGATTATATGCCAATCTGCCCCGCTGATGCTCGCTGGAATCTTCTCTTCTTAAAACACGAAGGCAAGATGAAGGTATTGGCAGAAGGCGCAGTTAGTCAATCGATAGTCAAACTTGAATCAAAAGATAGTGAATTTCTAGTTGTTCAATTTACGCTAGGTGCATATATGCCCGATTTCCCTGCGGATATGCTTTTGAATAGCCATGTTCGTCTAAAGAGGGCTAATAGCAGATCATTCTGGTTAAAAGGCTCGGCATGGCAAGTCCCTAATTATGAAAATGTCGAAACATTTGTGGATTGGCTGGTACGCAACGATCATCTTATATACGAACCAATTGTAAATAACGCCCTCAAAAATCAGACTTCATCTTTGTCAGAACGTACCATTCGTCGCCGTTTTCTATATGCAACAGGGTTAACCCCCAAGACGATTCAGCAGATTAAACGCGCACGACAGGCGGCATCTCTGCTAGAAAAGGGTTTACCGATTATGGATGTGGTCTTTCAAACAGGCTACGCAGACCAATCCCATATGACACGCTCACTCCGTCATTACTTTGGGCAAACCCCAACGATGCTAGCTCAACTCAACCAAGCCAAAGTTTGTCCAATTTGTTCAAGACCAAGTCTATTTGTTGATATATGCTTAGGCTGTTCAAATAACAAGCAGAGGGGCTTAAACCATGCGAAAAATCATTTTTCTGATACACGTTACGCTTGATGGATTTATAGCCGGTCCAAACGGCGAGATGGATTGGATTGTTTATAATAATGAGGTTGCACAATATTCATACGATTTACATGACACAACCGATACAGCCATCTATGGACGAACCACTTATGAGATGATGGCGGCTTATTGGCCCACCATGCTCGAAGACCCTAACGGTGATCCCCGTGATCGTACCCATGCACACTGGTTAGAAGGCGCAACTAAGATTGCTGTCTCGTCTACGCTCGAATCTGTTGACTGGGAAAACACAATCCTCATACGGGATAACCTCGCTGAAGAATTCACGAAGTTAAAACAACAACAAGGCAAAGATATGTGGCTGCTCGGCAGTCCAACCTTGGCTAGATCCATGATGCAACTCAATTTAATTGACGAGTATCGCCTTAACGTCAATCCAGTGGTTTTAGGCAGTGGCAAGCCTCTCTTTGGCGAATTGAAGCATCAGATGAATTTGAAGCTCATCGAAGCAAAAACATTTGAGGGTGGTGTAGTGGCTTTACGTTATGAACCGCAATCAGAGTAATCGTTAATCAGAAACTACTTCATCGTGCGCGACTGACGATCCATGGCTTCTGTGCTGAACACGACAGAAGCCTACGCCCTGTTTGGAGGATGCCAGCCAGCTTCTACTCAATTATGACGAACAGCAAGTGCAATGCTGAATACGTTTTCAAATATCGTCAGGAATCGGTGTTCTCATCATTATTTAAACCTTGGATGAGTCCACGCTTGACTGCTTCAGCATAGGCTTGTGATTGATAGACCACACCTAATTCATAAACATGGTTTAGTGTTTTAAGCTCATTAAGTTCAAGAACAGTCAATGAGGAATTTTGTTGCTTATACAGTAATTGACTATGACGTTCACTTTGTTCGGCAATCAGGCGGAGTTGTGTTGCAGATAATAACACGTCATCCGCAAGCAAGGTAACAGGTACACTTAAGTCGACATCAGGGACAAAATCGTTTCAACATTTTCGTCAATCAAATTCGCCAGACTTTTTGTGCGTTGATACACATTATCGGGAACTGACATTGTAATTTGAGTAACCATCTTACCTCCTGTAGTGCTCGGATAAGTATATCATATCACATAATTATCCCCTCGTGCGCGACTGACGATCCATGGCTTCTGTGCTGAATATAACAGCAATCAACGGAAGCCATAAGCCACCAATTCCTAAAAATGCCATTTCCAAAATCCACAGTTGATTGACAAAGTCGAGTGCAATAAAAGGCAGGTTATATGCCATAAACGCAGACATAACCACGATGATACTGGCGATGATCAGCCAACCCCACTGAATCGGTTGGGGCGGAAAATGTCTATCCATGAGCATTTGAGCTTTTTCGGGTTTACGATAATACAAAACCCCAATTACCAACGCCATCAGCACAATAAAAAAGGCTAATCCACCAAAACTAACAATACCTTGTATAAGTCGAATGAGGAACAATAGCACACAAGCAATCAATACTGCACCTAATTCACGCTGATCAAGTTGCAAATGTGTCGCTTGCCATACACTATGTCGGCGTGACATCCCTAAAAAGAGCAAAAACACGATCAACCCCACTATGCAAAAATATGCCAACATGATATTAAATGTGGTCGGCTCAATCCCAGAAACATCTCGCAACGGTGACCATCGTGCCCAAATGCCCCAATAAAAACCAACTGCTAGCGCATAACCCATCAGCAGAGGGCGACCCCATTTAACCGAGGCGCGTGTCATCACCAGAAATACACCAAACATCTCAATACTGACAAATCCAACGCCACCCATCATGCGTTGAATGAACTTAGAGGGAAACACATCAAACGCGACATCTGGCTGAATAAGTAACGCAACCAATAGCACATGCACCACACATAGCGTCATCACATCATATAAATTACGAATCCGATAGCGGACGGCGAGATCAAGCAACAAGGTTGATGACGCAACATACCCAATAATCCGCAAGAGCCATTCCAATGGGTCATGGATTTGTGGATTGTTCCACAATAAAATTTCACCACCCAACACTAAGAGGCTCGCCAGCAAAAGACGAATTCCCCACAGTGACAATTTATCCGATTGTTGCACAATGTCCAATTTAGCCTGTGACAATACCGACCTCAAATCTTAGCGTCAAACACAAAAAATCCAGTATGGTTCAATATATCATGATAAAACAAAAAAGCGCACCTGTGTTGATACGCTTTCATTATTGTTGTGGGGTTTTATTTAGAGGTCGCGTATCTGCGTTGTAATTGGCTCATCAGCTGTGAGAGATGCACCTAATATTGGTGTTTGTAACATTTTCAGCAATGGGAATGTGCCTAAGTCGGTCATCTGTAGGTCGCCATCAACCCATTGATATTGAAATAGCTTGAACATTGAAGGATCAGTCATCAACCACCCATCTGGTGTTCCTGCAAAAAAGAACTGTTGTCCCTCAAAGTCAATTGCTTGGGATTCACCTGTGCGCCATACCAGCGTTGCACCTTCTGCAAATTGATCTTGAATCAAGTATGCGTGTCCGTCAATCACCCACTCAATATCAATCAAATTGAGATTATCAGGATTGAAGTAAATAATTTCAACATCTTCAAGGTTATCTTCTGTGAAATATTGAATCACATTGAAAGGACCAATCATTACATCAGCATTTCCGATTGGGAAATTTTCATCTTGTGCGCCTTGAATAATCTCGCCAGTACCCAACATACTCCCCATCAATGACGCATTGAAGCCATACTTCTCGGTAATTTCATTTGTCTCAGGATTCCACAATTGAGTAAAACCATCAGCAGAAGCTCCACATGGAAAACAGGTTGGAATCACTTCAATACCATCATCATTCCAGTTGATGAAATATACAGCGTTGGTATTAAATAGATTTTGTGGGTCTATGGTATTAACATACTCACCCGTTTCGACATCTAAAATCGCTAGTAGACTATCGTTGTCTGCAATATATGCAGAGATAAAGTTGATTGCCAGATAACGACTGTCGGAGCTAAACACACCCAAATTAGAGACTTCCCATGGGTTGCCATCTGGAGTCGGGATAACAGTACAGCACGTATTATCGTCTAGGTTAGCCAGATTGATTGTCGAGTTGAATCCATTGCCATTATTCTCTTCGGTGACAAATACGAAAGTTTTTTGGTCAGGAGATAATGCAACAGAGAAAGCAGTATTCCCACTATGGAAGTCTTGTGCTTCTTCGGGTAACGCAATATTATCGATCAAACCATCAACCGTCACCCGCAAAATTTTGTTATTCGCAAAAATCAATGTTTGCCAATCATCATCTTGGGCAAAGGTTGTCATAACAGAGAAAAACACCGCAATCAACATCAGGGAGAAAATGGTGTATTTAGACATATTTGGTATTTTGTAAACCGTCCTTTTGAACTTAACTTTCATTCGATAACATTCATTATCACCAGATTCAAAAGCCCAACTTGACGCTCGACATACGCTTGCTATACGGCAGATAGACGACACATCGCATGTTGAGTTGCGACTGATTCCATCCTGCGTCATAATATGATGAATCTTATGCACGTAAGAACATCGCCTGCCCCTGATGCAAACCACCCAAAATAAGCTCTCCATCATTTACCGTAAATGTCCAACCAGTGAGAAGATCTGTTAAGGTTTTACCATCCGCAATACTCGCTTTTACCATATCAATCGACGTTGCTGGTAATTCTTCTGTACCACGATAGACAGCAATAATCATCTGCTCTTGTAACGATTGACGCTGGAAGACAATCAAATCACCTTCAGCATATAACACTTGGAATCCGCCATGTTGTAAGGCATGAGACCCTTTGCGGATGGCGATAAGTTGCTGATGATAAGCCCGTAAGTCCTTGTCCCATTGGGTATCATCCCACGGCATACACCGACGATTATCAGGATCGTGTCCACCTTCCATACCAATTTCATCAGCATAATAGATACACGGCGCACCGGGGAATCCAATCAATAGAGCTGTACCCGCTTTGACCAGTGCCGTATTTCCATCTGTAACATACAGCGGACGACTAACATCATGGCTACCGATCTGATTAAATTGTTGTAAAGCAATGATATAGGGAATCGAGGTCATATATTGTCGCCATTGCAACGCCAGTGATTCCGTCGGGAAAGGTGTTGGATCCCCCCAATCTGTTTGTTCTTCAACGCCAAGATCGCCGCGTCCTATCCAACGACGTACAGGTGTATTAAACCCCTGATAATTCATAGTCGCGTCCAGCCCATCACCTGTTAAATGTGGACTACTATCCTGAAAATATTCGCCCAACATATACGCATCGGGATTTTCATCTTTGATCGCCTCGCGCATTTCTCGCCAGACTTCGCTTCCATCTTGATGTTGCCAATAATTACCTGTCATATTCGCCACATCCAACCGCCAACCATCGATATTATACGGTGGTTTAAGCCACTTCCGTATCGGACTATCCTCATTACGGTACATCACATCACGCAATTTCTGACTGGTGTAATTGAGTTTTACCAGCGTCGGCACACCGAGCCAATATTCAAATTCACCGGTATCAGGATGACGGAAGAAATACTCGGCTGTTTCACTATCGGGATCAGCTTGAGCATCGACAAACCACTTGTTCAAAAAGCCAATATGATTGGGGGTGATGTCCAATATGAGCTTCATATTACGGGTAGTCATGGCTTCACGCAAATCCTGTAATGCCTGATTTCCACCAAGATTTTCAGCTACTTTATCAAAATCACGAATGTCGTAGAAATGATTGGTTTCGGCATCAAAAATCGGCGTGAGATAAATCGCAGTCACACCGAGGTCTTGCAGATAATCCAGATGCTGGGTAATCCCTTGCAAATCACCACCGAAGAATTCAACCGTCTGTGTCTCCTCAAAAGGTTTAGGTATCCCACCCCATTCCCGTACTTGAACAGGTTTCCCCATCGGAGACGCTTCCCCTGCTATACGATCATTTGACGGATCGCCATTTTCAAAACGCTCTGGAAATATCTGATAAAAGACTTGCTCACGTACCCATGCTGGTGCGTTATAATCACCCAACACCGTGAAGTTAAACCAATCAGGGCTGTCAATTGGGCTGACACCATATTGATTGTAGAAAAATGAACCCGTATCCGCTAAGAAGTGGAAGCAGTAATTATTGTGATACATCGTAATCGGCATCTCAGCTGACCACCACTCGCACACAGCTCCTATTTCAACCTTTTCCATACGGATACGTTTCCACTCGCCATCAGGACGGCTACGTAAAAACAACGCATTAAACTCTGCATTCAAAGGCAGGCGAATTTTAACCGTAATCGTATCATTGATCTTTGGCGTGATGTCACTGAGATAGACTTCAGAGCTATCATGATGAATATAATGTGTCCAGTCAGGGAGTTGCGTCATTGGTTGTCCTTCTTATCTATATATTCAAATAGAAATTGATCAACTTTTTACGGCGGCATCCCCATAGATTTTTTCTTGCTGGCTAGGGTGACGTTGGAACATATGCGTGATATGCAACAGTGCGTCTTTGCCGTTATGATCGAAATCGTCTTCGGTGAATCGCCATGTCCAATTGCCTGCAGGTTGACCGGGGGTATTCATCCGCCCCTCTGCACCCAATCCCAGTACATCTTGCATTGGCATAATAAATGTATGTCCCGATGACCGCATCCCAACCCGTGCCAATGTCCAGACAATGTCATGCACCTCTTGACCGAGATAATCTTGCATGAAGTTGAGTGTGCCTTGATCGACTTCACTCTGCCACCAACCTGCCGTCGTATTGTTATCGTGTGTTCCCGTATAGACAACACAATTAACAGGATGATTGTGTGGTAAAAATGGATTGGTTGGTTCACCCCATGCAAACTGTAACACCTTCATACCGGGTAAGTTAAAGGTATCGCGCAATTTTTCGACCCCTTCCGTAATCACACCCAAGTCTTCGGCAATCACAGGTAATTCGCCAAGGGCATCTTGCACCGCTTGGAAGAAATTCAACCCCGGTCCTGTGATCCATTCCCCTTTGATAGCGGTTTCTTCTTCAGCGGGGATTTCCCAGTAGGCTTCAAATCCACGGAAATGATCAATGCGAACATAATCAACCAAACTTAATATCGCTTTAAAGCGTTCCAACCACCAACTATAACCGTCTGCTTGCATCACATCCCAGCGATAAAGCGGATTACCCCATCGTTGCCCCGTCGGACTAAAATAATCAGGGGGTACGCCAGCAATTACTGTCGGATTGCCTGTATCATCCAGAAAATAGTCGCCCTGATTCGCCCATACATCCGAGCTATCATGCGCCACAAAAATCGGTAGATCACCAAATAAACGAATCCCCTTGTTATTGGCGTAGGATTTGAGTTGATGCCATTGTTTGTAGAATAACCACTGCCGAAATTTCTGCTCTTGAATTTCGGTGGCATAGGTTGTGACCGCTTTAACCAGTGCTTTTTCATCCCGCAACGCCAGCACAGAGTCCCATTCTACCCACGGACGTAAATCATGTGCGCGCTTTAATGCAACAAATATTGCGAAATCTTCTAACCAGTACATATTTGCTTGAACAAACGTATCAAACTCATTTTGCATCGTCTCATCTTTAGCCTTTGCAAAGATTTGATAGGCGATGCTCAGTTTTTCATCATGGAAGGGAATCACCCACCCATAATCCACATGATCTGTTGGGAAATCGGGTGTATCGGCAAGGTCAGCTTCTAATAGTAAGCCATCCTCAACCAATCTATCGAGGCTAATCATATTTGGATTACCAGCAAATGCCGACAACGTTTGGTACGGGGAATCTCCATAACTCGTCGGTCCCAGTGGCAAAACTTGCCAGATCGTTTGCCCATGTGCTTCTAGCCAATCCACAAAGCGATAAGCATATTCACCTAAATCGCCGATACCATACCGTCCAGGCAATGATGTAGGGTGCAGTAAAATACCACTAGACCGCGGAAATAAAGTCATTATTTGAATCCTCGTTAAACGTTTATCCTAGATTATTTGTGTCAAAATGTTAACTGAGATTTAAGGTCTGTGCAATGGGATAAAAAGTCAGCCAATTGACAAATAAGAACAAAAGTTCTATTATAAAGCAATTTATGAATAATAAATGTTGAGACCAAAGGGAACATAGTCATGCGTAAACTGATTGTCAGCAATCTCACCACAGTAAATGGTTATTACGAAGGGGAAGATCGAAGTCTTGATGCCCTATTTGAATATCTCCATGAAGATTATGCCAATGATGAAAACTTCGATCACTATAATACAGAACGTTTACGAGCGTCTGATACAGTAATATTTAGTGGACGTACCTCGTTTTTAGGCAACAAAGACTATTGGTCGAGTGTACCCAATGACCCAAATGCCAGCATCATCAGGCGCGAATTTGCAGAGCTTCTCGCATCCGTTGAAAAAATCGTAATTTCGGATTCAATCACCAGCGAAGACTTAGCCCCATGGGGTGATACGCGGATTATTAAGCAAGCAGATTCGCACAAGGAAATTGCAAAACTCAAACAGCAATCAGGCAGAGACATCTTCTTATATGCAGGTCGGATACTATGGAATGATCTGCTGGTTCATGATCTGGTCGATGAATTACACTTAACGATTTTCCCGTTGATTGCAGGAGGTGGCACACCCCTATTTGATGGTCAACCAGAAGTAACGCTCAAGCTCATTTCATCACGGACATGGCAAGGCTCAGGCAATATTCTTGCTTGTTATCAAGTCGGGCAGAAGCAGTCGTAAATCAGAATCAGACAGCACGATACGCAATTAAGCAAACTGAAATTTTGAATTTATGCATATATCTGATGATATAATTGATGAGAGGGTGATTGATCTTGGTTATCGGTAAACTTGAGAAAAGATAAAAATACCAGTGTATATCAATATGATGAACCGCGCATAATATACTTGCATAATACCCCTTTGAGAAATTGTAGCGACTTATTATTCAATATATAGCAAATCACTTTCAACCACATCTATCAGTTGTATAGTTTTTTACTGGTCATATGACTAGTTCTAGATTTTGATATTTCTCAAAATGGCGTGTACATTGTTACTGAGGATTACAAGGGATTTATGAAGGAAATGGGTCGAGAAAATTCCCCGACCCTGAAACAATTATTCGTTGTTAAGTAAGTCCGTGACTTTTTCAGATGCTTCCGACATTGGGGCAGTAAATTCTTTACCATCACGCAAACGGCGTATCGTGACAACACCTTTTTCGATTTCATCAGGTCCTGCTACCGCAACCAAAGGAATGCCTTTCTTATCGGCATGACCAAATTGCTTACCCAATTTCCGTACATCAAAGTGTAATTCGGTATTCACACCTGCATTACGTAGCTGATTAGCAATTTTCATCGAAGCACGACGCGTATCTTCACTAAATACAGTTACCAACACTTGTACCAATGTTCCGCCAAGTTGTGCAGGATATAGATTTAGGTCATCCATCAAGTCGATAATACGCTCGATACCAAATGATGTCCCTGTTGTTGGCAGGCTCGTTTTGCGGAACAATCCAATCAAGTCATCATAGCGTCCGCCACCTGTGATACTGCCGAGGTTCGGCTCTGAGATGATCGTCTCAAAAATCGGTCCCGTATAATAACCGAGTCCGCGTACCATCGTAAAATCAAAGTCGTAATTTTCTTGTGGGATGTCCGCATCGGCCAGATAATCAACCAGCTCACGTAATTCGTTTAAGCCGTTATCACCCTCACCAATCGCATCAGCAATCGCATCTAAGCTACCCGTTCCCGGTTCGTATGCTTGCAACAAATCCACCATCCGCGCGACCACTTCGTTATCAATCCCACGCTTGATAAGTTCATTCTTGACCCCATCTGCGCCGATTTTATCGAACTTATCGACACTGCGATAAAGGTCTGGCAATTGTGCATCAGGCACACCTGAAAATTCACCGATAGCTGTCAACAATTTTCTGTGGTTGATTTTGATCGCAAACTGTGGAAAACCGAGTCGGCTCAGGAC
>Ga0070729_10003992_pt1 | contig 16468 bp, 18 predicted proteins | sample tdDd472_FD_66725 | JGI IMG/M metagenome (GOLD analysis project Ga0070729, IMG submission 66725) | Marine sediment microbial communities from the Atlantic coast under amendment with organic carbon and nitrate - tdDd47.2 | ecosystem: Environmental > Aquatic > Marine > Coastal > Sediment | place... | reverse complement strand
CACGGGTGTCCGCTACATATAAGAAAAATATAAATTAGAAAACGCCATTGTGCCAGATTAATTTTACACAATAAGGATGCTTTTTTGTTTGTGTGTAGCTTTTTCCTGCAATCCCAATGGTTTGTGGTAAAACCAAAATGCTTTGATTCAAAACCAAGAGGTCGTCGTGCGGCGGAGAATACGAGTTGGCGGGATTGTCCAGGGGGTTGGCTTTAGGCCCTTCGTGCATGGGTTGGCCCATCGACTGGCCGTGACCGGTTGGGTTCGGAACGACGGTCGCGGGGTGCTGATTGAAGTTCAGGGCGAGGACTATGCACTGGATCTTTTTACGGCTGCCTTACAAGCCGAAGCGCCGCCGCTCGCCAAGATCGATGGGGTGGCTGTCGACGACATTGCCGAGGTGGCGGGTGAGCAGGGCTTCGTTATCGATCTGTCTCAAGGCGGTGAGGTGCTGACGGCCATTGGGCCCGATACGGCGGTTTGCGACGATTGTTTGGCCGATATTCTCGATCCGCAAAACCGCCGCGCCGGATATCCCTTCGTCACCTGCACCCACTGCGGGCCACGCTACACCATCACCGCCAAACTCCCTTACGACCGGTCTAACACATCGATGGCGGGGTTTGCCCTGTGTTCCGATTGTCAGGCCGAATACGACGACCCGGCGGACCGGCGGTTCCATGCCCAGCCCAATGCATGCTCGGTTTGCGGGCCGCGGATGTCCATGGAAACGGCTGAAATCGTCGGGCGGTTAAAAGCCGGAGAGGTGTTGGCGATCAAAGGACTCGGCGGTTTTCATCTGGCTTGCGACGCCCGCAACGGGGAGGCTGTCGCCATGCTGCGTGGGCGCAAGGATCGGGAGGAAAAGCCTTTTGCCGTGATGGTGGCCGATCTTCAAAAGGCCAAGGGACTTGTCGAGATGGGCGAGGCGGAAGAAGCCTTGCTCACGGGGCGGGAGCGGCCCATTGTCCTGATGCGTAAAAAGTCTGGAAACGGCTTGGTTGAAGGGATTGCGCCGGGGCTGCAATGGCTTGGCGTCATGTTGCCTTATACGCCGCTGCATCATCTGATTTTTGCCGAAGCGCCGGAGATGGCCTTGGTCATGACATCGGCCAATCCGGGGGGCGAGCCGCTGGTTATTGCCAACGGCGAGGCGCGCCAAAGATTGGAGGGAATTGCCGACGCTATTGCCGACCATGACCGGGATATTTTGGTCCGTACCGATGATTCGGTCGTCCGGGTGATCGATGGCGCGCCAACCTTTATCCGGCGGGCGCGCGGCTATGTTCCCGTCGCCATCAAGCTGCCTCGCTCTGCGCCGCCCATTCTCGCGGTTGGCGGACATCTCAAAAACACCATCTGCGTGACGCGCGGCGATCAGGCCTTTCTGTCGCAGCATATCGGCGATTTGGACACGCCAAAGGGGCTGCTGTTTTTCGAAGAAACGGTGGCGCATCTCCTGAGTATTCTCGAGGTTGAGCCTGAGCTGGTCGCCCACGATCTGCATCCCGATTTTCACGCCACCCGCTTCGCCCAGACCATGGGCAAGGAGACGGTTTCGGTTCAGCATCATCATGCGCATGGTGCGGCTGTTATGGCTGAGCGGGGCTTGGAAGAGCCGGTGCTGGCGCTCTGTCTGGATGGTTTCGGGCTTGGCGGCGATGGCGGGGCCTGGGGCGGCGAGTTGCTGCGGATCGACCCGCAGGGCTATGAGCGACTGGGGCATCTCTCGCCGCTCAAGCAGCCGGGGGGCGACTTGGCGGCCCGTGAGCCCTGGCGTATGGGAGCTGCTGCGCTCCATGCCATGGGGAAGGGGGATGAAATTGATAGAAAATACAATCAATTTAATGAGTCACGACTCATTGCTAAGATTATGGATAAGGAGTTGAATAGCCCCGAGACGAGTAGTTGTGGACGCCTTTTCGACGCCGCCTGCGGCCTTTTGGGGGTGAAGCCCAAGGCCAGTTTCGAGGGGCAGGCCCCCATGTTGGTGGAAGGTATGGTTACCGATCCCAAGGTTGTCGATGAAGGGTGGGAGATCGAGGCAGGCGTTCTTTCGCTCATGCCAACCCTGGCGGCGCTGGTCGATTGTCAAGAAAGGGAGGGCGCTAATTTATTTCATGGAACCTTGGTTGCCGCCCTGGCCGATTGGGTCGTGCGAGCGTCCAGCGAAACCGGCATAAAGACGGTTGTCTTGAGTGGTGGTTGCTTCCTCAATGCGGTCCTTGTCGAAGGAGTGCTTTCGGCCTTACGGGAGAGCGGCGTGGCGGCGGTTATTCCAAGGCAAGCGCCGCCCAACGATGGCGGCCTCAGCCTCGGGCAGGCCTGGGTTGCCGCCATGGCGATGAAGAATTGAGGTTGAAGGCGATGAATTCATTGTCCGGTAAGGTCTTTGCGGGTATGAGAAAGGCATGATTGAGCGTTTGTCGAAAATTCTATCCTTGGCTTTGGCGGTTTCGGCTCTGGCGGCCTGTACCGATACCCAACCCTATGTCTGGGGAACGACGGTGCTGAAAACCGTGACGGTCGCCAACAAGGAAACCTTCATTCCCGCCACGGTCATGGTTTGTTACAACGCCGAATGGCACGATCCCAAGGTGGTGACCTATATGGCGCGGAAGGAATGCGCCAAAACCGGTCGTAAGGCGAAGCTGTTGAAGCAGGATGTCCTGGCTTGCCCGGTGATGCTTCCGGCCCGCGCTCATTTCGAATGCATTGGCGAGCCGGTGATCGCCAAGCCTACGCCGCGCAAAAGCGTCGTTCAACCGGCCCAGGAGCCGGGACCGGAAATCATCGAACCGGTTGAGCCGCCCCAACTGCCGGAACACCTGCGGCAGTAGAAGGGCGTCTTTTCGCTCACCAATATTTCATGGCGTCTTTGAAAATCGATTCCAGGTCGTTGCGGCTGACCGGGCGTGGGGCGTTGGTTAGCAGGCGCTGCTGGGCGTTTGCTCCTTCGGCCAGAGCCGAAACGTCGCCCATGTCGTAGCCCACGTCGCCGACGCCGTTGGGGAAGTCTGTGGCTTTCATCATCTCAATCAGTCGGTCGGCCAGTAGATCGCCGCCCTTGGCGATATCGGTTTCCTCGACCTCCGCGCCGAGCGCGTGCGCCGCTTCCCAGTGGCGTTGCGGATTGGCTGGGCCGGTGAACCTAAAGGCGGCAGGCGCGTTGACCGTAACCGAAATGCCGTGAGGCACCTGGGGTTTGGTGTCGGGATAATCTTTGGCGAAATAGCTGTGTTTCAGTCCTGCCACCGCATAAGACATGGCGTGGGGAATATGAACGCCCGAGTTGCCGAAGGCGACGCCTGCCATGGTGGCGGCGAACATCAGGGCGTGGCGGGCTTCATGATCTTCGGCGTCCTGAACCGCACGGACCAGATATTTGCCGCCCAGCTCAATCGCCAGCAGGCTTCCGTGATCGCTATAGGGGTTGGCGCCCTGGCTCATCGGGCGTTTCGCCGGGCTGTCCGGTGCGTCGCGCAGGGTGAAAGGGCGGGCGGTGTAGGACTCGATGGCGTGGGTCAGCACGTCGAAGCCGGTCGAAGCCACTACATTGGCGGGCATGGTGTGAGTAACCACCGGGTCGATCAGGGCCAGTGAAGGGCGCAGGTAGCTGTGGGCGATACCGCTTTTGATCTTGAGGGACTGGATATCGCAGATGGTGATGCCCGTGCATTCCGAACCGGTGCCTGAGGTGGTCGGGCAGGCGATATGGGGCATTAAAGGCCCGGGGACCGGCTGGGCCGCGCCGACGGGAGCGTTAACGTAGGTCAGAAAATCAGCCGGGTGGGTGGCGAACAGGTTGGCCGCCTTGGCTGTGTCGATAACCGATCCGCCACCGACCGAAACCAAGCCGTCAAACCCGCCATCCTTGACGAAGGCGGCGGCGTTCATGAAAGAGGTGTCGGTGGGCTCCACTTCCGTTTGCTGATAGATCGCAACGTCGAGTCCCGCTGTTTCTAGGGATTTTTTGGCGATTTCGATAGCCGGGAGGGTGGCGAGCGTGGGGTCAGTGAACAAGGCGACCCTGCTCATGCCCAGCCTTTTGGCGTCCTGTCCCAGTTCGCCCAGGGCTCCTTCGCCGTATTTGATGGTCGGCACCTCAATGGTGAAGATCGATTCCTTGCCGGGGGTCGCGGTGTAAAGTCCGTCGCTGCCCATGTGTCTGCCTCCAGTTGCCTCTTGTCTTGTTTGAAGCATGATCACGGTTTCAGGGGCGGGGGGCAACGTTCAAAAGATGATGGCTGTCATTTTGTCGTCCGCTATCCGGTTGTTAGGAATTCCTCAACGGCTTTCTGTCACGCTGCTAAAAGAGATAAGGTGCGTTTTTCTGGAATTGCCGTTCCGGAACGACAATGTTTGTTAGACGGAAATATCAGTCCCGCTGCAAGGGGAGGTTCGAATGAAAAAAGCTCTTTTGCTCACAGCCTGTTTGGCGGTTGCCGCTTGCGGTCAAATGTCTCAGCGGGATCAGCTTTACGGCGGTGGCGGCGCTTTGATCGGTGGCTTGATCGGTTATTCCTTCGGCGGTGGCTGGGGGAGTTATCTAATGGCTGGCCTCGGTGCGGCTGTTGGCGGGATGACGGGGCTAACCATCGCTCGAAACCTGGATACCGAAGATCACTCTTTTTTCAATCGAAGTGGATCGGAAACCCTGTCTTTTGCGCCGGTCGGACAGACCAACAGTTGGGCCAACCCGCAGAATGGCCATAACGGCACCTTCACCCCCAACCGGGCCTTTACCTCCAATACGGGGCAAAACTGCAAAGAGTTCACGGCGACGGTCAATGGTCGTGAAGGTTTCGTCATGGAGCGCCTGACCGCTTGTCGACAGTCCGATGGAACCTGGCAGGTGGTTGGAGCCTAAGCGCAACTTTTTGAATTTTCGAGGTCCTGCTGTGGTTGGCTATATCGTCGTTGTTTTGGCGATCTATCTCGGCATTGCGGGGCTTCTGTTCGTTTTTCAGCGCAATCTTCTCTATTTTCCCGATGGGCATAGACCTTCGCCGGTCGCTGTCGGCGTGAGCGAGATGGAAGAGGTCGGCTTCACGACAGATGATGGATTGGAGCTGTTTTCCTGGTACGCTCCAGCCCCCGAAGGGCGGCCGACCCTGGTGTTTTTCCACGGCAATGCGGGAAATCTGGCTTCGCGGGCCTTTAAGGCGAAAGCCTTTATGAGGGCCGGTGTCGGCGTCATGCTGGTTGAATACCGCGGTTATGGTGGCAACCCCGGTAAGCCGACCGAACAAGGGCTTTATATGGATGCCCGCGCCGCTCTTAAGTTTTTGGAGAGGCGGGGCGTTTCTCCCCAAGATATCATTCTTTACGGTGAATCCCTCGGATCCGGCGTCGCCGTCCAGATGGCCTCTGAGGTGAAAGTTGCGGGGCTGGTATTGGAAACGCCTTATACGTCTATGCCGGATGTCGCCGGGCATCATTATTTTTGGCTGCCGGTTCAATGGCTTGTCCGCGACCGCTATGAATCGAAAAACAAAATCGCTTCCATTTCAACTCCCTTGCTGGTGCTGCATGGCTCGGAGGATAAGACTGTTCCTCCTAAGTTTGGGAAGGCGCTATACAATCTGGCGGTAGAGCCCAAAACCCTGGAAATCTTCGAAGGTGGGGCGCACAACGACCTCTATGATTTCAGGGCTGCGGATACGGTCTTGCGATTTATTGAGTAAATAATGCGGGCGGCTACCCGAAAAACCTAAACAAATCCCTACTTTTATTGATTTTGTTCCCGTTTTGGGCTATTCTCGATAGTGGAGGATTGTAGGTAAATGCCTGTACCCATTGTTCCAAAACCGGTGACAAACACCAGCGCCCACGCGATCAATGCGACGCGCCTGCCCGTTGGCACGCGCAACGTATCGACCTCGGCGTCCGGTCCGTTGTCGGAGCCGCTGCCAACCTATGCGGCGGAACGGGAAGACTATGGCCTCCCCTATAACGTTTATGAAGAGCCTCCCTCCAGACGCCAAGGTCAGCAGGGGCAGTCGCAGCCTAAACTCAATTTTGGCTCCGCCGCCGAATTTGCGCTGACTTTCGAAGGGCAGGATGCGGTCGGTCCTCTCGGTACGCCGACTGAAGGAACGGGTGAGTTTTCGTTGCGCGCCCTGGTCGCCTCGGGCGTCTACAGCCGCAACGCAAACACTGGCGTTCCGGTTGAAGGCGTGACCCCGCCAGGCAGCGAATTGAACATCGAGCTTTGAGGCAGGACTTTTTCGACATGGCTGTGACCGATGTCACGGTCTTTTCTGTCATCTGTCCATAAAGTGAGGGAAGAAACAGGTTCGAGAGATGACGGCAATTAACGCACTTTCAACGGCAGTGAGCGGCTTGCTGGTCAACACCAGTAAGGTCGCTGCGTCCGCCGATAACATCGCCAATGTTCATAGCCAAGGGTATGGGCGGGTCGAGGTTCATGCCAAGAGCATTCCGCCTCAGCATGGTGGCGGCGTAACCGGCGTTATCTCCCGTGAAACCGTGCAGGATATTGTGCAGGCAAATCAAGGCGCGCAAACCCCGGGCGTTGATGTAGCCGCCGAGTTCACCAATCTCATTCAAGCCAAAACGGCTTATTCGGCCAATCTCAAAACCCTTGAAGCTGCCGAAGAGATTATACGTGAAACCGTCGATCTGGTCGGTTAATCCTTTAACGCGTCGAGCAGGGCGTCGATAGGCAGCCGCAGACAGTCGTGGCGGCTTTTGTGATGCCGGGCCAGAGAAAAAATCGCCAGATGCGGGTTTTGCTCCACATGACCGGCTAATAGATTTTCCAGGCTTTGTTTAAAGGCCTCAACGTCTTTGCGCTTTTTCCCCTCGGTCCGTTGACTGACCAGAGCCGCCGAAGCCTTGCAAAGAGCGCAGCCTTTGACAGTATGGGCAACGGTTTCCAGAGTTTCTCCATCTTCGCCTTTTCGGACCTCCATGGTCACCCGATCCCCGCAAAGCGGATTGTCACGGGTTGCCGCTGTGTCGGAGGTCTCCAGAGGACCGGCATGGCTGTCGTCCTTCGCCAAATCCATGATCGCTTGTTGATAAAGCGCCTCGCTCACTTGAGAATCTCCGCAGCCCGCCCAAGACCGCGTAAGAGGGCATGAATGTCCGTTCGGTCGTTATAGGGGGCGAAACTGATGCGGGTTGTGCCCTGAATGTCGAAATAATCCATCAGGGGCTGGGCGCAATGATGCCCGCCACGCGCCGCAACATGGTGACTATCGAGGATTTGGCAAATATCGTGGGGGTGAGCGCCTTCCATGGTGAAGGAGATCACCGGGAGGCGATTGCGTAGATCGACGGGGCCGATAATGCCGATACCGGGCATGGCTTCAAGCTCGGTGAGGGTTTCAGACATCAAGGCCTTGTAGTGATCTTCCAGTGCAATGGGATCGAGCTCCCTAATCCAGCGGAGGCTCTCAGCCATGCCGATAGCCTGGGCGATGGGCGGAGTGCCCGCTTCGAAGCGCTCGGGTGGTGGGGCGAAGGTGGCTTTCTCGAGGGTGACACGAGCGATCATCCCACCGCCGCCTTTGTGGGGCGGTAGTGCTTCAAGCAAGTCTTTGCGGCCCCAGAGAACGCCGATGCCTGTCGGGCCAAAGCATTTGTGACCGGAGAAGGCGTAGAAATCGACGCCGAGGGACTGTACGTCAAGAGGACCGTGAGGGGCCATCTGTGCGCCATCGACCAGAACCTTGGCACCCATAGCGCGGGCGGCGGTGATCAAAGGGGCGATATCGGTGATTGCTCCGGTGACGTTGGAGGCGTGGGTAATGGCGATGAGCTTGCAGCGTTCGGTAATCGTCGCCTCAAGATCGGAGAGGTCGATGCGTCCGTTTTTTTGCAGGGGAAGGAACTTGAGAGCAATCCCCCGCCGTTCCTTCAGCATGAGCCAGGGCACCAGATTTCCGTGATGCTCGGCCTGCGACAAAACGATTTCGTCACCTTCTTGAAGGCCGTCGCCGAATGAACGGGCGACCAAATTGATTGAGTCGGTCGTGTTGGCCGTGAAAATAACCTCGCTTGTATCGCCAGCATTCAGGTATTGCGCCACGGTTTCCCGGGCTTGGTCGAAGGATTCCGTCGCCAACTCGGCCAGTCGATGGACACCCCGCCGGACGTTGGCGCGTTTTTCGCTTTCCAACCGGCTGACGGTTTCAATGACCCGGCGGGGAATCTGTGCCGTGGCTGCCGTATCCAGATAATGCACCGGCGCTTCGCCGCCTCGTGGCGCGAAGATTGGAAACTGGTTACGGATGGCGCGATTGTCGTAGGTCATCAAGTCTCCAGAACGTCGGGCGTATCGACGTCGAACAGGATAGCATCATCCGCCATTTCCACGAGGGTGATTTCGTTGCGGAGTTTTTTTAGGATGTCGCGCGCGCCTTTGTCGCCTTCGAGTGTCAGAAGATCGGAAAACCGTGAGCGGGGCCAAAGAACCGGATTGCCACGCTGGCCCTTGTAGGTTGGGGCGCAGATGTTGCCGCCTGTGAAGGCGTCAATTAGCGCGTCGAGATGTTGGGCTGTCAGCTTGGGCATGTCGGCGAGGCAGACAATAGCTCCCTCTATATCTCTGGGGAGAGCGCGAATCCCCGCTTTGATCGAGCTGCTCATGCCGCTGTCGAAATCTGGATTGCCGACGGCGGCGATCCGCCTGTCATCCAATAGCGATGCCAGGCGCTCGCCCTTATGACCTGTTACGATCAGAATGTTGGAGGCTTTAGAGGTTACGGCCGCGTCGATGATCCAATCGACGAGAGGGCGGCCGCGATAGGAACTCAAGAGCTTATCCCGGCCCTCCATGCGCTTGCCCCGGCCAGCGGCCAGAATGATGGCGGCGACTCTAGCCATCGCCGCGCAGGTTTTTGCCATAACGCATGGCGATGGCCTCGGCGAGGATGGAAACGGCGATTTCAGCGTGGCTGCGGCCGCCGAGGTCTAAACCGACGGGACCTTTGATTCGTGCGAGATCGTCTTCGCTAAACCCTTCTTCAAACATCCTGTTGCGGCGTTTTTCCTGGGTTCTCCGACTGCCGAGAGCGCCGATGTAGTAGGCATCGGACCTCAACGCGGCAATCAGGCCGGGATCGTCAATTTTCGAGTCATGACAGAGCAGAACAATCGCCGTTCGCGCATCGGGCTTGAGATTTGCCATGGCCTCGTCGGGCCAATCGGTAAGCAGGCGCACATCGGGAAAACGCTCTGGTGTGGCATAGGCTTGGCGCGGGTCGATGACGGATACGTCAAATCCGGCGAGGGCGGCCATGGGGGCCAAGGCTTGCGTAATATGCACCGCGCCGACGACGATCATTCGTAGAGGGGGATTGAGGGCCTGAAGAAAATAGGGGGTGTCGACAACCGGGCCGCTTTTATCGTCGGTTAATGCGTTTTGTGCGGCTACGCCCAAGGTGGAGGGAAAATCGCTCTCTCCCATACGCCATTCTTCGCCCGTTTCCAGATTAATCGCCAGCACGGAGGGAATGGCGGCTTCAAGGCTTTTGAGGTATTCGGCGGATGGAATCTTGCGCAGATAAACCGTGATCTCGCCACCGCAAGTAAGCCCGACTTCCCAAGCTTGTTCGTCAGAGACGCCAAAAGTCATCGAGCGCGGTTCGCCGGTTTCAAGCACCGTCTCGGATTCTTTGATCACTGCTCCTTCGATGCAGCCGCCGGAAACGGAGCCCTCAAAGCGGCCGTCTTGGCAAACGGCGAGCAGACTTCCGACCGGCCGGGGAGCGGTCCCCCAGGTATTAATCACGGTGACGAGCGCCACACTCAATCCGTCTTCCAGCCATTTTATAGCTGCCGGAAAAACTGACTGGGGTGTTCCGGAAACCGATTGAGTTTCTATTGAATTCAATGACATAACTAACCTATTAGTTTGGTATCAAACTATTTTACGAGATGCGGCGCATTTGGCAAAGCCTTTAAATCAAATTGAGGCTATTAGTTATTTCGTAAGGCTCCTGGCGCTAAACTATCGCCAATAGAGGCCTGAAAAGGTACTCTTAAAAAGAATTGAGCCAGCGACATACGGGAAAAAATGACACCTCACGTCCGTTCAGCATTCGATGTTGCCTTTTGGTATCTGGATCAGGCCCTCAATCACAATGAGTACCTGCAACCCCAGAAAGTCCAACGGTTGCTTTATCTGTCGCAGGGCTATTATGCCGTTGCCTATTCTGGCCAAGCCCTGATGCCTGCCGTCTTTGTCGCCGAAGAAATGGGGCCTATCGAGCCCAACGTTTATATGTCGTTTTCTCGCGGGCGACCCGATGTTGATATTGATGTCAATATGCCCCAGCAGGTGGAAATGTTCCTCGAAGGGGTCTGGCGGAAGTTCGGTCACCATTCGGTCGATTATCTCAATCGCCTCTGCAAGGATACTATTTGCTATCAAAAGGCCCGCCTTAAAGGGCGTGGGTTGATTGCCCTTGAAGATATGAGGTCGTCCTTCACCAAAGGCGACAATGCGCCGGGCGTCAATCAGGTGGTTCGCTCCAAGATTATGCGCTCCCATACGGGCCGCGCCGTCGCGGTCAAGAGCTGGTTGCCGGGCCTCAAGCAAGCTCCCGGAAAACAAAAAAGCAGCGTCGGCTAGACGTTTATTGGCGTCCCGGAACCCCGGCAGGCAGGTTTGGGCTTTGGAGCCTGACAATCGCCTTTGGTGAGGCAAAAGCGGGAACCGCCGAATCGGACAGCAGGGCCGTGGCAAACAAAGAAGCGCGCATCATCCATCGTTCCACCCGTCAAAATGGCTTCAGGTTTCTGAAGCCTAAAGAACAGTAGAAGAAAGCAATATGCCGCCGCGCCGGTCTTTCAAGGGGCGGGGGAGGTTGGAGTTTTGTTTTTTAGGCGTCGGAGCTATGGACGTAGCCGTCGAAGCCCTCTGCGAACTCAACATAGCCGTGACCCGGATGATAGCCGAGAATTTGCCGCATGCCGGGGCTGTCGTCGCCGCTTGGCAATTCGGCCAATGTCCAGCAAGCCAATGGCACCAGGGTGCGTTTCTTGCCTTCTTTGACGGCGAAAGACCAGCCCTCTGCGGGCATGATCTGTAAAGGAACGAATGCTTCGTCCATGTTTGTGTCCTCCCTATTCCCCTAAGCTATGCGTCCGTTTTTTTGTATTCTCAGATGTAATAGACGATTAAGTAAAGCACTAACAGCACGGCGACCCAAAGAACCGTGCTGCCGATTGTCCAGGTTCGCGCTAAGGCTCCGTGAGGGCCATGATGGTGAAACACTTGGTCGATGGTGCGATTGAACCAGCCGAGGAACCCATTTCGAATGGCTTGGTCGATAGGGCCGAATGCGTAAATCAAGGCTTTGCCGAACTTGGGAATGACGACCCGGTAAAACCAATCCGTATCGAGCGTGATGGTCAGAGTGCGTTTCATCATCGGTAATAGAACGAAGAAAGCGAAGCCTGAGAACAGCAGCAATTGCAGCATGTTGACCACATGGGGCACCGTATAGGGTACGTAGTCGACGGGATAGGGCAGCAGTGCATAGAGCGGTCCCGGAAACAGGCCGATGACGACGCAAAGAGCGGCGAACAGTCCCATCGCCAGCTTCATGCTCAAAGGCGCTTCCGGTGGTCGCATACCCGAATCTTTCTGGAAAAAGACGAACCAGGGGAACTTGATCCCGGCATGCAGGAAAACCCCGGCGGAAGCCGCAGTAAGCATGAACCAGACCCAGGTCAAATGCATGTCGGCCGCACTTTGACTGATCATTGATTTGGAAACGAAGCCGGACGTCCAGGGGAATGACGAGATCGCCAGTGCGCCGATGATACCCATAATCGTAGTATAGGGCATGGTGCGGAAAAGACCGCCGAGATCGCTACACTTCCGAGTGTTGGTCCGATAGAGCACGGCGCCCGCGCTCATCAGCAGGAGCGCTTTATAGATAATATGGGCAAAGGCGTGAGCCGCTGCGCCATTGAGCGCCATTTCCGTGCCGATGCCGATGCCGGTGACCATAAAGCCGACCTGGTTGATGATCGAGTAGGCGAGGATACGCCGCATATCGTTTTCAAGCAGGGCGTAGATGATCCCGTAGAAGATCATGTAGACGCCGATGAAAATCAAAATTTCGGTGCCGGGAAAACCGCGAATCAACACATAGACGGCGGTTTTCGTTGTAAAGGCCGAAAGGAAAACCGCGCCGCTCCATGAGGCTTCCGGGTAGGCGTCGGGCAGCCAGGCCGAGAAGGGGGGCGCGCCGGCATTGATCAGGAAGCCGATGAGGATCATCCAGGTGGCGATGCTGTCAGGCTTCATTGCCGTAAAGGCGACCGTGCCGGTGTCCGAGATATAACCGATGATGCCAATCATCAGAACCACGCCACCGAACAGGTGGACCAGCAAATAGCGCTGGGCTGCCCGCCCTGCGCTCTCCGTTCCGCCGCACCAGACCACGATGGTTGAGCCGATCGCCATCAACTCCCAGAAAACGAAGACCGAAATCAAATCGCCCGCCATGGCGACCCCGATGGCCCCGCCTGCATAGGCGAAAGCCGCGGCGATTTCGGTGATGCGGTTTTGGTTGAGTGCGAACAGGCCTCCGGCGAAGGTCATGATCGAAAAAATAGTGGCGAACAGCCTCGATAAGGGGTCGGCGGTAATTGGGTTGAGGCTGTAACCGAGGAAATCGAGGGATGCATTAGCCCCATCGGGCACCTGCCAGACCAGCCAAAGAGTGACCAGCGGCAGCAGCATAATAAAGCCGGTGCGGGCCCAACCCCGCAGGACCGGCACCAAAAAACACCCGAGAATCAGCAGAAGGCCGGGAGGGAACGTCCATTCAGCGGTCATAGTAGTCATCCCTCCGCTTCAAAAAGACGGCCAGCACTTTGGCTCCAACCACCATGGCTGCGCAGGTGACGAATCCGTACCAGGAAAAGAACCCGAAAGTGCCGTCGATGCCGAAATGGGGATGGCCGTGATAAAACAGGTCGGCCACGGTCAACAGAACAAGGAGGGCAATGCCGTAGATCCACATTTTTCGGATGGTTGTGGGCCTGACCAGCCAATGGTCGTCGTTCATCGCACACCTCCCAACATGGCCTCGGCCAAACCGAGGGCGGCTTCGGGGAATAAGAACAAGAGGACGGTTCCTACAGCGGTGATAGTCAAAGCTAATACGATTGGCAACGGGGCTTCGCCATGGTCGTCATGGTGATCGTCGTGATGTGTGCTTTCTGCTTCCTCGTCGGCCGTCTCCTCATGGGAATCCTCCTCAACCGGTTGCGGTTTGGGAGGCGCGACCATGAAGGCCCGGTAAACGATGGGAACCAGATAGGCCGTATTGAGCAAGGTAGAGAGGACGATCACGCCAAGCGCCGCCCATTGCCCGCCCTGGATGGCCCCTTCGACAATGACCCATTTGCTGACGAAACCGGCAGTAGGCGGCAGGCCGATCATCGAAAGCGCTCCAATGGCGAAAGCGGTCATCGTCCAGGGCATTTTGCGGCCGATCCCATCCAACTGACTGACTTCCGTTTTATGGGCGGCCGTATAGATCGAGCCGGCGGCGAAGAAGAGGGTGATTTTGCCAAAAGCGTGGGCGGCGATATGCATTGCCGCGCCCACCAGCGAAATCGGCGTGAGGATGGCCGCGGCGATCACCACATAGGAGAGCTGGCTGATGGTTGAGTAGGCCAATCGCCGTTTTAGGTTGTCTTGGCGCAGCGCCACGAAGGAGGCCGTCAGCACGGTAAATCCGGCCACGTATACCAGCAGTTCGCCTGGTTGGGTGCCCGCCAGAAGGTCGATTCCGAAAATATAAACGATGATCTTAACCACGGCGAAAACGCCGCTTTTGACCACGGCCACCGCATGGAGCAGGGCGCTGACCGGGGTCGGTGCGACCATGGCGGCCGGAAGCCAGCGGTGAACGGGCATAACGGCAGCTTTACCGATGCCGAAAATATAGAGAAACAGCAGTATGCCGAGTTCCGGGCCTTCAAGCGATCCGGCCAAAATGCCGCCCGGCGTGAAATCCATCTTGCCGGTTGCCGACCAAGTCCAGACGATGGCGACGAACAGAAAGGCGATCGATGTGGACATCAGAATGCCCAGGTAGGTGCGCCCGCTTTTTAAGGCTTCCGGCTTGCCCGAATGGGTGACCAGAGGATAGGTGCTGACCGTCAAAACCTCGTAGAAGATAAACAAAGTCAGCAGGTTGCCGGAGAAGGCTACGCCGATGGTTGCCGAGATGGCGATGGCGAAACAGATATAAAACCGCGTTTGATTCTGCTCGTTGTTGCCTCGCATGTAGCCGATGGCGTAGAGGCTGGTGACGATCCACAGGCCTGAAGCGATCAAGGCGAAGAGCATTCCTAACGGCTCGACGACGAATTTGATCGGAAGTCCCGGGAACATTTCGATCAAAGTCACTTCGGGTCGCGCGCCTGCGGCGACTCCTTCGTAGAGCGATAGCACCACCAGAAACAGGATAACGGCCGTTGAAAGCGTGATGGCTTCGCGGATGTTCGGCCAATATCCGGCCAGGAAGATGCCCACCGCGCCGAGAAGCGGGATCAGCAGGCTTAGCTGAATGGCGAGTTCCGCACTCATTGGCCGCCTCCCAGCAAGCTATTGGCCGCATCGATAGCCACACCCAGGGTCAAATCCGTATCGATACCGAAGTAGAACGCGGCCAACGCCATGACCCATGTGGGAATGAGCATTGAAAGCGGCGCTTCTTCGAGTTTGGCGGCTCCTTCGGGAACCGGTTTCAAGTAGGCGACTTCGACTACCCGCCAAACGTAAACCACGGCAATGAGTGAGCTTAATGGGATAAGAACCGCGACAAACCAGAGATTGGCTTCGAAGGCGGCGGCCATGAGCTGCCACTTGCTGATAAACCCAACGGTCAGCGGAATGCCGATAAGACTTAAGCCTCCCGCGACGAAAGCTCCCATGGTTAGCGGCATCCGTCGTCCCATGCCCGCCATATCCTTGATTTCCACGCTGCCGATGCGCAGAAAAACGCAACCGAGAGCAAGGAACAGGGCGCATTTCATCAGAGCATGATTGAACAGATGCACCATGCCGGCGGAAAGTCCGGTGACGCTGACGAAACTGATGCCCAGCATGATGTAGCCGATCTGTGCGACTGAGGAGTAGGCGAGCATTTTTTTGAGGTTCGACTGGAAAACGGCAACGATTGAGGCGACAAACATACCGGCAATCGCCAAGCCCATAATCGCCTCTGCGACGCCCTGTTCGGCAAACACGTCGGTGCCGCCAAAGACGAAATAGAAAATGCGGATCATCACATAGACCGCCACCTTGGTCGCCGTGGCGGCCATAAAAGCCGTCACCACCGATGGCGCGTAGGCATAAGCGTTGGGCAGCCAGAGGTGGAGCGGGAAGAGGGCGACTTTTAAGCTCAAGCCCACGGTGAGGAAGGCCAGCGAGACAAGGATCGTTCTCGTCTCAACCACCTCGGGCAGACGTTGCGCCAGATCGGCCATATTGAGCGTACCGGTCATCATATACATCAGGCCGAGACCGATGACATAGAACGTCGCGCCGATGGTGCCGAGAATCAGATAGCGATAAGAGGCCGTCAGGGCGCGCCTGTCCGACCCGAGCGCAATCAGCGTATAGCCCGAAAGGGATGATATCTCGAGAAAGACGAACAGGTTGAAGACGTCGCCCGTCGCCGACATACCGAGCAGGCCCGTTAGGCAGAGCAAGTAGTTGGTATAGAAGAGATAAATCCGGTCTTGCGGAATTTCCTTCAAGACGCTGGCCCGCGCATAGCTCGCCACAACGGCGCCAATCAACGAAACGATCAGCAGTACATAGGCGCTGGGCAGGTCGATGCGGAATTCAATGCCCCAAGGCGGCGGCCAGTCACCGATGTGATAATTGATGGTGCCGTTTAAATGGACGTCCCAGACGACCATTGAGGTCATAGCGAAAACGCCCCAGGCAACCAAAACGGTGACGCCCCAAACCCACTCACTGCGTCTGAGGATAATGCAGAAAGGAGCGGCCATGAGTGGCAGAACCACTTGGAGGATCGGTAGATGGGCTCCCATTATTCCCTTTCCTCCATCTTTTGTTCGATGGCGTTTATTTCAGTGTCCTCAACGGTTCCGTAGGCTTCATTGATCCGCACGATGAGCGCCAGGCCCAACGCCGTCGTCGCCACGCCGACGACGATGGCCGTCAGGATCAGCACGTGCGGTAGTGGATTGGAGTAAACTTCTATGCCATCAGCCAGGATCGGGGCCGTTCCGCCATCGACCTTGCTCATGGAGATGTAAAGTAGAAAGACCGAAATTTGGAATAGGTTTAGGCCAACGATCTTTTTAACCAGATTACCCCGTGAGATCACCACGTAGAAGCCGGTCATCATCAAAAACACGGCGACCCAATAGTTAAACAGGCCGGGAATATCGATACCGTTGAGAAAACTCATTTCCGGTCCTGCCCCGCAAA
>Ga0070729_10003991_pt1 | contig 16473 bp, 15 predicted proteins | sample tdDd472_FD_66725 | JGI IMG/M metagenome (GOLD analysis project Ga0070729, IMG submission 66725) | Marine sediment microbial communities from the Atlantic coast under amendment with organic carbon and nitrate - tdDd47.2 | ecosystem: Environmental > Aquatic > Marine > Coastal > Sediment | place... | reverse complement strand
GGGAAGTCAGGGCCTTTCACGAACTCCATCAGGTCTTCAACCCGACAAGTGGAATTATCCAGCAGGTGCAGGCAGCCATCAATGAGCTCACCGAGGTTATGGGGAGGAATATTTGTTGCCATACCAACTGCGATACCGGTGGTACCATTGAGCAGCAGGTTCGGAACCTTGGTCGGCAGTACCGACGGTTCCTGCATGGTGTTATCGTAGTTGGGCCTGAAATCGACAGTCTTCTTCTCGATGTCCCCAAGGAACTCCGAGCAGAGCTTTGCCATACGGACTTCAGTATAACGCATGGCAGCCGCGGAATCGCCGTCAATGGAACCGAAGTTACCCTGACCATCCACCAGCATGTCGCGCATGGAAAAGTCCTGCGCCAGCCTGACAAGTGCATCATACACTGCCGAATCACCATGGGGGTGGTATTTACCGATGACGTCACCAACCACACGAGCGGACTTTTTGTATGCCCGATTATGGTAGTTGCCCAGGTCGTGCATGGCGTACAAAATACGCCTGTGGACAGGTTTCAGCCCGTCTCGAACATCGGGAATCGCACGTCCGATGATGACTGAGAGAGAATACTCAAGATAACTTTTCTTGAGATCACTCTCGATTGAAATCGTACCTTCACTCATATTAATTTGCCTCCGGGAAGGTGAATCAAGTCCACCATCACCAACAATTTAGATATCCAGTTCTTGAACTGCCAGAGCGTTCTTTTCGATGAATGCGCGTCTTGGTTCAACGTTATCGCCCATGAGATCCATGAAGATATCGTTGGCTGCTGCCGCATCTTCGATGTGAACCTGGAGCATGATCCGTTTTTCGGGATTCATAGTGGTTTCCCAGAGCTGATCCGGATTCATTTCACCCAGACCTTTGTAGCGCTGGATCATCCAACCGCGTTGAGCTTCTTCCATGACTGCGTCATACAGCTTGAAAAGACCGGAAACGGGTCGCTCGCTTTCTTTGAGTTGCAAGGAGAAGTCGAACCCGCCGCAGGTCTCTTTAAGCTCGCCATAGGTCGCGTAACCCTGTTTGTAGAGCTTCGAGTAAAAGAACTCCATGGCCAGACGCATACGGAGACCGTTACTGTTTTCGAAAATGACGTATGTTCTGTCTTTTTCCAGTTCGTAGTCATGTTCAACTTCGATGATCACCTTGTAGCCAAGTGCCTGAAAGTCTTTTTTGAACTCGTCAGGATCATTGGACTCAAAGTGGGTGAAGCTGATGCGCTGAGAATATTCCATAATAGCTTGATACAGACCAGGCTCGATACCGACGATTTCAGCTTCATTGAATTTACCCCGCATGAAACGGATTTTATCCATCACATCCATGAGTTTCTTTTCAGCGAACAGATCACCGGATTGGGTCTTGATGGTCACCGCAGCACCGACTTTTTCCATAAGGAAATCATCTAGTTCAACGTCGTCCTTGATGAATTTTTCGGTCTTGCCTCTGTGGGCACGATAGAGCGGCGGCTGGGCGATGTACAAGTTGCCTCGGTTGATCAGCTCTTCATACTGCCTGAAGAAAAACGTCAGGAGCAGAGTACGAATGTGGGAGCCGTCAACATCAGCATCAGTCATGATAACGACCTTGTGATAGCGCAGCTTGTCAAAGTCTTTCTCTTCTTCATCCAGACCGATGCCAATACCCAGAGCCGTGATCATGGCCCTGATTTCCTTGTTACCGAGCATCTTATGCATGCGAGTCTTCTCGACGTTGAGAATCTTGCCTCGCAGCGGCAGGATAGCCTGGGTTTTCGGATCCCGGCCCTGTTTGGCCGAGCCTCCAGCAGAATCTCCCTCAACAATGAATATTTCAGAGTCCTCGGGGTTCTTTGACTGACAGTCAGCCAGTTTTCCAGGCAGGGAGTTGTCGGAAAGTGCACCCTTACGTCGAACCAGATCACGGGCCTTGCGGGCCGCTTCACGGGCACGGGATGCGTCAACAACCTTCTCAATAATAAACCGCGCTTCCTTGGGATTTTCCTCAAAGAAGGCGTTCAATTTTTCATAAATAACACCAGCAACCAGACCGGAAGCCTCGGAGTTACCAAGCTTGGTCTTGGTCTGTCCTTCAAACTGCGGTTCAGGCAACTTGACCGAAATAACCGAAGTCAGACCTTCACGAACATCGTCACCAGTGAGACGCTTGACCAGTTTTTTAGGCAGATCAGCATTCTGGATGTAGTTGTTGATGGCACGAGTCAGCGCAGTCTTATAACCGGCCAGATGTGTACCACCCTCAATGGTGCGGATATTGTTGGCAAAGGTGTAGGTGTTTTCCTTGTAGGAAGACGTGTATTGCAGAGCAAACTCGACAACCATGTTCTCGGATTCGCCTTCGCCATGGACGATTTCGCCAATGGTGTTCAGACTGGTATTGAGATCAGTAACGTATTGGACGATACCACCTTCGAACATGAAGGATTCAGTTTCGCTTTCGCTATTGCGCTCATCCTTGAATTCAATAGTCAGACCGGAGTTGAGGTAGGCAAGTTCCTTGAAACGCTTTTTCAGCACTTCATAATCAAACTGATTGACCTCAAAAATCTCTTCATCAGGTCGGAAACGCTGAGTGGTTCCAACGGAATCAGCCGGACCGACTTCTTCCAATTCCTTGACCACATCACCGCGCTCGAATTTCATGCGGTAAGTCTTGCCATCACGTTTAACCGTCGTTTCCATGAACTCGGACAAGGCGTTGACGCATGAGACGCCGACACCGTGCAGTCCACCTGATACCTTGTATGATTCACTGTCGAATTTACCACCAGCATGAAGAGTTGTCATTGCAACCTGAACAGCTGATACACCTTCTTTAGCGTGAATTTCTACCGGAATACCGCGACCGTTATCGGTGACGGTACAGGAGTTATCCATGTGCAAGGTGATCTTGATCTTGTCACAGAACCCGGCCATGGCCTCATCAATGGAGTTGTCGATTACTTCGTAGACGAGATGGTGCAGACCGCGAATATCGGTGGACCCGATATACATGGCAGGCCGTTTTCGGACAGCCTCAAGCCCCTCGAGTACGGTAATTGACTCGGCGTTGTAGTTTTGTTCGCTCATCTAGGCATTTTCCTCTGTGTAGTAAGTCTCTTCCTGAATCATCATGGGCATGACGATCACCTGGTAATCACGATCATCAACACCGGTCAGGCCACATGGTGCCTCGGTACCGGTGAGAGTAAACTTCACTGTGTCGGAATTGAGATGGTTAAGTATGTCAATCAGGTTCCTGGTAGGGAACGCAATGCGTTCCATATCGCCACTGAAGGTAGCGTCAATCGATTCACGAGCCATTCCGGTATCCTGACCCTGAGCAGAGATAGTTACTTCGTTCTCAGCGAAAGAGAAGTACGCACAACGGTTGGAATCAGTGTTGAACAAAGCAACACGGGAAAGGGCGTCCACCAGATCCAATCTGTTTACTTCCAGAGAGGAAACATCATCGTCACCCAGCTTAGCCAGGAAATTCAGATAATTTGGGTACTGATAATAAGACAGCGGCAGAGTAAAGGTCTCACGCTTATCGCCGGTTCGGAAGAAAAGACGCTTCTCGCTGATGGCCAGTTCGATCTCGTCACCGGTCAGCCACTTCTTGAGTTCGGCCAGATACTTCTTCTGGATTAGTACGCCTTCTTCAGGAAGCATATTGTAAATATCGTCATTGACGAAATTAAACATGGCAAACTGATGTCCATTGAGTCCGCAGACTTCAACTTTCTTAACTCCCATGGATTCACGTGGAGCTATGAAGATACAGGCAATGGCCTCCATGGAATCTTCATCGGAGATGCAAAATGAAATACGATCTATAATCTCATGCAGAAAATCACCGGACCAGAATACTGTCCCATTCTCAGGGAAAGTGGAAAACTTCTGGAACCACTCCGGATCATTCACCGGGAATTTGTATTTTCTGGCTTTCTGCTCCACCAGTACATTCTGACTATCGTCATCTGTACGAATGGTAAGTTCACCCTGATCGGATCTTAATTGCTTGATCAGGTCATAGAATGCACGTCCCTGAACTCCAGCCAGACCTTCACCATCAATGGTGGCCGGGTAGGAACCCATGAATTCCAGATTGGAATCCGTGCTCATGACATTGAGGTTTCCATTCTCGCACTGAAGCCAGATAGTACGAAGGAATGCAGCACCAGTTTTGGCCGGGATAATGTTGGCCGACTTCTGGAGGCCTTCGATGATTTCATCTCTGTTCACTTTCAGAAACATAAATAAGATCTCCTTAATTGAGATTTATTGACTCGGTTCCTTTGTTCCTTTTCGCCTTAAGCGTCAGGAATCAAACAAATTTATTTGAACACTTCCTGTCGGAAGTTATAAACCAATTGTTTATAAAAAACCCTTTTTCAGCTTTGGTCACGACATACGACACTTATTCTTCAAAGTTTTTAACAGTTGTTTCAATTCGTAATCATCTTCTTGTAATTGTTCGATCTTTTTTACTGAATAGAGGACCGTTGAGTGATCTTTGCCACCAAATGTGCGCCCAAGTGAAGGATAGGAAGAACTGAGCATTTGACGACATAGGAACATGGCAACTTGCCTGGCCTGGGCGATATGCTGATGCCGTTTGGTACCGATCAGATCCTTGACGTGAACGTTGAAATGTTCAGAGACCACGTTCAGGATCTTCTTCGGTGTCAGATCGTCAGTGGTCTTCTCTTCGGTGTTGGAGAGAATGTGTTCAAAATCCTTTTGCGTCAGTTCTTTTTTTACCAGTTCCTTGAAGGCGAACAACTTGAGAAGGATGCCCTGGAGATATCGAAAGTCGGTAAACTTCTGGGCCAGGGTCAGGACCTGTTCCTTGGTCAGTGACAGTCGTTTCAGACGGGCCTGGCGCTGGATGTAACCCACCCGGATTTCCAGGTCTGGTTCTTTCAGGGTGACAATAAGTCCCCAACCAAGCCTTGATTGCAGATTGTCGTCCAGGAAGTCGTAACTGGTAACCTTGTCGCGACAGGCGAATACCATTTGCTTTTTGTTGTCATAGAAGTGGTTGAAAAGATTCACCAACTCCTGCTGAAAATGCGGATATTCCCTGATCTTGTGAAAATCGTCAATAAACAGAAAGTCATACTCGAACAGGTGATTGCGCGCCCTGAACGGATCACCTTTGAAGCGAATGGTGTAGAGCGAATTCAGCTCATCCATGGAGCCCATGAATATTGTGGAGTAGTCGTTCTTTTTGCTGACTTCGTTGCCAACTGATTTTAAAAGATGGGTCTTGCCCGAACCCCCGGGACCACAAATGATGAACGGGTTGAACAGTGATCCGGATTGTTTGGCAACCTCTTTGGCCGAGGCGATGGGGAAATAGTTTTTCTTGTTGATCAGGAATGTATCAAAAGTGAATTCCTGCCCGAAGGGGAAGTCTATTCTCTTGATAACCTCGGCGGCCTTTACGCCTGTGGGGCGATCGACAGTGCCGTTATCGCGGTAGCTGACCAGGTATCCGTTCCCCAGGAACATGTTGAGTTGCGCCTCGAATTTGTCCTGGATATCGTTCTCGAACCACTTCGCAAAAAAGGCATGCGGAAAACCCACGGTGACCCGCTTGTTTTCCTCAGAATAATCGAAATGCAGGGGGTCGAACCAACGTTTGAGTTCATCTTCCATGCAGGTCTGAAGTAGGTGTTGACGAAGGGACTGTTTCACTCTGTATTCTTTAGATTAAACTCTACTTTATAACTGTTTGAAATAATTACTTAAAAAAACCAAAAAAAAGTGTCTAAATAAAATCCCGAAATTCCTTCGAATCTATACATTATAATATAGGTAAAGCCAAGCGTTCTGAGCCGGTTTTACGGACAAATCCGTTGATTTCACCACTTTTTTACTTCATGGTGCGAATCCTGTTGAAAAACTGCCTTGAGAAGCCTCTCAGAGAGTTTTTTCGGGGGTGTGAGAATTCTCCGGTATGTCCAAAATAGGCACTTCTGGAACAACAAGGTTTTCCTTTGTCCGGTTTTTCATTACAAAGGGCAGACAATCGATCACAGTACGAACCTCTGCGCCACCACATTTGAGTGTGATCAAGCACATGTGTTCTGGTGTAGATATTAATAGTTTTCATGAGTTGCCGGAGGCAAAAAATGGCAGAGCATCAGGTCAATAAGACGATCAAAGAGATCAACGAACGCATCCGCAAGGGCAAGGCCGTGGTGGTCAATGCCGATGAGATGGTCGCAATCGTCAAGAAGGAAGGAAAGGTCCGCGCGGCCCAGGAGGTTGACGTTGTCACCACCGGAACCTTCTCTCCCATGTGTTCTTCGGGTCTGCTTTTCAATATAGGCCAGCAGCCGCCCGTCATGAAAGTTTCCAAGATGTGGCTCAATAACGTTCCGTGCTACTCGGGCATTGCCGCTGTAGACGCGTATTTGGGGGCCACAGAGCCAAGCGAAGACGATCCTCTGAACAAGGTCCACCCCGGACGCTTTGCGTACGGTGGAGCGCACGTTATGGAAGATTTGCTCCGTGGCAAGGCTGTGCACCTTCGTGCAGAGGGTTACGGTACTGACTGTTATCCACGCACGGAGCTGGACAAGGACGTTACCCTGGCAGATCTGCCGGACGCCATAATGCTCAATCCGCGCAACTGTTACCAGAATTACAATTGCGCCGTGAACCTGACCAGCCGGACCATCTATACTTACATGGGTCCGCTTAAATCCAACTGCTCCAATGCCAACTTCGCCACAGCCGGTCAGCTGTCACCGCTCTTCAACGATCCGTATTACAAGACCATCGGCATGGGTACACGCATCTTCCTTGGCGGCAGCATCGGCTACGTCATCGGCGAAGGCACCCAGCATGTGCAGAAACCACAGCGTAGTGAACGAGGCGTGCCTGAGAATCCATCCGGCACCCTGATGCTCAAGGGTGATTTCAAGAAAATGGATGCCCGTTACGTACGCGCCCAGTCCCTGCTCGGCTATGGCCCCTCTCTGGCGGTCGGCGTGGGTATCCCCATTCCCATGCTCAACGAGGAAATGGCCTGGTTCACCGGCGTGTCCGATGCCGAGATCACCATGCCGGTCAAGGATTATGGTTACGACTACCCCAACGGTATCCCCCGCCAGCTGGCCCGGGTCACCTTCGAGGAACTCAGAAGCGGTGAGATCGAGGTCAATGGCAAGAAGACTGACACCGTTCCTGTCACCAGCTATTCCATGTCTCTGGAAGTTGCCGACAAGCTCAAAAAATGGATCGAGGACGGTAAGTTCTTCCTGAGTGAGAAAGTGGACGACATTCCTAGTTTTTAATAATAATTACAGATAATTAATAAGGCCTGTCGGGAATATCCGGCAGGCCTTTTTGTTGTTTTGTGTGGTGGAGGTGTAGTGTTTGTATGTAACTATTAAAGTTCTGGAAGAAGGTTCCATAGGGAAAATATCTTTCAAGAGGTTTCCACTATGATCGTCGGAGGCATTCTTGCAATATTTTGTTCAGGCGGGTACATAGGCTGGCATGATGGTAAAAGTGGATCGCCTCTCCTACAATTTCGGGGCATATTGGGCACTCAAGGATATTTCCTTCACATTGGGCAAAGGTGAATTCCTGTTCCTGACCGGTCATTCCGGCGCGGGCAAGACTACCCTGTTACGCCTGCTATACGGTGCTTTGCCCGTCAATCGCGGTCGCGCTTCGGTGGCCGGATTCGAGCTGAATCATCTCAAGAAAAGACAGATCCCTCATCTTCGGCGCAAGGTCGGCGTGGTCTTTCAGGATTTCAAGATCCTGCCCAAGCGCACGGTCTTCGACAACGTAGCCATGGCCCTTGAGGTTCGCGGCATGCCGAGGACCCACCTGGAGAGACGGGTACGTGCCATTGTCCGGGCCATGGGGCTGGAGACAAAGAGTTATTCCACCTGCGAGAGATTGTCTGGCGGAGAACAGCAGCGCGTGGCCATCGCCCGGTCCATGGTCGCCAACCCGGAGCTGATCCTGGCTGATGAGCCCACCGGAAATCTGGATTTCGACCTGACCATGCATCTCATGGAAATTTTCAAGCAGTTCCACACCTACGGCACGTCGGTCATCATGGCCACGCACAGCCGTGAGGTGCTCGACTGTGTTCCCGATGCACGCATTCTCCATTTGCAGGATGGGCGCATCGTCACCGACGGTGAACCAATCGACCCCTTTGAAGATGAGAAGGAGGGGGGCGAATGATCGGTCAATTATTCCGACTCACCCTGCGCGGCATTGCCGATTTCGCCCTGCATCCGGTAGCCCAGCTGCTGACCCTGGTGGCCGTTGCCATGGTCACGCTCCTGACCGGACTCATTCTTGTGGGTCTGCATAATATCAATCTGGAGTTGCTCAAGTCCCGCGGTGAAGTGGAATTTCAGGTCTATTGGAAAGCGGGCATCGAAGTCGAAGAGGTGCTCAAGGACTGGACCGTCATAAAGAAGATGGACCACCTCAAGGATTTCAAGACATTCACACCGGAAAACGCCCTGACCGAACTTGCCAGCACACTGGGCGAGACCGGAGATTTTTCCTGGCTGGCAGACAATAACCCGCTGCCCTATTCCGGTCTGGCTTCATTCGCCGTGCCGCCCTCCGACCAGGAGGAAGGCTGGGCCGCCAAGCTGCTCACGCAACTCAAGATGCTGCCCGGTGTGGACAAGGTCAACTACACCCCGTTCCAGGCGGATCTCGCCCAGGGATGGATGACCATATCCAGGGTCGTGGTCTGGCCCATCCTCGGTTTCCTAGCCCTCATAGTTTCGCTGGTGGTGCACAACACCATCAAGCTCTCGCTCCTGACCCGCATGGATGAAGTGGAAATTCTCTCTCTGGTGGGGGCCCGTCCCAGCTACATCCGCTGGCCGCTCATCACAGGTGGTTTTATCCAGGGTGTACTCGGCTCGGGCATGGGGATCGGTCTGCTGACGTTAGTCCATTCCTTGGCTGCACAAGCCCTCAATTTCCCCCCGTTCCTTATCGAGATTCAGTTCCTTCCCCTTGCACAGCTCGGCTATCTGGCAGGAGCAGTAACCCTGGTCTCCATGACCAGCAGCTGGGTGGCAGTGAAGTAGTCGGCAAGGGCGCTTAAGTGAGTCTTAAAAAATGAAAGCCCTGTGTGAAGAACACAGGGCTTTCGCTTTATGAGTAATCGCTCTTCAAGGCGAAATCTTATTCTTCTTTTTCAATTCCTAAAGCGATTCCTCAAGCACAACTTCCGACACCTTTCGACACGCTTCCTCATCAGGCACAAAAGCCGTCTCGCCAATGGAAACCACTGGCCTCATTCCGATGATCGAATTGAGAATGTAGGCGTGGCGATAACTGGGCAACTCCTCAAGCGTGACGCTTGCCGGTAATATTTCAAGGACGTTTTCAGCCAAACTCAGAGTTGTCGAGGGGAGCCGATAGGGGGAATCCATCTGGAAGAAATCGCCGTCCTTTTCCAGAACGATGGCGCCGGTGGTCGCTTCAAGTAGGTTCTGGTCAAAATCGATGAGGGCGGCATCATCGAACCCCTTGGCCAGTGCCCGTTTCATGGCCAGATGAAAGAACATGTAGCTGGTGGTCTTCTGGGCGTTGAGGGTGGAGACATGGCGATCGCTGCAGATGCATATCCGGTAGGCCTTGTAGGGCTTTGCTTCATGGCGCACGGCCATGACCACGGGATGGGAGGTTTCGGTCTCAACGGGATAGAAGATGTTGATACGGGCGGTTTCGCCTTCCAGGCCGTTGCGGTTGAGGATCTGATCGATGATCGGCTTGAAGTCTATGGTTTCGTGTTCGATCTTGTAGGCTCTGAGGGCATGCAGCAGCCGATCGAGATGAGTGTCGAGATGGCAGACCTTGTGGCCGTTGTAGTAGATGGTCTCGAAGAAACCGGCGCCGTAGCGAAAGGCTGGGGCGGCGGGGTCGAGAGTTATGCCCTCGCGGCTGTATTCGTTCTTGTAGTAGTGGATCATCGCTCCCCCAGAGTGAGAAATTTTTCAGCTTTGGCCAGTGTCTCCTGATACTCGCTCGCGGGCTTTGAGTCCACCACGATACCGCTTCCGGCCCAGTAGTCCAGCTTTTTCGTTTCAGTGCCATAGACCGCAGTGCGGATGGCGATGGAAGAATCCATGTTCTTCTCGTCGCGGATGACGACCACCGAACCGCAATAGATACCTCGGCTGTGAGGCTCCAGTTCCTCGATGATGGTCATGGAGCTTTTTTTCGGACAGCCGGTGATGGAACCGCCGGGAAAGGCGTCGAAAAAGAGATCGAGACAATCGCGGTCTTCTCGCAGTTCGCCATGCACGTCTCCGTACATCTGGAGCAGGTTGTCCACGGCGAAAACGGATTTGTGATTTTCCACCCGAACCGAGCCGTATTCGCAGTTGGCCGATATGTCGTTTCTGATCAGGTCCACGATCATGGACAGCTCGGCATCTTCCTTGGGTGAATCGGTCAGGCGGCTGACCAGCTCGGGCGAATATTGGTCGAAGCGCAGGGTTCCCTTGATCGGCTGGGAAAGGACATGGCCGTCAGCGACGCGCAGGAACCGCTCCGGAGAGGTCGAGAGCACCTTGTTGGGGCCTGAGTTCAGCCAGCTATAGAAAGGCGCGGGGTGGCTCTTTCTCAGGGCCAGAAAGAGGGCCAGGGGATCGAGGTCAGGGCAATCCCAGGTGAACTTGGTGGAGAGATTGAGCTGGTATGTGTAGCCGGACAGGATGCGCTCAAGAGTCTCACGCACTCCGGCCTCGTATTCGGCGCGGCCAAGGGATGTGCTCGGGGGTGAAGTGGGCAGACCGGGAACTTCGGTTTCAGGCAGTTCATCAGGTGATGTCTTGAGCAGCTCGCTTAGTTCATCGAGCAGTGGTTGGTCTTCAGATGAGAGAATCGCCTGTTCGTTATCCTTGTCGTATTCGACGGTGGCCCCATATTTTTTTAGATGGCCCAGCGGGAAATCGAGGGGTTTGTTTGAGGATATGCCGCGCAGTTTCATGCCGTATGTGTAGCTCACGAATCCCATGGCCAGGCCGGGTGTAGAGAAACAGAAATCCTTGATCCGGTCAGTGGTTGTCTCTTCCGTGACTACCAATTCGGCCACGGGACGCACCCCAATCACGGAGGTGGTTTCCGCCGGATATCCCTTTGATGAAAGCACCAGATCGGCTTCCATCGTCCGGGCCAGTTGTCCGGCAAAGGCGTCGAATCGGTCCCGGTTAACGGAGACCGAGATAGTCGAGAGCGTAGTCAATGAACGCGCCTCCGTCAGGGGTTAGAAATGATTCCGGGTGGAACTGGTAACCGAGCAGTCTGTCCTCGCGGTTGCCAAGGCACATGGGTACGGTATCCGAATTCTCCGAGAGAATCTCAAGGCGGTCGCCGACTTTTGTAACGCACAGCGAATGATACCGGGCCACGGTGTGCACTGCGCCGTCGAACATGATCCTGTCCGTCTTGCCGTGCATGCACCCCGGCAGACGACCTGTGCCGCCGCCACGGTATTCGTTCATGATCTGCATGCCGAGGCAGATGCCCAGCACGGGTTTGCCGGATGTGAAAACTCGTTCATAACCCGGATATTCTGCCGGAGAGCCCGGTCCGGGCGAGATGACGATCAGCTCGAACTGGGCGAGGTCAAGTGATGCGAGGTGGGCATAGGGTTCAACAACGACATCAGCCCCGCTGACGGTCGTAGCCAGCAGGTGCTCCAGGTTGCGCGTGAAGCTGTCGTTATTGTCGATGATTAGGATATTCATGGGCCGTGAGCGGAGGGCTTAGATTTCTACCTTGTAGTTCAGGGCGAGTTCGTCACCTGGCACGCCGCGAATACCCCAGTTCTCTTTCGGGGTTTCGAATATGGTTATCTCAATGTCCTGTTTCGAAATGTCGGCCTGTTCTCCCAGATTATCGAAAAGCAGGCGGATCAGTTGTTTTTTGGCCTCCACGGATCGACCTTCAAACATGGATATCTCGATGATGATGTACTGGTCGCTTCTGTCGTCGGGGTAGATGAAATTATCAGGCTCCAGTCCGATGAACCGGTGGAATTTCTTGTCTGGTGGATAGCTCAACGCCTCCATGACAGAAGCGTGGATGGCGGTGGAAATTGCGTCTCGCTTGGCCCTGATGGTCGCGTTGTTTCCAAAGATTTTGATATTGGCCATTTTAGATCTTGTCTTTCACCTGGCGGAAGAACTCCTGGAGGAACTGGGGCGAGGTTTCCTTCTCGTTCACGTCGAGTCTGTCGAGGAGAACCACGAGATTTCCTTTGGGCGTAGTCGTGGAGGTGAAGAAAAGCCCATGGGAATCGCCACCGGGCATTTTCATGGTGAAAACCCAGGCTTCGTCCCTGCGTGCCCAGCTGGATAAGGACGCGCCGCCTTCTTCAGCCTCGCGCACCAGAATCTCGATGAAACCGGACAGGGAGAGACGGCCCGGAACGCCGAGGAATTCACCCTGATCGTTCCTGATGACGATGGGCGTATTGAGGAAGGCATCGGATGGACGTTCAAGACCGGCGTTGGCCTCGTCCTTGTTTTCGTTCTTTTCAATGGAATAGGATTTGACGTCGCCCTCGGAACTTCGGACGTTGACGATCTTGCGTGCGCGGACCTTCTTCTCGGGAGAAGAGGCCCCGGCTTCGGGTTGGGATGAAGTGGGGGGTATTTCCGAAGCCGGGGCTTGAATATGTGTCAGCAACTGGCTGAACGTCTCACTGTTTCTGGTTTCGATCTCAACAAGTTTGCCGAGGGTTGCCTCGACCTTTTCGAGGCGTTGACCTGCCTTGGCCTGGGCAGTGGCGAGGGCGGCCATGCCTTGCATCATCTGGCCTGCGGTCTCGAAGAATTTTTCCATGTACTCTTGGGAAACACCGCTTGGCGCACTTGCAGAGGGAGTGCGGCGGGAACTGCTCGACGTCTCTTCCTTGAAGTTTTCCTTTAAGGTTTTATGGGTCTCGTTGACCGACATACCCTTGTCAAAACAATCACGAATCTTGAGGCAGACGTTTGATGCCTCGCTTTTGAAGCGGATGGGCTTACCGCGGGTGAGGACCGGAATGAAGCCGGGGAACTTGCGACGATAGCTCTTGATGGTGGTTTCCGAAACGCCGCAAATCTTGGCAAGGTCTTTATGTGTATAGGTATCGGCCATGGTAACTGCTCATTCTCGGGCTGATGAAGGTTGTATTCCGGGTGGTAAGACTCAACTGCCTGGGGCGTGATCTGAGGCGGGTGTCCCAGATGCATGAAACCGCGTGTGGCCTGTGGCCGGGAGAGTATGTGAGGTTGCTGGTTGTACCGAGCCTGACGACCACTTTCCGGGGTGCGGAACCAAATGCTAGTCGAATCACATAGTCCTCCTTGTTTGGTATCGTCACCAATCGTCACCCTTGTCACTCAAGGAAAAAGAGAGAACGTAACTTACCGGTCTATTATCTAGAAAAGTTCTAGAAGTCAACAGGGGGGCGTTTTTTGGGCCGTCGTTGTCGGCGGTGACGATTGGTAGTTTGGGAAGGTAATATGAAAAAAGTGAAAACCCGATGCTATGAACATCGGGTTTTTATTTTGTAAGGCTTTTCTCGCCGCTGGAAAACTACAACCGTTTTGCGATGGCGTTTTGTATGCGGTGCGACGATTCTTCGTTGCCCCAGAGTCCGACTCGGACGGTGATTTCGGTGATGTTGTCGCCCACCAGTTTGAGGGAGATGGTGACCGTGTCGTCGGAGAGAGAGCCGATGACGCTGGCGGATGCACCATTCTTGCTGAGTTCGGTCACGGGGATTTGCAGTTCCTTGCAGGCTGCCTGTGCGGCGTTATAGGCCTTGTTCAGGCTGGAGTTGTATGTTCCCTTGGCCTGACCATCCATGTAGTAATATGTTCCTGCCGCAGCCGCTCCGCCCACGATGACAGCCCCGCAGCCAGCCGTGAAAAAACACATGATGCTGATAAGAATCGCGGCAGTGATTTGTCTCGTCTTGCGCATGGTCGCTCCCTTTGGTTGGGACCTGATCAGTTGATATTAATGGAATCGACGTTTGATTTTTTTACTTCGATCAGTTCTTTTTGGTATCTTTCATTGGTGGTGTAGAAGCTGTAGGTTTCAGGACTGTCCGAGCCCAGATAGAGGCGCGAATCGAGGAACCTCAGCTCCTTGCCAGCTTTGGTCGTGATGATGAAGTTGTAGGGGTCCTTGAACATGACTGCTCCCCAGCGTTGGACATCACGTAACCTGGTGAAGCTGATGACCGTCGAGGATCGCCCATTGAGCTTGCCGGAAACGTATATGTAGTACTTACCGAGTTTTTTGAACTCGGTGATTTCAATGGCCGAGCCATCCTTGAGCCGGATATTTCCAATCGGCCCGGTGGTCATCTTTTCCTTGGCAACACCTGTTATGTCTGAATCGTCCTCGGCGGTACTGGCCTCTGCAGCGGCTGATTCTTCAGTCGCAGCAGCCTCTGCTGTGGGCTCTTCAGTCGTGGCGTCTTTTGTCCCGCAGGCGGTGAGGGTCAGCAAAAGCAGCAGTGTAAGAAATATGGTCCGCATGGATCCTCCGAAAATGTGTTCGTATTGTGCTTCGGGTCTATCAGTTAATGGATGGAGAATCCAGCGTGTGCAAGGCGTCGTTATTTCGACGGTTCAGGCAGTTCCGGTAGCATTGCTTCATACTTGCCAAGAAGCCTTTTGGTGGTGCCATCCTCAAGCATTTCCCTGAAGGCCTTGGCAAGCTTGGGAACTAAGTCTTCATGCTTTCGATTGAGGGTGTGGTAGGAGTGGGTCGTGGAAAGGGGCTCGGAAATGTAGATGGTCTCCAGGCCGAGCGCCTGCGCCATGATCGAGGCCATTGTGGCATCCATGACGATCAAGTCCAACCTGCCTGCCCCGATCATGTTGAACGCGCCACTGAGGCTGTTGAATAGATACACCTGTGATCCGGTCTGCTCGGCTTCGATCTTTATGGACAAAGACCCTCTCTGAACACCGACAACGTATTGTTGCAGATCTTCCCATGATTCCACTTTAAAGCCCGGTTTTGTCGTAACTGCACAATGGGAGTGGTTGACCATCGGCACCGGCACCTGAATAAGGTTGGGGTAGTCAGTGATAGCTATCGGAGTGCGGGCGGCGCTGCCGTCCGTGGCACCGCTGTTTGCCTCGGCCAACTCCCGCAGCATTGGGAGGTATTTGAATGTCACCACTATGCCGGATCGCGAATAGGCTTCCTTCAGGATGTTTTCAAGCACTGGTATTTTGCAGTTCTTGGAATTGATGCATGGAATACCAATGACAAACTCCTCCTGCGCTGCGACGGCAGGAGAGACAAGGAAAAAACATAAGATGAATATGACCACTATCCGATGCATACCTGAATGGTAGCACAGGGTGTGAGCCGGAGTATTATATTCAGCAGGTCGGTTTATAGTTATTCTGAATCCGAAGGAATCTCCGGCAATAACGCCTCATATTTGCCCATGAGTCGTTTGGTGGTCTCGTCCTCAAGCATCTTCTTGAAGGCTCTGGCTGCCCGCGATAATGTGGGGTCCGAATTGATTGCTAAAGCTATAGCTCCGCACCCCATTGCACTGGGGGGGCGTAGCTGATATCCATAAGATTATCTCTTGAATCGTGCACACATCTTCGGACGCCACTTTATGAAATTGACTCGCTCCGGCCTCTACCAATTGTTTGTCAGGGAAGACAAAACCACATGGTCAACCGTGGTTGCCGCCGCTGTGCTGGCAGGTCTCTTTCAGGGGTTGGTTGTTCTCCTCATCAATCAGATAGCTGCAAACCTGTTGGGTGGAGGCTTGCAGCTGCGCGCTCTATTGCTCGTCGTTCTGACCCTGCTGGCCTACGCCCTGGCAAGCTATTACTCCACAACCAAAACTGTGGCCCTGGCCGAACACGCCATGTTTGCCAAGTACCTTTCTATTGCCGATAAAATCCGAAAAACGAGCACCATCGGTTTTGAGATCATCGGCAAAGGGCGTATTTATTCCACGTTGCAAACCAACGTGGACATCATCATTGAATCATCGAAAATACTGGGTAACGTCTGTGCGGGCGTGGTCATGATTGTTTTTTGCGGGGCCTACATCGCGTACATATCCAAGATGGCTTTCTTCATCGTGCTTGCGTTCTACATGTTCGGTACTTTTGTCTACACGACAAATCTCAAGAACGTGCAGGGCGTGCTGCGAAAAGGTGCTGCCCTGGAAGCGACGTTTATCAGTATGTTTCGCCACTTTATCGAAGGATTCAAGGAGTTGAAGGTCGACACGGCCAAAGGCGACGACCTCTTTGAGAATCACATGGTTACGGGTACAGAGGAAGCCACCGAGGCACGGATTGAGACAGAAAACAAACTGGCGGTCAACAGCGTCTTTGTTCAGGCCTTTTACTACGGGATGGTCGCTTCCACTCTCATTCTCCTGCCGCAGATTGGCTCCCTCTCCACTCAGGAAATC
>Ga0070729_10003989_pt1 | contig 16480 bp, 21 predicted proteins | sample tdDd472_FD_66725 | JGI IMG/M metagenome (GOLD analysis project Ga0070729, IMG submission 66725) | Marine sediment microbial communities from the Atlantic coast under amendment with organic carbon and nitrate - tdDd47.2 | ecosystem: Environmental > Aquatic > Marine > Coastal > Sediment | place... | reverse complement strand
CACCACGCGCGGACACTTGAACCAACCGCCCAGCAGTGCACCGGCCAAGCTGAGACCGTAGGGCGCAAAGCCCAACACCGCGCCCAGGGTCAGCGGCACGCGCGGCGCACTCGCCAACACCCCGATCCCTGTAAGAATCATCAGCGCGGGAAACAGCAAAACAAAGAGAGCATTTCGCAAAGCCATAATTTGGTGATAGACACAAACGCTCAAAATACCGTTAAGAGGGAACGAGAAATGAACATCTGGATTTTATTGGGCGGTCTCAATGCGGCCTTCGCCGTGGCGGCGGATGCGCACGGCTGGCATGAACTGGGCAGCACGCCGGACATTCGCGATATTTTCATGATGGGGTCGCGCTACCAGATGTGGCACGCCTTCGGTCTCTTCGCCGCAGGGCTGATGTACGCCAAGACCGGGCTTAAATCCTTCGCCATCGCGGGCGGCCTGTTCCAGGCGGGTATCGTGTTGTTTTCCGGCACGCTTTACAGTTTTGGCCAGTTTATGGTCGTCCCCGTCACGGGCGCGGCTCCGGTCGGCGGTGGCCTGATGATCCTCGGCTGGCTGGTTTTGGGCATCGTCGGCGCGAAGCAGTTCAAGGCCGCCTAACTCTCTCTTCACATTCGCGCTTTTCGGCTTTGGTGCTTTCACGCTATCCTGACGCAATGGAAGGACCGGAGCTGCTCAGCCCCTATCGTCGCGCCCGCGCGCGCACCGCCGTCTTGCTGTTCACCACCAGCAAGGACGACCCGTTGTCGCGTGCCGTGGATATCGGCTTGATCGTTCTCATTTCCTTGAACATCTTGGCCGTGACCCTGGAAAGTGTGAGCGCCATCAATACCGTCGCAGGCGTCTATTTCAACGCCTTCGATCTTTTTTCCGTCGCCGTCTTCAGCGTCGAATACGTGGCGCGCGTCTGGTCGGTGGTTGACGATCCGTGGAACCCAACCCACGACCAACCGTTCCGGGGTCGGGTGCGCTACATCTTTTCTTGGATGGCGCTAATCGATTTGATCGCCATCGCGCCGTTTTATCTGGGCTACTTTATCAATGCGGACTTGCGTGTTCTGCGCGCGCTGCGATTGTTGCGGATCTTCAAACTGACGCGTTATTCCAGCGCCATGACGTTGTTGTTACAAGTGTTTCGCGAGGAATCACGGACCATCAGCGCGGCCTTGTTCGTCTCTTTGATGCTGGTGTTCGTCGCATCGAGCTTGGCGTTCATCGCCGAACATCAAGCCCAACCCGATAAGTTTTCTTCGATTCCCGCCGCCATGTATTGGGCGGTCATCACCATGACCACGGTGGGCTTCGGCGACGTGGTGCCGGTCACACCCTGGGGCAAGGTTCTGGGGGCGTTCATCGGCATCGTCGGCTTGGCCATGGTGGCGCTCCCGGCAGGCATTTTGGCGGCCGGCTTCGACAACGCGCTGCACCGCCGCCGCGCCATGTTGGCCGAGCGCGTCCACGACGCCATGGAAGACGGCGAAATCTCCCCCGACGAACAGGCCGATCTGGAACGGCTGGTCCAACACCTCAATCTCAACACCGTCGACGCCAACGCAATCATTTACGGCATCCAGCACAAACGCCATGCCGAAAAACACAACACTTGCCCGCATTGTGGCCGACCCCTGGACGACCATCCCGCGCCACCCGACGAGGACTGACGCCTTTTTCAAATTGTCACACACACAGCGGGCTATATTGTTTACACTGTGCACCGTTTGAAATTCGATAGCTGAGAAAGATGTCATCATGTCCTTGGATCGCGACAAATCCCTCACCTACATTGTCAACCACGTGTCCCGTCAGTTGACCCAGGCGATGAACGCGGAGTTGAAGGCCCACGGCGTTGCGCCGGGCCAGTTCCCCGTACTGCAATGCCTGTGGGAGCAAGACGGCCTGACCCAGCGGGAACTGTACCAGCGCATCAAGATCGAACAGGCCACCATGTCCAACACGCTCAAGCGTATGGAGCGCGACTGCCTGATCTACCGCGAACCCGACCCCAGCGACCGTCGCGCCGTGCGCATCCACCTGACCGGCATGGCGAAGAAGCTGGAAGGCAAGCTTGTCAAAGGCGCCAAGGCGGTCAACAAGACCGCGTTCAACGGCATCAAGAAAAAAGAGCGCAAATTGCTATTGGATATGATGAGCGCCATATCGGCCAATCTCGACACCGCCGAAGCGAAGCGCGATTGAACAAATTCTAACCACACCAAAACAAAACCGCCGCCCCTTGCGGAGCGGCGGTTTGTTTTTGTCGGAATGGATCCGGGAGCTTAGCTCGGCAGCTTCCAGACGTCCGGCGCACCGTTCAGACGTTCGATCTGAGCTTGGCGCTGGTTTTCCATTTCCTGCGGCAGTTTGTCGCCAAACTTGTCGAACAGGTTGGTTTGGTCTTCGGCGTCTGCCAAGGCGCCGGCCTTGTCGACTTCCATCAGGTGCTCGAAGGTTTCCTTGGCATAGTCCAAGCCGTTCCAGGTGATGTCGTCGTGAGTCGGCATCAGGCCGATGGGGCTTTCCACCGCATTGCCTTTGTCGTTGACGCGATCGACGATCCACTTGAGAACGCGCATATTCTGACCGAAGCCCGGCCACATGAACTTGCCGTTTTCGTCCTTGCGGAACCAGTTGACGCGGAAGATTTCCGGCGGGTTGTCCAGCTTCGCGCCGAAGTCCACCCAGTGTTGCCAGTAATCACCCATGTTGTAGCCGCAGAACGGCAGCATCGCGAACGGGTCGCGACGGATGGCGGCTTGGCCGACGGCGGCAGCCGTGGCTTCGGAGCCCATGGTCGCGGCCATGTACACGCCGTGGTTCCAGTCAAACGCCTGGTAAGCCAACGGGAAGGTCTTCGACAAACGACCGCCGAAGATGAATGCCGAAATCGGCACGCCCTTCGGATCTTCCCAGGACGGGTCGATGCTTGGGCACTGCGACGCGGGCGCGGTAAAGCGCGCGTTCGGGTGCGCCGCCGGGGTCTCGCTGTCCGGCGTCCAGTCGTTGCCCTTCCAGTCGATGGCGTGGGCCGGCGGTTCGGACATGTCTTCCCACCACACGTCACCGTCATCGGTCAGTGCGACGTTGGTGAAGATGCAGTTTTCGGTCAGCGACTTCATCGCCGACGGGTTGGACTTGTCGGACGTGCCCGGCGCAACGCCGAAGTAGCCGTATTCCGGGTTGATGGCGTAAAGACGGCCGTCGTCGCCCGGTTTGATCCACGCGATGTCGTCGCCAACGGTCCAGACTTTCCAGCCTTCGAAGCCTTCGGGCGGGATCAGCATGGCGAGGTTGGTCTTACCGCAAGCCGACGGGAATGCGGCGGCGACATAGGTCTTTTCGCCTTCGGGGCTTTCCAATCCGACGATCAGCATGTGTTCTGCCAACCAACCTTCGTCTCGGGCCATGGCGGATGCAATACGCAGTGCAAAGCACTTTTTGCCCAGAAGGGCATTGCCGCCGTAGCCAGAACCGAAGGACCAGATTTCGCGGGTTTCGGGATAATGCACGATGTATTTGTCCGGGTTGCACGGCCAAACGACATCTTGTTCACCTTCAGCCAACGGTGCGCCGACGGAGTGCACGCACGGCACGAATTCGCCGTCGGTGCCCAGAACGTCGAGAACCGCTGCACCCATCCGCGTCATGATGCGCATGTTGGCTGCGGCATATGCGCTGTCGGTCAGCTGAACGCCGATGTGGGCGATGGGTGAACCGAGCGGACCCATGGAAAACGGCACCACGTACAAGGTGCGGCCCTTCATGCAACCGTCGAACAAGCCGCCCAGCTTGGCGCGCATATCGGCCGGGGCCATCCAGTTGTTGGTCGGGCCGGAATCTTCTTCGCGCTCGGAGCAGATAAAGGTCCGATCCTCGACACGCGCCACATCGGACGGGTCGGAACAGGCCAGATAGCTGTTCGGACGTTTCTTATCGTCCAACTTGATCAGCGTGCCGGCTTCCACCATTTCGCCGCACAAGCGATCGTATTCTTCTTGGCTGCCGTCACATAAGTGGATGGCATCCGGTTTGGTCAACGCCGCGATCTCCTCGATCCAGGCATTGAGTTTGGCGTGCGCGGTCAGCGCATTCGCACTATTGAGCATCGGTTACGTGTCCTTCCAAACGTAGATTCACACCTCATTGAGGGGCGTCTAGATTAGCGGCCAAGACACGCGCGTCAAAGGTTTTGTGCATGTGCGAAAAGACGTGTGGATACAAGGTCTTGAACCGTTTATGACAGGTCTTCCATAGACCGTCCGACATAAAAACGTAAAAAAACCCGCCCAAAAGGGGCGGGATCGGGCGGGACTCGCGGGTTGTTTTCCCTCCAAAGCGATGGTGGGCGCTATTGAATGCTGGGCTTGGCGGGCTGTTTGGCGGGCTCTTTCGACACACGCACACGATAGCGCTGGGGAATGGAGCGATCCAACAACTCGACCTGCTCACTCAAATTGGACATCCGCTGCATCAAGCCATCGATGACCTTGGTGTGATCGTTCAAGCGCTTGTCCAGGCTGGCCTGGACGTCGTCTTGCTGCTTCGCGTAGCGCACCGCCTTATGGAGCATTTTGTCCATATCGCGCATTTCCTCGCGGATGGCGGCAATGTGCGCCTTGACGAACTTTTCGTTCTGGTTTTCCACCTTCTTGACGATATCGCTGGTCAGCCATAGGGCAACCAGTGCGATAAAAAACGCAAGCATGGCGACAATGGTGGCGAAGCCCATCGGAAAATCCCGAATTTAAGAGGTCGGTGTCATTAAAGAGGTCAACGTGCGATTTAAAGTTGTGTGCCGGTCGCTCAAATGCACTGGACCAAGCGGGCCTATTGAACCAAAAAAAACGCCCGCCGGGTAGTGCTAAAAGGTATAAGTCTGCAGGATAATATTCCGCCAAGCGGCGATCAGGTCCGCTGCGCGCGCTTCACACACCCGCGAAAGCGCCCCCGCCATGCGCTCAAGTCCTTGGCGAAGCTGGGAAAGTCGATGCGCGCATGGCGACCCTTGGGGCCGTGCACTGCAACACCATCGCCATCGACGGCGACCGCCGCCCACCCCCGCGCCGCACGCCCGGTGGCAGCGCGGACCACGGCAGCCAACTCATCCTTGCGCTGGGAATTGAGCGAGTCGATCAAGGTGTCCGCATATTTCAAGGATGGACACAGATAGTCCGCACCCTTGGCCCATTTGGCGACCCCGAAACCGCCGACGTACTGGATCTTGTCCACCGCCATACGCCACATCGCGAAATCACCGAACCCCGCGTACATCGCCGCGCCGGGATGATGGGCCAAGTAGCGCGCACGGGCGCGCGCGGCGTCTGCGCCTTCGAGCTTACGCACCCGCCCAATCAAGGTGCAGCGCGCCCCTTCGAGCGGATTGGCCGCATCCGTCGGCGCTTCGAGCAGCAGCGCAACGCGATCGTCGGCCAGCACGTCCTGGGTGTGCGCCGCCAAGGTCGAAAACAAAAACAAGGGCGCGCCGTCCTCGTCCAGCGCCACGCCAACCTTGGAGACATAAGGCTGGCCCTGGGCCGACGGGCGCGCGGCGCGGCGCGTGGTCGCCAGCGCACCTTTCAAGGCGCCGCGTGCGATCAAGCGGGCCTCACGCGCGGCGCGGGCGGGATCGTCCTTGGACATGTGCACCGATCCGATCAAATGCCGATGTGGCGCACGACCAAGTCACGCAATGTGACGATGCCGACCGGGGTGCGGGTTTCGTCCACAACCAGACCACGCGACAGGCCGAACTGCACCAAAAGGCGCACCGCATAGCGGATATTCATGTCTTTGGGCACGGTCAGGACCGGCTTGGACATGATTTCATAGACGTTGACGCGTTCCGGAGACCGGTTGGCGGCGATCACGTGCTTGGCGATGTCGGAGACCACGATCAAACCGTATTCGTCCGCCTCATCACGGCGTTCCGCGACCAATGAGCTGACCCCGGCGTCATGCATTCTGAGGATCGCTTCGTGCACGGTGGCCGTCGCATCGATGGTCGCGATGGTCGTGGACATAACGTCCGCGACTTTGACATAGCTGTTTTTGCTCATATCTCTTTCTCAATCTCTTCCATCAAGGTGGGCAACTGAGTGGACAGCCCGACCGCATCTTCCAGCGCGATTTGACAGGCGATGCCGGAACCCGGATCATCATCGAAACGTCCTGCCTCCGCAATGGTTTCGAGAATTTCGCGCGCCTTCGGCTCGGCCACCAAGAACAAGACGATGTCGCGTTGCGCCGCCAGATCCAAGCCTAAAAAGGTTTTTTCCTTTTTCAAGCCTTCACCTTGGGCACTGGTGATCACCGTAGCCCCAGTCGCACCGGCGTCGCGCGCGGCGTCGATGATGGTTTGCGTGATGTCATCCTTAACGAGTGCCATTATCATTTTGAGGTTCATGGGTCGGTCTCCTTCTCCCCCTCTTGCTCGGCCAGGGCGCGCTCTTCCCGCGCGCGCTGACGTGCCACCATGACTTCGGCGATCTGGGCATACCCCAAGACGGCCATGATGGGAAACAAACTTGCAAATGCAATCAGTCCAAAACCGTCGAGCAACGGGCTGCGCCCGGGAATGGTCGAAGCCAATCCCAGACCCAACGCCGTGACCACCGGCACCGTCACCGTCGAGGTGGTGACGCCGCCGCTGTCGTAAGCCAGCGCGACGATGAATTTCGAGGCCCAGATGGTCTGTACGATGACCACCACATAGCCGGCAATGATGTACCAGTGCAACGGTGTGCCCGACACGATGCGATACGCGCCAAGCGACACGCCCGCGGCGACGCCGACGGCGACAGCCATGCGCAACCCGAACGCGCTGATCGAGCCACCGGAAATCTGTTCGGCCTTCAACGCCACGGCGATCAACGACGGTTCTGCCGCCGTGGTGGCGAAGCCGATGGCGGCAGCGAAAATATAAACCCACATGTAATCGCGCCAATTGACCACGCCCAGCAAGGCGTCGCCGCCCAAAAATGCCGGATTGGTCAACTGGTGCGCCATGGTCTCGCCAACCGGAAACAATGCCATCTCCAGGCCGACCAAAAACAAGGTTAGGCCGATCAGAACGTACAAGAACCCGGCCGCGATGCGCTTGGGATTGGGCGGCACCCGGCGCAACACAACAACTTGAAAGAACATCAAGATCGCGGCGATGGGCACGACATCGAACAAGGTCGCCCAACCGGTCATCGCAATATGGTGCACAAGATCGACCATCTCAGTACACCATCCCGTAAACCATCACGAACATCATCGGCGTCAGGCTGGCGAACGCGATCAGCCCGAAACCGTCGGTCATCGGATTGCGCCCGCGGATCGACGACGCCAGACCGACGCCCAGCGCGGTGACCAAGGGCACCGTAATGGTCGATGTCGTCACGCCACCGCTGTCGTAGGCGATGCCGACGATTTCCGCAGGCGCGAAGAACGTCAGCACCACAACGCCGAGATACCCCGTGATGATCAGCCATTGGATCGGCCAGCCCTTGATGATACGCGTCACGCCGATGACGATGGCGAAGCCCACCGATAGCGCCACGGTCATACGCAGGCCATAGGCATAATCCGTTAATTCCTGTTCGCCGCGCCCGATCAAACCGCCCTCGGCCGCCGTCTGGGCCGCTTCGGCGGCGACCGCAATCAATGCCGGTTCTGCCACCGTGGTGCCGAAGCCCAAAGCGAAGGCGAAAGCCAGCATCCACAGCAAGCTGCCCTTTTTGGCGAACGCCTGCGCCATCGCTTCACCCAAGGGAAATAGGCCCATCTCCAAACCGCGCACGAAAAACGCCAGGCCCAGCACCACCAACAGCGTACCGATGAGGATATCGCCGAGATTGGGAAACGGTTGGCGGATCACCACCGCTTGAAAAAACACGATCACCACAACGATCGGCAACAAATCACGCGCGGCATCCATAAGAAGCCGCGCCAAGCCTTTGGCGGTGGTTAGAAATTCGCCCACTCGATGTCTGCTCCTCGGTTCCAATCGCTCCGTCGTTTCGTGCCCCGCCCGCTCAACGCGATGGCGAGACCTCTTATACGGATTGGACCGAAAGCACGGCGAAGGCGATCAGGCTCACCACACCTAAAAACACCAACATCGGGTCGATGTGCGGGGCCTCGGCGGCCTTGACGCGGACCCGGTTGCGGTGCACAAGCGCACGAAGCGCGGCGGCGCGGCGCAGGGAGACGCTCGAGGATTCATCAAAGGGGTGGTGCATCGTCGATCTCCGTTAAGGGCTGGCTTGCGAAGCGCGCAACCGCTGCCCATCTGGTGCCTTGATACAACTATAATTTTGCCACAAAGCAAAGGTCAATTGGCTTCTCGAGAAAGTGCCGTATTTTTTCCGAAAACCGTTCGCTTTTAGGGTTAAACTCTTGAGAAACGTGTATTGGATCAGTCATGTCCCAAACCATTGCCCTTGTCGATGACGACCGTAACATCCTCACCTCCGTTTCCATGACGCTGGAAGCGGAAGGCTTCATCGTGCAGACCTATAAGGACGGTCAGGAAGCGTTGCGCGAAATTTCCCGCCATCCGCCCGATTTGGCGGTGCTCGACATCAAGATGCCGCGCATGGACGGCATGGAGCTGTTGGGCGAGCTGAAAAAGCGCTCCGACCTGCCGGTGATTTTCCTCACCTCCAAGGACGACGAGCTGGACGAGGCCATGGGCCTGCGTCTCGGTGCAGACGACTACATCAAGAAACCCTTTTCCCAGCGCCTGCTGATCGAGCGCATCCGCGCCGTCTTGCGGCGCCGCGAACCCCATGCCGCCACCAACGAGGTGATCCAGCGCGGCGAGCTGACCTTGGACAGCACGCGCCATCTGTGTGTGTGGAAGGATATGCAGGTCAATTTGACGGTCACGGAGTTTTTGTTGCTGCAAGCCTTGGCGCGCACGCCGGGGCACGTCAAAAGCCGCGATCAACTGATCGACGCCGCGTATGGCGAGCACATCTACGTCGACGATCGCACCATCGACAGCCACATCAAGCGCCTGCGGCGCAAGTTCCGCCAGGTGGACAAGGAATTTTCCGCAATCGAAACGCTATACGGCGTGGGCTACCGGTATTCCGAAGAGTGAGTGACACGCCGCGTATATGACCACGCCTCAGCCCCCTTCCGCACCCGAACCGCCATCCTCGCTGTCACGGCGGTTTTCGCCGTTAACCCGGCGCATCCTGGCGGTCAATTTGCTGGCGCCGGTGCTGCTGGTCGCGGGGCTGTTTTATCTGGGTGAATACCGCCGCAACCTGATCGCCACGGAACTGTCTGCGCTGCGCACCCATGCGGAAATTTTCGCCGTCGCCTTGGGCGAAACGGCGGTGTCCGACGTCGGCCAGCAATTGCTGCCCGATCTCGCCTCGCAAATCGTGCGCCGCTTGGCGTTTACCGCCGAAACCCGGGCGCGGTTGTTTGCCGTCGATGGAGAGTTGGTCGCCGATTCGCGCGTGCTTCTGGAACCGGGCGGCGAGGTCCAAGCCGAAGCCCTGCCCCCGCCGCAAAACCCGGAAGACGAAGAAAGCCTGCTCAATCAGGTCTTTCGCGCGTTCGACGCAATGTACATGTGGCTACCCGGTGTCGATGAATTCCCGCCGTACCACGAAAAAATCGAACAGCAGGCTCAGGATTACCGCGAGGTGATGGGCGCGATGGGCGGCGAAACCTGGGTGGCGCGGCGCTCCATGCCCGACGGCACGGTGGTGCTGTCTGTAGCGATGCCGGTGACGCGCTACAAGCAGACCTTGGGTGCGCTGATGCTGTCCAAGGCGACCACCGAAATCGACGACGCGCTGTTCGAGGTGCGCAAGGACATGCTCGGCATGTTCTTGGTGACGCTCATTCTGACCGTGGCGGTCTCGTTCTACCTGGGCGGCACCATCGCGCGGCCGATCCGCATTTTGGCGCGCGCGGCGGATCGCGTGCGCAAGGGCCATCACCGCCAGCACACGATCCCCGGCATGCGCACGCGCACCGACGAAATCGGCGAACTGGCCGCCGCGCTCAACGACATGACCGAGGCGCTGTGGACCCGCATGGACGCCATCGAAGCGTTCGCCGCCGACGTCAGCCATGAAATCAAGAACCCGCTCACCAGCCTGAAAAGCGCGGTGGAAACGGCGGCACGCCTCAAAGACCCGGACCAACAGCGCAAACTGATGGCGGTTATCCAAGACGACGTGGAGCGCCTGGACCGCTTGATCTCCGACATCTCCGACGCATCCCGCCTCGACGCCGAGTTGTCGCGCGCCGAGACCGCACCGGTGGATATCGCCAAAATGCTTTCGACCCTGGCCGACATTCACTCCCACACCGCAGGCGAACATGCCCCGGCATTGGTCTTGGATGTCGAGGACGACCTGACGGTCAACGCCATGGAAGACCGCTTGGTTCAGGTGTTTCGCAATCTCATCGCCAACGCCGTGTCCTTCAGCCCAAAAACCGGACACGCCAGCCTGCGCTTGGCCGCGCACCGTACCAACGGGTATGTGCGCATCATCTTGGAAGACGACGGTCCCGGCATTCCCGCAGGCAAGGAACAAGATATCTTCTCGCGCTTTTACACCGAACGCCCGGACGGCGAGGACTTCGGTCGCCATTCCGGTCTCGGTCTCGCCATTTCCAAACAAATCATCGAAACCCACGGCGGCACCATCACCGCCGAAACCCGGCACGATCCCCAAGGCAAGCCTTTGGGTGCGACCTTTACGGTCTGTTTGCCGGTGGATTAAGCTCCTGCGTGCTTAGCGTGAATATCACAGTGAGCATCGCAAATGCACAATACCGTTGATAGCCGAGACGAGCCCGTGCATGGAGTTGATAAAATATAGACACGCATAAAAGATGTGTATATTATACACACATGACTGGAGCCACGGAGGGCTATGAAGGCATGAGAAATCAATTAGATGACGTCTCTGCAGGAGCAAGCCTTCATGAAAAGTTCCGAGGTCCTCAAAGCACTCAAAAAGCTAGGGTGGCATGAGGTCGCAAAACGTGGCTCCCATGTGCAACTCAAGCATCCGGACAAACCCGGGCGCGTGACTGTGCCGCACCCGAAGCGGGATATTCCCATCGGCACATTGAAAAGCATTGAGATACAAGCAGACATCAAGCTGAGATGATGCCGCTTTGAAAGAGACAAACATGCTTCGGTATTACGCAGCGGTGATCCACAAGGAAGCGGACAGCGACTATGGTGTGTCCTTCCCGGACTTTCCCGGCTGCGTCACGGCTGGCGAAACGCAGTCCGAGGCCCTGGTCATGGCCAAGGAAGCTTTGGCCTTGCAGATCGAAGGCCTGATTGAGGATGGCGTGACCATTCCCGCCCCCACCCCTGTGGACGCAGTTCAAGCCGCCGTCTTGCACGACACGGATGTGGCCTACGTGACGTTGGTCGAAGCCGCATTGCCCGGTCCGGCCAAACGCGTCAACATCACCATTGAAGAGGCCACCCTGGATGAGATCGATACGGCGGCAGCCTCCATGGGGCTCAGCCGATCTGCATTCTTGACCAATGCCGCGCGCGACAAATTGGACGGTTTGCTGGCGCGCCGTCTGAACGCATCCAGAAAAGATAGCGCCGCTTAAGCCCGATATCCTCCATTGACTTAAATGCCGAACGGCTCCACCTTTTGGGCTATGGAACGCATACATGCCACCTGTGTTGTGATCAAAGGCCAAGGGGTCTTGCTGCGCGGCGCGCCGGGCAGCGGCAAATCCGATCTGGCACTGCGCCTGATCGACGAAGGCGCAGGTTTGGTGGCCGACGACTACACCGAATTGGCTGTAATCGACAGCCAGTTGTGCGCCACCGCGCCGCAAACCATCCAGGGCCTGTTGGAAGTGCGCGGCATCGGCATTGTCCGCATGGGTTGCGTGCCCCGCGTGCCGATTTTGGCGATCTTCGATTTGCTGCCGCTCAGCGACATTGAACGCTTGCCGTCGCCGCACATGGAGACCTTCGAAGGTGTCGATATCCCACGCTATTGCCTGCATGGGCTCGATGCCTCGGCCCCGGCCAAGGTGCGCATAGCCCTCAAAGCCCAAACGGACAATCTATTCCATCTGCCCGAAGCCTGATGCGAGCCCCAAGATCGTTATGAACGCTCCCGACCAACCCCGTTCCCAGGACCAGCGCCAAGTCGTCCTTGTCACCGGCATGTCCGGCGCGGGCAAAACCACAGTCCTTAAGGCGTTTGAAGACCTCAACTTCGAAGCGTTGGACAACGTGCCGCTGTCGTTGCTGCCCAATGTCACGGCCCCGGTCGCCGCCGTGGACGGCGCGGCCAAGCCGCTGGCCATCGGCGTCGACATTCGCACCCGCGATTTCGCTATCAAAACCTTCATCAAACAACTCAAAGCGCTGCGCACCCAGCCCGATGTGCACGTAAAAGTGCTGTTTTTGACATGCAGCGACGAAGAGCTGATGCGCCGCTACACCGAAACGCGCCACCGCCATCCGCTGGCCCACGACCGCCCGATTCTCGACGGCGTGCGTATGGAGCGCAAGCTGATCGAACCGCTGATCGAAGTCGCCGACATCCGCCTCGACACCACCGGCGACACGCCATACGACATCAAGGGTTTCCTCGACCATACGTTCGGCGGCAGCGACATGAACAAGACCATGGCGGTGTTCGTGCAGTCCTTTTCCTTCCGCAAAGGATTGCCGCGCGATGCCGATTTCGTCTTCGATGTTCGCTTTTTGCGAAATCCCCACTATGATCCCGATTTGAAATCACTCACCGGGCAGTCGGCGGCGGTGCAGGACTACATTGCCGAAGACACGCAATATTCGTCGTTTTTCGACAATCTCACCGGCCTGCTCGGCCCGACGGTTCGCCGCTTTGCCGAAGAGGGCAAGTCGTATCTCACCATTGCGGTGGGCTGCACCGGGGGAAAACACCGCTCCGTCTTCGTTGCCGAACAATTGGCGGCGTGGCTGGAAAAAACACACACGCGCGTGCGACTCGCTCATCGCGACATGCCCGCGCAGAGGGAAGAAACTGGAAAATCGTCATGATCGGGATTGTGCTCGTGACCCATGGCCGCTTGGCCGAAGAACTGGTTGCCGCCATGGAACATGTGGTCGGACCGCAAGAGGCCGTGGCCTCCATCTGTATCGGACCGGACGACGACATGGAAGAACGCCGGGCGCAAATTCTCGAAAGCATCGCCAAGGTCGATGACGACAGCGGCGTGATTTTGCTGACCGACATGTTCGGCGGCACACCGTCGAACCTTGCCATTTCGGTGATCGAAAAGGCCAACGTCGAGGTGATCGCCGGGGTCAACCTGCCGATGCTCATCAAGCTGGCCAGCGTGCGCACCGAGGACAATCTCAAGGCGGCCGCGACCCAGGCCCAGGACGCCGGGCGCAAATACATCAACATCGCTTCCGACTTGTTGGGTCAAGACGGATAGTTTTCAAGTGACGCAGACACAGATTTGGATTTGACCGTGAACTCCCCAGCACAAAACAACTCCACCGTCGAAAGCACCCTGACCATTCGCAACCAGCGCGGCCTGCACGCCCGCGCGGCGGCAAAATTCGTCAAACTGGCCGGGCAATTCGATGCCGACATCCAAGTCTCCAAGGACGGCCAAACGGTTTCCGGCGGCTCCATCATGGGGCTGATGATGTTGGCGGCGGGTATCGGCACGACCATAGACGTGAGCGTCAGTGGCGCACAATGCGAAGCCGCCATCGCCGCCATCGCCGCCCTGGTCGATGATAAATTCGGCGAAGAGTGCTAGGCGGAGAACGGGAACTCGTGAATCCGGCATCCAAAGAAATCATCATCAAGGGCCTTGGCGTCTCGGCGGGGATCGCCATCGGCGAGGTCCACGTGCGCGAAACCGGCGCCATCGCGGTGCCGGAATACACCGTCAAGGGCGCCCAAGTCACCGAGGAAGCGCACCGCCTGGACCAAGCGCTGAAAACCGCGCAGCGCCAGATCACGCGCCTGAAAACCAAGGCCGCGTCGATGCCCGGCGCGGCAGCGGAAGAAATGGGCTTTCTGCTGGAAGCCTACGACCAGATGTTGGGTGATTCGCGCCTCGTGCGCGGCGCGTTCCGCCGTATCCACGAAGACAAAATCAACGCCGAAGCCGCCGTACAGGCGGAAATCAACGATATCACCGCAGGCTTCGCGGCACTGGACGACAGCTACATCGCGGCGCGCATGGACGACATCCGCGAGGTTGCCAACCGGTTGATCCGCGCGCTCACCCAGTCCCATGTCAAACCGCTGAACACGGTGCCCAAGGGCTCGATCATCATTTCGGAAGAAATGACCCCCGCCGACACCGCGCAACTCAACCCCAAGCGAGTGCTGGGCTTCGCCACCGTGCTGGGTGGCGCGCAAGGTCACACCGCAATCATGGCGCGTGCGCTGCGCCTGCCCGCGGTATTGGGCGCGCCGGGCCTGCTCGGTGCGGTCAAATCCGGCGACACGGTGATCATCGACGGCGATCAGGGCCGCATCGTCATCAATCCCAAGCCATCGACCCTGGCCGCGTTCGAAGCCAAACAGGCCGAACACCGCCGCCGCTTGGGACGCCTGGCGCGCTTGCGTCGCCAGCCTTCGGTTACGCGCGACGGCACGGAAATCGCGCTCGGCTGCAACGTCGAGTTGCCCATCGAAATGCCCGGCGTTTTGGAAGCGGGCGCCTCCAACATCGGCTTGCTGCGCTCGGAATTTATGTTCATGAACCGCGACGACATTCCCGATGCGGACGAGCAATATAAAATCCTCGCCGACATCGTGGGCGCCATGGACGGACGGCCGGTGACCATCCGCACGCTCGACATCGGCGGCGAAAAGCTTGCCGAAAGCATGACCCAGGACATCGGCGAAAGTGCGCAAAGCGCGCTGGGTTTGCGCGGCATTCGCCTATCGCTCAAAAAGCCGGAGCTTTTGGAAGAACAACTCACCGCCATCCTGCGCGCCGGTGCGTTGGGTCCGGTGCGCATTCTGCTGCCCATGGTCTCCACCGTGCCGGAGGTCCGCAAGGCCCGCGAGATCCTGAAAAAGGTCGCCAAGTCGCTCAAACGCAAGAAGGTCAAAATCGCCGATCCACTGCCGCCGTTGGGCGTCATGATCGAAGTGCCGTCCGCGGCCCTGACCGCCGACGCCCTGGCTTCGGTGTCCGACTTCTTCGCCGTCGGCTCCAACGACTTGACCATGTACACCATGGCCGTGGACCGCACCGACGAACAGGTCGCGGGGCTTTACAACCCGCTGCACCCAAGCGTTTTGCGCCTGATCCAGTTCACCACCGAAGCGGCATTGCGCGCGCGCATTCCCATTTCGGTGTGCGGCGAAATGGCGGGCGATCCGCGCTTCACCGCATTGTTGATGGGCTTGGGCATCCGCGAACTGTCCATGAGCGCCCACGCCTTGGGCCCGGTCAAACAGCGGGTGCGCGAAATCGACCTCGCCGCCGCGCAAAATCGCGCCACGGTCATCATGGGTCAAACCGACGCCGGGCGCATCGCCATGCTGTTGGACGATTTCAACACCCTGGTTTAATCGCGCCGGATGACCGTCCATCTTGATGTGGGGGTAAGCCCCCACGCCCCCGGCATCATGGGCCAAACCGACGCGGGACGAATCGCCATGCTGTTGGACGATTTCAACACCCTGGTTTAATCAGGCGCTGAGGTAGCTAACAACGCGCCGATTAGGTTTATTGTGTTCATGTAGCGATCACAATAAACGGTGATTTATCAAAAAACCATAAAATGCCGTGCAAAACCCAAATAAACATCAAACAGCCACCCAGTCCAAGCCATATCAGAACGTACTCATCTCCATGCGTAATGATATTTTTCACAACAGGCTTGCAAGCTAAATTGACAGCATATTTTTTGGAGAAGGCATCCGTCATTGCACTCAAGTGCAGGAATCGAAGAAGATTTACTGAATATCCCCCACCGCAGGCCAACAATAACACAAGCATAGCCGCATTGACTGAAATATATGATGAAAATGGCTGGGCAATCATAAAGGACAACACACCAAATATGCCGAAGGTCGCATATTTCAACGTGTTGAAATTTCTAGCATCAACATCTCGATACAAATCAAATAAATATCGAAGCTCATGTTCATAAGCTAATTCCGGAACTGCATTTATCTCCGACATTTTATGACCTCATTTTCCGATGCCCCAACACCCGCATTACATCATTATTGCAATAAGATGTCTATTATTAAGTGTGTTTATGATTGTGCATGCTAATATTAAGTGCATTCGTAATGGTGTACACCAACCCCGATAAGGGCTATTTGATCGCCAAGATGATCTGTAGTATCTCACCCGCATCGGCTTGGCGTCCAAGTACATCCCCGCTCCAAATGTCTGTTGAATCAATTTTCTGATCGATCATTTTGTGCAGCCTTGCTTAGCTCTCGTCACATGCAATCAAGGCAATTACGCGCAATGACCACTGTCAGCG
>Ga0070729_10003987_pt1 | contig 16484 bp, 16 predicted proteins | sample tdDd472_FD_66725 | JGI IMG/M metagenome (GOLD analysis project Ga0070729, IMG submission 66725) | Marine sediment microbial communities from the Atlantic coast under amendment with organic carbon and nitrate - tdDd47.2 | ecosystem: Environmental > Aquatic > Marine > Coastal > Sediment | place... | reverse complement strand
CCCGCTTCAAAAGCGGCGGGGGCATCACCATTGACAGCAATCCGGAAGATGAATACCGGGAACTCTTACAGAAGGTCTATCTTCCTTTTTAACAGGGATACTGTTTATGGAAAAAGAAAACAGACCGATTCTCATAGAGACTCTTTGTATTGACCATGGAGAGATTCAAAATATTGACTTCCACAATGACCGAATGAACCGGGCGCGCCGTGACCTTTACTTCCTTTACGATTCAATAGACCTGAGGGAGATAATTGTTCTGGTCCCGAAAGGAACCCACCGGTGCCGGGTTATCTACAATGACCATGTGCATCGGATTCATTACCTTCCCCCCGTGAAAAAAATCAGAAAAAGCTTTCGCTTCGTCAGTGCTGATATTGATTACCGTTACAAGTACCTCGACCGGAGAAACATAGAGAAACTTCTCAAAGTAAAAGGCGGCTCTGATGACATCCTGATTGTCCGGAATGGACTATTGACTGACGCGTCGAGTTCAAACATAGCTTTTTTCTATAATAATCAATGGATAACACCGGCGGCCCCCCTTCTCGAAGGAACGACCCGACAGCGGTACCTGAAGGCAGGAAAACTCAGAGTCGCGGATATTACTCCCGGGAAGGCAGAAAAGTGCGAAAAAATGGCACTCATGAATGCAATGATAGATTTTGAAGTAATCGAAAATCCCCTTTTCTCAAGGTAGAACGTTCAGAAAAGAAACAGGATATTTGTATTGACAAAACCGATTCATCCATCCTATTATTAGAGATATTATAAATTTTAAGAATACGGGTAATCCAATGAAGGTACTTATCGTCAATAATACGCAGTCTGCCTTTAAGGCCATCAACCACTCAATCAATGATCCAAAAATCAAATACTTTGTCTCAGAGAAAGAGTCAAATGTTATCGACGACATTAAGATTGAAAAACCACAGGTAGTACTCATCAACTGGACCGGCCGGGACCTGAATGCCGTTGAGCTGTGCAAAAAAATACGCCGACTGAAACTCTCAACCTACGTATATATTATCGTTATTTCAGCCCGGGAAAAAGAGAGCGAAATGGACCGCATCATAGCAGCCGGGGCTGACGATTTCATCTTTAAGCCCTTCGGTAAGGGAGAACTATCTCTCCGTGTCGCCGTTGCCCGTAAGTCTATTAAACGTGAAGAAGCTTTGCTGAAATCGAAAAAAAAGCTCATGAAACTCGCAAAGGAAGACCCGGTTACCGGTCTCTTAAACCGGCGGTCACTCCTCGATGAAGCCCTCAATGAGATGAGACGCGCCTCCCGTGAAGAAAAATACACATCTGCCCTGTTTCTCGATATAATCAATCTCAATGCTGTCATTGAAAATGACGGGCTGGTCAAGGGTAATGCTATTCTCCTTGAATTCAGTAAATACCTGAAGCGGGTCTGCCGTGGCTACGACAAGCTGGGGCGTTACAGCATTTCACAATTTTTAATATTTTTACCCGATGCAGAAGTAAAGCAGGCTCAAAAACTGGGGCGCCGGATTATTGAAGGCCTTCAGGAAGGAGTCACAGTCGGCGGGATAAAGACAGAAATTGACTGTGTGATGGGGATATCTCAAATGGCACCGGAAGATATTGCCAAACATACAGTCATTGATGATATGCTCGTCAATGATGTACTTCTTGATTCTCTGATAAAGCGGGCTGAAAATGCCATGGTTTCCGCCAAAGAAAGCAATAAGGCAATCGCTATCTACAGCTGATTTATTCAGGAAGTTTAATCTTTTTGCCCAGGAAGCGGGGCTGTTTTCCCGTCAGGTAAAGATCAAGAAAGGCCTTTACCCGGGCAAAAATTTCCCTGGTCCTGGTACTGAATGACGCCGGGGGAGCAACTCCCCGGGCATTAAAACCGATTGCCTCTATTTTAAAATGACGGGCGATAAAAACAGCACGCTCGTTATGAAATTTCTGGGATATTACCGTAAATGACTGCTGTTCAAAAATCCGTTTACATCGAACCACTGAATCGAGGGTTCTAAAACCCGCATAATCAAGGTATATTGCCGATGAAGGTATCCCCTTTTCAAGAAGGAACTTCTTCATCTTTTCAGGCTCATTATAATTTTTCTGCCGATTGTCACCACTGGCAATTATATATTTTATTTTTCCCGACCGGTAGAGTAAGGCTGCCGCTTCCATCCGGTATATAAAATAAGGATTCAGTTCTCCCTTTTTAATATACTTGCTTGTTCCGAGAAGAAGGCCCGCCTTTCGAAATGGCACATTTTCAATTCTACTGTAAAGAAAACCCTTTGCCGTACCGGTAATAATAAGATCAGATACCGCCAGGCCTGCGGAAAATATTAAAAGAGGTAATAAAAGAAAAAATACAATGCGTAAAAAATATCTGCGTTTCATGTTCTGTTTCTATAAATTATGATAAAGAACCCCTGGCAGGGGAACCATACATTCTCCTTAAGTTAATATAGAACAGATAATGATTCAGGTTGGCTGAGTCAAGGTTTTTGTGTATATTACGGGTGGATTTTTATCTGCGACCGGCTCTTTTAAGAGGCAAAGCCGGTCACACGATAGAGTGTCAACCGATTGCAGGTTTTCCCCGTTCTCCAGTTCTAATTCGTACACAATCTTCAAGACCCATGACAAATATCTTCCCGTCTCCGATATTACCTTCATAGGCGCCCTTTGTTATCGCCTCAATAGTCGGTTCAAGGTATTCTTCATTAACGGCCACTTCTATTTTAATTTTTCTTAAGAGGTTATCAACTTCCTTTACCCCCCGATAAATCTCAGTCACACCTTTCTGCCTGCCGCAGCCAACAGCATCAACAACTGTCATAAGATGAACTCCAGCCTTTTCCAGTTCAGCCTTGACATCTTCAAGTTTATGGGGTCGAATTACTGCTATTACATATTTCATAGTTTACTCCTTCTGTTCATATTTAATCGATAAGGGTATAACCTGTTTCCTGATGCTGAGTCAGGTCGAGACCGATGTTTTCTTCGCGTTTTTCAACTCGGAGTCCAACTACCTTATCAACAAATTTAAAAATAACATATGTTCCAATGGCAGAAAATACAATTGCTACTACTACCGAAAGAAACTGAACCCAGAGCTGCTTCGGATTGCCATACAACAGACCGTCAGCACCGCCAATTGACTTAGTAGCAAAAATACCTGTTGCCAGGGCTCCAAAGATACCAGCCATTCCATGGACACCAAAAACATCAAGGGAATCATCGTAACCGAATTTTTCTTTTACATAGGTCACAAAAACAAATCCTAGCAGACTGCCGCCTGCGCCGATGACAATTGAAGCCATAGGTGTAACAAAGCCTGCAGCCGGTGTAATGGCAACCAGTCCCGCGACAACACCGGTTATCACTCCAAGGAGTGTCGGCTTTTTATTAATCATCCAGTCAAGTATCATCCATGTACTTGCTGCTGCCGCTGCTGCCGTATTAGTATTAAGAAATGCAGAAATTGTCTGATTTCCGACACCAAGGGCGCTGCCGGCGTTAAATCCGAACCAGCCAAACCAGAGAAAACCTGCTCCCAGTACAGAGAAAGGGAGATTATGAGGAGAACTTCCCATACCTCCGCCACATCGTTTACCAAGCATCAGGGCAAAGACAAGTGCTGAAACACCTGCTGTAATATGAATTACCGTGCCGCCGGCAAAATCAAGAGCTCCGAGGTCAGCAAGCCATCCGCCGCTTCCCCATACCCAGTGAGCCATGGGATCGTAAATCAGTGTTGACCAGAGAAGAGTGAAAAGAATAAAACCAGAAAATTTAATCCGCTCAACAAAGGCCCCAACGATCAATGCAGGGGTAATAACGGCAAACATCATTTGAAACATCATAAAAAGCTGATGAGGAATAGTCTGTCCTTCAAGGGGTTTCATAGTTACATTAGCAAGGCCGACAAAGTCAAGCCCTCCTATAACACCTCCAATATCAGGACCAAAGGCAAGACTATAACCAAAGAGTACCCACTGCAGGGAAATAATTGAAAGTATTATCATTGATTGCATGAGAACAGAAAGGACATTCTTTTTTCGAACCAGTCCCCCGTAAAAAAATGCAAGGGTAGGTGTCATCAACATGACGAGAGCTGTTGCAATCAGCATCCAGACCGTATCTGTATAATTAACCATGTGCAGCCTCCAAAAATCTTTTATTAGAATTAAAGCTAGTGGCTGAAAAATATTTCGTCAAGACGGCAATTCAAATACTCCGGTTATTTGAATCATATTTAACAAGAGTGTAACAAAGTATTTTTTTTAAAACAAATCTGTAACACCGCCGTAACATTTCACATAACGTCTCAAAATATTCATTACATTCATGTTAAATATCTGATTTCATGATTACACTTACTCTCAATAAAAACAGTGATGGTTTTCATGTGCTTGACAGCAATAATTAACTATTTTATGAATATGAAAGAAAAAAAAGCAAAGAAAGGGAGAAAGAAATGGCAGGCGGCTATGAGAAAAATCAGGACAGAAAAGCAGCACTCGCTTCTTTAGGGAAAGGTCTTGCCAGACGATCAGGCTCAAAGTGTGAACTCTGTTCAGCATCAAAGGTATCACTTTTCACTGTTGAAGTCCCTCCTGAGATCCCGGTACCTGATATCGATACATGTGTTTTTATCTGTGAAACCTGCCGTAACGGCCTCAGCAATCTGAAAAGCATAGAAGCTGACCACTGGCGATGCCTCAACGACTCTGCATGGAGCGATGTGCCGGCAGTTAAAGTTACTGCCGTGCGAATCCTGCGCCGCCTTACAGAAGACCACCGATGGGCTGCCGATATACTTGAGGACCTCTACCTTGAACCGGAAGAAGAAGAGTGGGCAAATAAGGCTTAATCAGCTTTCATTGCCCCGTTTTTTTACAAGAAATTCAGTAATGAGAAATGCCATCTCAAGGCTCTGGGAGTAGTTGAGCCGGGGGTCACAGTAGCTCTGGTAATTTTCCTGAAGATCTTCTCCCGTCAGTTCACCGGCTCCGCCGATACATTCAGTAACATTATCGCCGGTTAATTCGAAATGCACACCCCCGAGAATAGTTCCTTCGGCAGTATGAATTTCATCAGCGAGACGAAGTTCTTTCATGATCTCGGTGAAGTCCCTGGTCTTCTGTTCACCCGATTTAATGATGTTACCGTGCATCGGATCACAGCTCCAGGTAACAGGAATACCTTCTGCATCAACAGCCCTGAGAAGGGGGGGCAAAGCATTTTCAATATCTTCACTGCCCATACGGGTTATCAGGGTTATACGCCCTTCCTCTCCATGGGGATTAAGTGTATCAATAAGACGATTCAACTCATCAGGGGCAACAGTGGGGCCGACCTTAATACCGATGGGATTAGCGAGTCCCTTGAAATATTCAACATGGGCACCCTCAAGAGCCCTGGTCCGTTCACCAATCCAGAGAAAGTGTGCCCCCAGGTTATAGAACCTGCCGGTTCCCTGATCATGTCGGGTCAGGGCTTCTTCGTAACCGAGGAGAAGCCCCTCGTGGGAAATAAAAAAATCAACAGAGCCGAGGGATTCACCGCGCACACCTCCGAAGGATTCCATAAAATTTATCGCGTCCAGGATTCCACCGGTCATCTCATGGTACCGGGCCCACTGGGGAGTTCCCCTGAAGCCTTCGAGGTCCCAGTGATGGGGATGGTGAAGATCCGCAAAACCCCCCTTTATCATGGCCCGTATATAGTTAAGTGTTGCCACAGAATGATAATAGGCCTGCAAAAGTCGGTCAGGATCCGGCTCGCGGAGTTGAGCTGAGGGCTCAAAGGCATTAACACTGTCTCCCCGATAGGCGGCGAATTGATTTCCGTCTACTTCTTCAAAGTCACTTGAACGGGGTTTGGCGTACTGCCCGGCAATCCTGCCAAGGCGGACTACAGGGCGCCGGGCCCCATAGGTTAAAATCACGCTCATCTGCAGGAGAATTTTTATCTTGTCGGCAATAGCAGTCTGGTTGCAGTCAATAAACCGCTCAGCGCAGTCTCCGCCCTGAAGGATAAAAGATTTACCCTTACCCGCATCGGCTATCTGCTTTTTAAGATTTTCAACTTCACCGGGAGATACCAGGGGGGGATAACCGGCAATATGCCGCAATACCGATTCAAGCCTCTCGGCATCCCGATATTGCGGCTGCTGCATTGCAGCATATTTTCGCCAGCTGTCTGGTTTCCAGGTCATGGGGAAATCGACCTGTTACTTTTTTCCTTTTTTAGCGCTGCTCTTCTTTTTGGCCGCCTTTTTCTTAATTACGGTTTTTTTAGAAGCAGTCTTTTTTACACTCTTTTTAACGGTCTTCTTTTTCACTGCCTTTTTCTTTACAGCTTTTTTAGCCGGTGCTTTTTTCTTTGCAGCTTTCTTTGCTGTTGTTTTTTTCTTTGACTTTGATTTAGTCGCAGCGGCTTTCTTCTTTTTTGCTCCACCCACATGGGCAAGAATCCATCCGGTTACAACATCAAGAACCTTTTTCTTTTCCGCTTCGACTTCATTCATGGTTTCATGAATCAGGCCCTGGAAGACATGAAGTTCCTTGTCCCGGGAAGAAGCCTTCTCGTATACAATTTTACTTCCTTCAGGTGATACGATGGGATCATCGCTTCCATGAAAAATCAGGAGAGGCATGGTAAGCTCCATTGCCCGATTAAGACATTCTTCTTCAGCTGCCATAAACTCTGCACCAAAACGGGCTGAAACACGATCATGGACCAGGGGATCATTTTCATAGGCATCGACTACATCCCGGTCACTTGAAAGGCCTGCCGAATCGAGTCCATTTGAAAAAAGAAGCTTTGGTGCAATCTTAGAAAACATTTTTGAAGCCACAACAAGGGCCGTTGGTATTGGTGTTGTGGGAACAAGGCCTGCGGATGAAAGAATCAAGGCATCAAGGTCAGAGCCGAACTGGAGAGCGTAACGGCATGCAATAACACCGCCTAGACTGTGGCCCAGCATAACAAAGGGCATATCTCCATTCCATCCCTTTACCATGTTTACAAAGTGCTTCAGGTCATTGACATAGTCAGAAAAAGAGTCGATGTGCCCTTTTTTTCCCTTTGACATTCCATGCCCGCGGTGATCAAGGGCATAAATTGAAATATTTTTTTCACTCAGGGCTTTAATTATGTTGCCATATCTTCCCGAATGCTCACCAAGACCGTGAACAAGTACCAGGGAAGCTTTCGGATTTTCTACCGTCCACTTTTGAAAAAATATTTCATTGGCGCCGGAACCGATGAAGGTTCCCTTTTCATGTTTGTACGAATCCATAAACTACTCCTCTACCTATACGTTTTATATATACTCATGGCAGGATCAATAAAACCATCCTGTCTGATCCCGGGAAAGAAATCCCGGAAGATGCTACTGGAAAAAATCTATATTTCACTCAATACTACAGAGCGTTGATACCATGTCCATTAAAAAACTGTTACCGGCAGGGGACCTTGGGAATAAGGGATACTTTTTTTCCGTGAAATTTTACCGGAAACCGGTCTTTCCCCCCTGATGCGAGATGCCGATACCGCCGGGCTAAATAAGACTGGGGGTAAAAGTGAACCAGGGAATCGAGATAGTAGCGGGCCTGGTAATGAAGTCCCAGACGCCGAAAGCCCCGGTACAGGTCATAGTAGAGGCGCTCTGCCCCGGGACCGGTCTGCTCCATGGAATGGGCCGCGTAGAGCATCAATACTCCCTGCCGTACATTTCTCCCTGAATGTATAAGGTATCGTCCCCGTCGAACAAGCCGCGAATAATCGCCCTTTTCAATTTTTACGGTAAAACCGGTATACATGACCATGCTGCTGTTGCCGCACCGGTTGCTGAATTGAAATCGGAGCCGGTGCCCCCCGGGGAAAAGCTTTTTCCCATAAAGAACCCGGTACTCCCCGGGACTGCAGCGCCGGGTCGGTACCGGAACACCATCAAGAGTAACTTTTAGACTTCTTCCCGCAGGATTGGGATCGGGACAGTCGCTTTTGAGACGGATAAAAATATCAGGATTGTCAACCGTTACCATGTTCTGAAGATAGGATGAATTATCGAGAGTGCCCTCAATCTCAACCACCGCTACCGGCACGCCGTGCCTGAAATACCGGGAAAGGGCTTTAAAGTATGCTTCGGCTTCACGGATATTATACTGAAGATCAGCGAGGCGCCGGGCATGCCGCTCGTCACTGAAAAAGCCCCCTTCACCAATAACCCCGGGACAGACTTCCCTGGTGCGCCTCAGGATTCGGGTGCCTGTCTCCCGAAAAACCGAAAAGTCTGAGATGACCTGGCCCTTCCCGTCCATGATGCGTTCCAGTTCACCCTGGAGTACGCGGGCGAAATCATAGCTTGCAGGTCTCAGGTGGCGGTTGCCCCAGATAAGAACCGATGGATAGTTGACCGTGTCACGGCGCCGGGGAGACCCGTTGTGATGGATGCTCACGAGAAAATCAGGCGACGCCTTTTTGACCATGGCAATGCGGGTATCAAGATCAACATCTTTTCGTGAAGTACGGCTCATGGAAACCTCAGCGCCCGCCCGGGTCAGCATGTCCCGCAGGATGAGGGCCACCCGCAGGTTTACCGCTTCTTCCGTCACGCCATGGGGCCCTTCACGAAACCGGTCAGGCTGAGCATTAATGCCGTGGCCCGGATCGAGAAATATTTTTCTCTTTGCAAGCCAGGAATGTTTTTCACAGTCGATGGCGCCGCTGTAATCGGGATAGTCATTGAACCATAACCTTCCTTCATCACAGGAACAAATCAGCCCCAGAAGGATTAAAATTATAATGCTACAGTACCTGTATCGGTCCATGGGCTCTTCCTTCAATAAATTGACGAACATAGGGATTATCTGACTGCTGGACATCTTCGGGAGTCCCGGTAAAAATTATTTTTCCCTCATAAAGCATCGCGACGCGATCAGCAATACGGTAAGCTGATTTCATGTCATGGGTAACAACCAGGGAGGTGATGCGGTGCTTGTCACGCATCTTTAAGATCAGGCGGTCGACAGCCCCGCCGGTAATGGGATCGACCCCGGTGGTTGGTTCGTCGTAGAGCATAATCTCAGGCCTGATGGCAATGGCCCGGGCAAGGCCGACACGCTTCTGCATTCCCCCGGAAAGCTCAGAGGGCTTTTTTTTCTCAATATTGCGAAGCCCCACCTCTTCGAGGAGCTCCGGGACCTGCCGGGCAATCTCTTCTTCGGGAATATCCTTACGGCGCATCCCGAAGGCGATATTATCATAGATATTCATGGAATCAAAAAGAGCCGCTCCCTGGAAAAGGATGCAGTATTTTTCCTGAATTCGAATTCGTTCTTCCTCACCGGCCTCGGTATAGTTTATGCCGTCGACAAAAATATCACCCTGGTCAGGCTGAAGAATGCCCACCAGGTGTTTCATCACCACGGACTTTCCCGTACCGGATTTACCGATAATGCAGAGAACTTCCCCCTCATAAACCTCAAGGTCGAGGCCCTTGAGAATCACCTTCGGCCCAAAGGCCTTGTGAAGATTGCGGATTTCTAATTTCTTTTTTTGTTCCATATATTCAGTGCTGCTCCACAGGCAGTTTCTTTCTAATCTATCTGCTGCCTGAAGAGATAATTAGTGACAGAAAAGGGTGTTTTAGTCAAGTATTTTGAGGGAAGAGATGGTGAAAGTTACACGTATCGATGGATCGTCCCTTACCAACAGCCCGGGGTTTAAACCCCGGGCTGTTGGTAAGGGACGGAGTGCAGGACATTTTTAATTCCTGAAGGATATCTTCAATGATGACAGAAGTGCTGATTATTTCTTTACCGGATGTATTCTGCCGACGAATTTAAAATTTGAGGCTTTATTGAGATAATCCTCAAGGCGGATTGGTGCTGTATGTTTTGCATCAAGCTTTATGGCAGGCGGATCAGTTGCCTGGTAACAGTATGTAACAAATTCAGAACACATCATTTCGTCAGTTGGCCATTTTTTAGTTCTTGCAACATGACGGGCTCTTTCTTTTCCTTTATCTCCGAATGCGGAGCTGTTTGTCCAGGCATGGAAGCAGTGTTGTGTAGAATAGGATATATTTTTTGATTCTCCTGTATCAGCAGCCCATGACCTGGCAATCTTCGCGGCGCCATGGCGGGGAATATTGTCCGTACATCGATACACAAGAAGCCCGTATTCCCAATATTCAGATATTTGTCCGATAAACACACCCTTTTTTGCATTGGAACATTCTGAAATTTTGCCGTTATACAGATAGATGAGCGCATGGGCTGAATACTTAGAGCCCATTTCAGCTATAAAAAGTTTTTGTGCTTTCACGACCGGGCTGATTCCCTTGTAGTCTTTTTTTATCAGAATGTCACCCTTTTTAAGTTTATCCTCTGTTATTTTATTTAAAGTTTGAAACCACGCTTTTTCATTTTTAGTACTCTTGGGGTTGATGGCATTGAGATTTGAAAATGTAAAAACAAGTAATAAAATCAAAGCATGGAAAATAATTAATTTTCTTTTTGAATATTTTCTCATCGTAATTTTCCTCTCTATTCTGGTTTGTGAATGCCAGGAGATTGTTTGAACTTACTTTAAATTATTCAAAAAATAGGGCTCGCGCTGAACAGTAATGAAAATAGCTGAAAATATTGTATATTAAATACATCATATCGGGATATTAATTTCAAATCTATAAAATTTCAGGCCCTGGTTACCATGGTGAACGGTAACCGCCTCTCCTGCCTTTTTCTGATGTCGAGTGAAGGAAGTAAAAATCCATTTTATATCATCAGCTGATTAACAATATAATGATGGCCGGCTACTGATGCAAAAAAAACATTAATTTCCAGGAGAAAAAATTGTTAACATATAAGATTATAAAAACAATCGACAAAAAATCAGTGGTAAAAAAAGACGGCAAAAGAGGATGAAGGCTGCTAAATTCTGTTAATTCAAAGATGTTTGATAAATCGGCGGTATTGAACCGTACTGCCAGCTTTGATACATAGTAAAGTGAACTACCACCCACCAGCACCTTAAAATATTGACAAAAATCAATGGGCACGGCCGACGCATTCTCAACATCCGTGTTGAGCGTCGGCAGATAAATATCCTGTTTTTCAGATGGCCCGGTGTCGTGGCGACAAGGATGTCGAAGTGCAGCCACCGGTTATGCAGGGCTTCTTTTAAATTGGAGGGAAGTTTATCTACCCGGGATTAAACTTAAAATTTTAGCCCTATACCTATTTTCATTCCTTTATCTGAATAATTTTGTGAGATAAATCCTGCATTACATATTACAAATACGGAAGATCTCTGTACGACTGCAAGTTGCCTGTCAAATTCCCCCCTGGTAAAAAATACAGAATCGATCCAGTGAGCGGCATAAACCGCGACCAGGAGACCAAGTGATACATTGACAAGAGTTGTTGATTCTCTATAGGCTTCCCGTTTATTCTGTATTTCTGCAGCAGTGGCGCCGGCTCCCAGGCCTTGATAGTCTTGTCTTGCGGTGAAATAGTAGGCTCCAGAACCTACTGTAAAAATACCTGCTAAAGCAAACAGTCCGCCGTATACATATCCTTTTGCACTACTGCCGGCATAGAACTGGCCCCACCCCGGTACGATACTCCTCAGATAATATCCACTGACTGTACGCGGGATGATAACCTCTTTATCACCTGCAACGATTCTTTCCGCCAGTTTTCTCGCAAGACTCCTGGTCACGCTGTCTATGGTATCAAGATTCGGCGCATTTTCGCTTGCAGAAAAAAGAGATGAACCGCTGGTAACATCGACGTATCGTGCCGTTATAAGAAGCTTTCCGCCTATTTTACTAATCTCACCAACAACTATTCTTCTGGCAGAAAGTATTCGACCAAACTTCACTGCACATGACGAATCGGTACATCCGGTCATCTGCAGTCCCTGTTCTTTAAGAATTGCATTCATCTGGTCCCGTTCAACAATTATAAAATTGCCCATGTTGACAAATTCTGATCTGATTATACCAGAAACAGCAGTTGCCACTATCCGGGGTACATTTTTCGGAGTCAAATCAAGAACGACAACGGTCATTTTGCCTGCGGCGAAAGCGGTACCGGTGCAAAAGAATAAAAAAGCCGTGATTAAGGTATTCCGTAATAGTTTTCTCTTCATTATATTTTACCTGTTTATTGCATTTACTGGTCTTTACTGAAAGGGGCCGACATGTAATATCTGCAATCCCTCTTTATCGGAAACATATACATGGCTCCCATGTTTACTCAGGTTATATGAATCTCCCGCCAGGGCAATTGTCCGTTTAAGGCTTGGAGATTCGGGGTTTGACACATCGATGACTGCGAACCCTCCGTTACCATCAGCAATGTAGGCGAAACTTCCATCTACATGAATACCTTCAGCGCTCCCTCCGGTGTCGCAGGTGCCGACAAGATACGGGCCAGCTGGAATCCATGCATTGAGAATCAGCAGGCCGTTGGCCCCATCTGCGATATAAACATATCCACCGGAATACACTGCTGCATTGGCAGTTCCTCCGGTATTGAACCAGCCATTTGTGCCACCGGCAGGAAGGACCGGAGAGGCGGGAGAGGAAATGTCCAGCACCTGTAAGCCATTGGTGCCATCAGACACGAAGGCAAAACTTCCTGCTGCCGTAATTCCTGAAGCAATGCCTGTGGTATTATATATTCCCACAGGGTCTGGTGTATCTGGATTTGAAATATTGACGACCCGCAGACCATTGGCACCATCGGCAACATAGGCATAGCTGCCCGAGACGAAGACATCTTCAGCTGTACCTCCTGTGGCACAATAGCCCCTGGCCACGGGATTCGCCGGATCGGAGATATCAACAATCAGCAATCCGCCACTGCCGGCAATTCTCTCTGGAATATATCCTTCAATGAAATTCAGGTTACAGTAAGCGATATAGGCATAGTCCCCTGAAACATGAACACTGCTGAACCAGTGGTCTGTGGCGGCATACCCGTCATCGAAGATTCCAACAGATACGGGACCCGCAGGATTGGAAAGATCGATGATGGATAAGGTTCCTTTCCAGATATGCGATTCTTCAATACTGCCGGTTATAAAGGCATAGCTGCCATTGATGAAAACATCAAACTCACCTTTCTTTATCTCATAACTGCTCTTTCCGAATTCGAGGTAACTTTCATAGGATGACATTTTTTTCACCGGTTCCAGATCATAGATTTCAAGACCCGCTGTGCCCGCTGCAAGGTAAAGATAATAGTTAGAGACATAGGTCCTGTAGGCATTAGAGTAACTGCCCACGGTTCCTGCCCTCACCGGTGCGTTGGGTTCAGAGAGGTCGAAAATCTCGATGTCAGTTGAGTCTGCGATAAAGGCGTATCCATAAGCGGCATACACACCCTCAGCGTTATCTGTCGGGCATGTTGCCAGGGAGACGGGACTCATGGGACTCAACCGGTCAAATATCTCAACTCCCTCGGAGCCGCAGCTATACAGAAAATTGCCATCGGCATACAGTTCGTTGCACCAGTCAGCGGTGGCAACAGAGGAAGTATATCCCGTGGGCCATGAGGGACTGGAAATTGCTGTAGGCGAAATATCGGCAATACCGATACTGCTGCCAGCATTTGTATAGAGGTGGTTTCCTGCACCGGTTACAGTCTCGATTGAAATGTATGGAGCATAGTATTTCGCTGCCCAGGCTGATCCGGGAGGATTGATATCGATGCCCTGTATCTCTCCCCCCCCATGAGCAACAAAGGCATAATCACCGGAGACATATACGTCATGTGAAAAGTATAGGTTTCCGTTGAGATCCCAGGCACCCCCATAAGAGGGGGCATAAGGATTAGAGATGTTTATGATACGCAATCCATCACCATAGTCTGCCACATAGGCATAATTTCCCTGCAGGTAGACACCCCGTGCTAACGTAGTATCATAGATGCCCGCCTGGGAGGGTACAGAAGGATTGCTGACATTAATAATCCGAAGGCCACTTGCGTTATCCGCGACATAGGCAAAATCCCCTGATACCACAACATCTCGCGCATCAGTGGTAGCAAGCCCGCCAATACGCTCTGGCTCAAAATCCTTTGTCTTATAAGAAAAGGTTGAATCAGCGGCCATCTGGTTTCCCGCGCTGTCTTCTACCGTTGACTTGATTGTTACGGTATAATCATGCTTGTACTGCAACACGCCCCTGCACTGGAACACGGCCATTTTCTTCCGGGGATAATAGAATATATACCCGCTAACGGGCCCTGAACTTCCCTCTACTGTAAATGTAGAGTTGTTGATGGTATCAGGATTCATATCTTTACTGAATTTAACTGCCACCTGCTGAAAGGGTGAAACAAGAAACTGTCCGTCATAGGGAGTGACGGGAACTGCTACGGGGGCCAGGTCTTCATCACTGACAACAATATTGACCGTGGGGAAGTCCATGGTGTTGTAGTCGGGATCACTGCTTAATATGACCGGATTGACCTCAAAGTAGGCGGCTCCCGTTACCAGAAAATTATCAAGATGTGATATGGTAACCGACTGAGCATTCATGTAGTTTTCACGGGTAAAGGTGAGACTTACCGGAGAAATCGAAAGTTCCGTGGTTATACTTCCGGAAAAATCAACTTCTACATCAAAAAGTGGAATAGAAGCGAGGGAAATATCAATGGTAGTGCTTGCACCTTCAGTTATAATAAAACTGGTATCATCGATAGTGATACCTTTCCTGTTAATATACGAACCGCCCTTGTAATCATTAGGATTATCATAGACAGGCGTACAGTTGTTAAAAACCGTGCTGATCAGCACCAGTAAAAGTAATAGATATTTCCGCATTTTTCCTCCCCCGTGTCTGTTACATTAGATAAAATCAGGTATTATCTTTTTTCTTTATACCGTAAAAAATAAACTCTACTATCCATTCAGCCAGCTCATCCTGGGTCCCCAGTGCTCCATTGAATTCTAAATTTGAAAGGGGAATATTCTCTGTCATGCCTAAAATTGCAGTAGCCGTCGTAACCGGATTAGTATCCTGTGGATAGACCCCCGACTCGATCCCTTCTGCAATCAGAACTCTGTAAAGTTCAAAAATTTTGAGGGTTGCTTGAAGGAAATTCCTCCGCCTCTCCTCATCAGGCACATAGGCTTCTCTGAATATGGTCATAATAAGGTTGCTGTTTTTTACGATATATTCAACATCTGTCTTAATTGCCTGTCTGAGCTTTTCTTCAGGACTGTTGATTTCCCTGATTGATTCCTGGATAGTTTCTACCAGGTTATCAATACTTTCCTCGATAACAGAAAGGAAGATATCGAGCTTTGTATTAAAGTAATTATATATAGTCCCCTTACCGAATCCTGCATTTATTGAGATCGTGTCAACATTCGCCCCCTCAAAACCGTGAACCGAAAATTCATGTATGGCGCTTTCCATAAGTTTTTCTCTTGTTGATTCTTTTAAGCGTTTCACTTTTTTCCTCTTATAAATGGGTGATCACCCATTTATAAATATATACTATTATTTTCAATCGTCAAGTACCTGGTGAAAAATAATTATAATAATGTAGAATTCTCAGCATTTTCATCCTCACTGTCTTTTTTGCCTGTGACGGCAGCGGGGTAAAGGCACCTCTCATTGACCTGGTTTTTTTCTTTGATGAATGCAGGAAGTGTCGCAACGGATGAGACAGAAGGAATTTTACAGAAGCTGCATCATCTCATGCTGACAAAAAACCAGTTAATTCTCCTATTAGAGTTGACGGCATGGCAATGATGCGTATAATCTGAAAAAAAAAATCAGGATTTCAGATATGAAAAAAACCATCCTCTCTGTTCTATTTATTTCTCTGGTTTCATCGGTAATTTTATTTTGCTCAACTGCCCCCCACCGCGGGATTTCAAGTACACGCCTGCTTATTAATCCCATTAAGGCAGAAGGGGGGATTAACGCAGTAATAACAGGAAAAATAGAAAAAAACCTGGTATCTTCCTTACAAAAAAAACGAGGAAAGCAATGCGACTGTATCCTCTACCATAGAAATCGTGATATTTCCCTCAGTGCCAACCGGCAGCTTAACGGTTCTCTTTCTAAAATTGGAAATTCTCTTTTTCTGTCTATCAAAGTTGTTGATGGTGAAAAAAGTATTATCCTATTCAATACATCAAAAATAATAAAAAATACTAAAAAGATAGATTCTGTTGTCAGTGATATCTCAGAGGAAATAGCTAAAAGCGGCACGATCTGGCAGTAGGTTTACAAGTCTTTTATGCATAGTGAAGTGCGCTAACACAAACCAGCACATGAGACAGAATGGCATTTATGAGAAGCTGTATCATGACACCGGAATGTTAAAATATTGACAAAAAGCACCAGTCATGGAGGGCTTTTAAGATTTCACCAGGATTCAACTTCGTTCCAGTCATCCCAAAATGATTTCTCACACATCGCTTCATCAAAAGCAGGGAGAGGTAAT
>Ga0070729_10003982_pt1 | contig 16498 bp, 11 predicted proteins | sample tdDd472_FD_66725 | JGI IMG/M metagenome (GOLD analysis project Ga0070729, IMG submission 66725) | Marine sediment microbial communities from the Atlantic coast under amendment with organic carbon and nitrate - tdDd47.2 | ecosystem: Environmental > Aquatic > Marine > Coastal > Sediment | place... | reverse complement strand
TGTGGTATTGAACAAAAGAACATTACAATTATTATTGCAACAGGCTTTCATGATCCTAACGAGAATCAGGTTTTGCGAGAAGTTATTGGCGATGACTGGGTTTTTAACAATATTCGCATCGTAAATCATTTTGCCAGAAATGAAGAAGATCACTCGGACCTTGGTTGCACCACGGGTGGGACTCATGCACTTATCGACAGGAGATTTGTAGAAGCAGACTTGAAGTTCGTGATTGGTTTGGTAGAGCCACACTTTATGGCGGGCTATTCCGGTGGACGCAAGTTGATTGTACCGGGAATTGCACATGCCAAAACCATCTCGCGTGTTCACTCTGATTTATTTTTGGGAAACGAAAAAGCACGCAACTGTAATTTGCAGGGCAACCCGTTACATGAGGAACAGCTTGAGATAGCTGAAATGATTCCTGCTGTTTACGCTATCAATGTTGTGCTGGATGATAAAAGAAACATTGGCTTTATCAACTTTGGCGATTTGGTAGAGAGCCATTTGGAGGCTATCAAGTTTTTGCAAAAATATGCCGAAATTGAAATTGAACAAAAATATCTGACGGTTATTACCTCGGCAGCAGGTTACCCGCTTGACTCCAGCTTTTATCAGACGGTCAAGGCCATGACAGGAGCTATGGGAGCAGTGGAGCAGGGCGGTAGCATGTTTGTTGCATCCTCCTGCGCAAATGGATTTGGTTCGAAAGAATATTTCACTGCACAACAGAAACTGTTAAAGCTTGGTGTTGATGGCTTTTTGAGTGAGATTGGAAAAAAAGAGTTTGCCGATATTGATGAATGGCAAACTGAAATGCAGATAAGAGCAATGAAAACTTGCAAGATAAATCTGTTTACCAACGGTTTGTCGAATTCCGAGAAAAATTTAACAGGTATAAATGTGCTGACCGATTTTGAAGAAACAATAATTAAATGGGTAGAGAGTTGCGGAGACAAAAAAGTTGCCGTAATTCCCGAAGGACCATATGTTATCCCGCATTATAAAAGGGCAAATTATGTCAAATAGTATGATACGTGAGAATTTGAAGTCTATATTCAACGCTGGTTTAAATGCAGTAAGACCTGATGAAGCCATTAAGGCCGCCGTTAAAAGACAGGGCAATATTCTGGTTGTAAATCAGCAAACATACAATCTGGATTATTATAAAAAAATATTTATTGTAGGTGCTGGTAAGGGTGCTGCGCCAATGGCGATGGCTATGGAAGAAATTTTGTCAGATAACCTGTATGCCGGTTTGATAATCGTAAAAAATGGACATGGTCTGGAATTACAGACAACGCGCGTTTTAGAAGCTGCTCACCCCACACCGGATGCTGCCGGTCTAGATGCTTCCAAGCAGATGATTGAGTTTTTGGAAGAGACGGGCGAGGAAGACCTTGTTTTGTGTCTTATTACTGGTGGCGCAAGTTCACTTTTGACTCTGCCGATAGATGGTTTAAGCTTTGAAGAAAAACAGAATACAACAAATGTGCTTCTGGAATGTGGCGCAACCATTCAGGAAATCAATACCATCAGAAAACATTTGTCCAAAATCAAAGCTGGCAGACTTGCTGAAATTGCTTATCCTGCACATGTTGCAACATTGATAGTTTCAGATGTAATTGGAAATCAGTTCACCAATATTGGTTCTGGCCCAACCGCGCCGGATCATACTACTTTCGAAGATTGTCTGAAGATAATTGCCAAATACAAACTTGAAGAAAAGCTGCCTGAAAGTGTTATCAAAATTATGAATGATGGTGTTGAGGACAGAATTGACGAGACACCAAAAGAAGATGATCAAATTTTCGATAATGTTAACAACAGCATTATCGCCGACAATTTGATGGCAATGCAAGCGGCAAAGGCACATGCTGAAAAGCTTGGCTACAACAGTATGTTGTTAGCCTCTACCATGCAGGGTGAAGCACGAGAGGTTGCCAAAGCTTTGGCAGCCATAGCAAAAGAGGTTAAACAAAATAATAATCCGGTTCAAGCTCCCGCCTGTATTCTTATTGGTGGCGAAACCACGGTAAATATAAAAGGTGATGGCAAAGGTGGAAGAAACATGGAGTTTGCCTTGGCCCTGGCACTTGATATTGCCAACGAAGAAGGCATACATGCGCTATGTGCCGGAAGCGATGGTACCGATGGCCCAACAGATGCTGCTGGCGCAATGGTTAATTGTGATACGGTAGATAATGCTGAAAGAGCAGGACTGGATTCCACTGCATATTTGGACAATAACGACTCGTATAGCTATTTTAAAAAACTGGGTAATTTGTTTGTTACCGGACCAACTTTGACCAACGTAATGGACATCAACATTATTCTGATACCATAACTTTTAGGAGCTTATGAAAGTTTGGTCTTGCCAAGTATGGAGCGCAACTTTTTGCTCTTGATTGGCGAGGCACCTTTTTGTAAAAACATCCTCAGCGCATCCTTTTTAGCTTTAAGAACAATAGAAGCTTTGCCCTTTGTTAGCCACTTCAAAAACTGATAGCTGTTATAGGCAAAGTGTAGAGGCCCATTGGTTATCCACATGGAAAGTGGCATGTTTTTCAAAGAGGCATAGAATAAGTTTCGCTGGATGTAATACAAAACCGTGTCTGGTATTTTCTGCTCGTTGGGTGATCGCTTGTGATACACCTTGGCCTGTGGCAGGTACAAAGTTTTAAAGCCCTCTGCAAAGGCACGCAAAACAAAGTCTACATCTTCATTGTTAAAAAAGAAATCGTCATCGAAAAGGCCGATTTTCTGGTAGACACTTCTCCTGATAAGCATGGCACCGCCTGTGGCCCCAAAAACATCAAACGGCTGCTCATTGGGGTCGACATCCTCGTTGGTGCCTATCATCTCTGCTCGCAAAGAATGATGAAAACACATGCCCTTGCAATCTGTTTTATTGCGGTTGTTGAACTGAATCATTTGACAGGAGAAAATGTCATATTGCATATATCGTTTTTGGGCTTCGTTTAGTTGCGCTAGCAAATCGACTGGAAATTCTGTGTCAGTGTTGACTATAAAAAGAAGATCTCCAGTAGCTTTTTGAGCTGCGATATTGTTGGCTGAGGCGAAACCTGTGTTTGTGTCCATGGCGATGAGTTTAACAAATGGAAACTCTTTTTTCACCATGTCAGCAGAGCCGTCTTTTGATGCATTGTCGACAAGTATAGTTTCAAAGTCGGTGAAGCTTTGCCGTTTAAGAGAGTTTAAGCAGTGACGCGTATCTTCCAGCGCGTTCCATGAAACAAGCAGTAAAGAAAATTTCATTGCTTTATAACCTTAGAAAAAATTAAACACAAACAAAAAGGGGCCATCCCTATAAAAGGATGGCCCTTGTAAATACTGACTTTAAAACCTACCCTTTAGCAGTTGGAGCAACTGTTTTCTTGGCGGTTTTGGTTGATTTCATTTTTTGTGCTTTTTCGAAAAGTTCTTTACGTGCGTTGGGGCTATCCAGTTTCAGCTCACGCATTTTAATGAACAGAACATAACCGAGTGATTCTGTGATTTTCTGGAATTCTTTGTTGATTTTCTGATCCTGCCAGAAACGAATCAATGTCGGCATATCTTCTGTTCTCATCAAGCGGGAAACTGCATACAATACACCGGCTCTGACTTCTTCCTTGGGGTAGTTCATGACTTTTATGATGTCGTCCATGTAAGCCTGGTTGCTTGAATTACCAAGAACGTACAGGGCTTTTTCACGCCATTGCCACTTGTCGGACTGTAATGCTTTAACCCAGCAGGCCATGTCGGCTTTGCAATGTTTGGAGGCTTGCATACGTTCGTTGAAGTTGTTGAGGATTTCTTTGACAGGTGTTTTCAGACCCCAGATAGCAGCGTCACATTTGCCAGATTTGGAAAATGCATCGAATTCATCGGCAAGTTTATCGTCACCCAGAATTGAAACTACATTGGCTGCGGCAACACACCACTGTGAGAAAGCCTGGTTTTTACCCATGGCATTTTTCAGGGTAAGATCGCCTTTGGCAGCAATCTTCATGAAATCGTTGAGTTGATCCTGGTAGTTGTTGAAAATGAAAACTCTGGAGAGAATTTCACGTTCATTCAGGTAGGCGGTGCTTCTTGGTTTTTGCAGGAAGATTTTTGCAACTTTGGCCAGATCTTCTTTGCCAAGAGGTGTACGTTCCAGAGACTGCATGACTTTTGCAAACAGTTCGTATACCAGATCGTCTTTTACGCCTTTGTCAAATTCGCCCATCAGGAAGGGAGCATTGCCAGCGTCGCGCATTTCACCGAGGACGTTGATAGCTTTGATCTGAAGCCAATCAACCTTAAATTTAGGAGCTCCCGGTTTAGTCTCTTTAATGTACTTTTCAACAAGTGCCATAGCATCGGCGTTTTCAAGCTTGTAACCTTTAATAAGAGCTTCACGAGCTGCTTTGCCACCGATCTGGATCAAGGAAAGCTGTCCATCTCTGAACAGGTTGAGTCCTGTGCCATCGTCTACCAGCAGAGCATATACAAGAGTGTCGGCTGCTTCATCTGCCTTCAGTTTACCAAGAGCGATTGCTGCATAGTGGCGGATGGTAATTTTTTCTTTTTCGTTTTTGACAACTTCGATAAGTTTTTGTGTTGCGCGAGGATCACCGATCATACCCAGAGCCTGGATAGCACCAGCGCGACCCATTTCACCACCATTGTCAACGGCCCAAATCAGAGCATCGACAGAAGCGGTTGCACCGATCATACCTAAGGACATGCAAAGCTGCTCTGTCATACGGTCATGATCCATACTATCTTTTTTGGCAACCAGTTTCAACTCTTCGATAAGTTTAGGAACTGCAGTTTCATCGCCAATGATACCGAGTGCATAGATAGCTTTCAGAGTTCCGTATTTCTTCTCGACAAGGCGCAGAAGGGCAGGAACTGCTTGTTTTGTTTTATGTTGCTGAACATACATGAGTGCGTTATCACGAGTACGTTTATCTCTAAGTTCATCAACCCAGTCTGCTTCTGTTTTTTCACCTGAACATGCGATAAGCAGGGTTGGTAGAACAAACGCTATAATAAGCAACATTCCCAGTGCTTTTCTCATTACTAAACCTCTCCTTCTAAAGTCACCAGTTAACATATAATAAGATCTCTCAGAATTGTTTTTATAAAACAAAATATTTTAGGCGCATGTAACATACCGAAAATTAACCGTTATTGCAACTATTTTCCATATTCTTTTTATGGGGTTTTCCCAAAGAAAAGTTCAAGCAGGTTTTTGTCCTTTTTAACTTTAAATGGAACTTTCTGCATTAAATCTATTGTTATTCTTACGGTTTTGTCTTTTTTCGACATCGATGGTCTTATTTGAAGGACATTAGTCCCAAATGCCTGTGTTTGCAATGGTAAAAGATTGATTCTGGATGTTACCATTGCCGGTGTAAATGCGAAGGTAAGTTCGTAATCACTCAGCCATTCGTAAGACACGTCAACTTCAGCCGAAAAATGTAGTTTGATTGAAGATCCTGTTTTAGATGGATAAAAACCAATCTTTTTGAGGTTTGCTACTGTTTTAGGAACAACTATCTTCTTTACTGGTAGCTTCTTAAGCTTATCCTGCTCTTTTTGCTTTCTAATCTTTTCAGCCTTTTGCTGATGCAGTATGGCCAGTCTTTTTTGTTGCGCTTGTTCAAATTCACTCTGTTCGGCGCAAATTCTTGTGCATTCTGCCAGTAATTGTTCCTGGATTTTATCCTGTCGGGTGCGTGTTTTATCAAATTTGGCTACAGCTAACTGTTGAGATCGGATTGTTTCATCATCGAATATTAGTCTTTTAAATTCCTGGTCAAGAAAAGTTTGAGCATCGTACTGGCTTAGGAAGGTCTGTTCCTGCTGGTCAAGTTTGCTCTGCCATGCAATTTTTTGCTGTTGCTTTTGTTTGCGTTCCAATTCGAGCCTTTGTTGTTGCTCAAGAAGTCGTTGTTGCTCAAATTGGCGTTGTTGCTCCAGCCGACGTTGTTGTTCAAGAAGGCTTTGCTGATGTTTGTAATATGCTCTTTCTTCTTCAATAAGTGCAGCATATAAATCATCAATTTTCTTCTGGTCTGAATTCTGGGCGACTATGCTTGCTTCAAGTGTTTTGTTTCGTAAAAGTGAATTTTGGTTACATTCGGCATCGTATTTCAATCTTGCTTCATCTTTTAGTAAAAGCTGGTATTCGTGATCATATCTGACTTGTTGCTTATCTAAGCTTTCATTTAGCTTTGCCAATTTTTGAGATCGCAAAAGATTATCTTCTCTTGTTTGTTTGTCACGCTCAGCACGCAAAAGCTCCTGTTCAGAAGGTTTCACCATATGCTCATCATTGATAACAGGTGTTTTGATAACAGCCACATGCTTAGGTTTAGACTCCTTGGGAGTCGGTTTATCCTCGGCCAGCAGCGGTACTATCATAAGGTGCAAGTTATTGTTTTGATAATAGAAAGAGTAGCTAACGGGGCTTGTAAGATGAATGGTGATTTCGACACTGTCGCTTTTATCGTCCTGAAAGTTGCCTGATATTTCAGATATATACTCTGATTCAAAAACAAATCCGTTGAAATCTGGCGAAATGGATGTTTTGAAAAGTTCAACGACGAAACGTTCCGGCTGTTTCAGAAAATAGCTGGAAAAATTAGCCTTCTCGGTGGTTTCGAAGCTAAGATTTACACGGTTGCCTTCCGTTTCAACGCTAATGTTCTGCAATTGGTTGCTTGCATCATTGGCATTTGCTGCCTGTGCGCAGAACAAAAGCAGCAAGAAAACAATTGTTATATAAGTACGTTTTTTAATATGTGCCATAGGTATGTGCTAGTATATTTAGTGTAATACAATGAAACTTTGGGAAGGCTATCATATTGTTTGCAGGCTTACCAGCACAAAATCAGGATAAGTAAAATAAATATGCCGAGGGGGTCATAAGCCGGGTTTTGTTCGTGCTAAGCACGGGCAATCATTCATCTAGGATCATCGTTACCAATGACCTCCAGCGATCGCAACCCGAATGCTTGAGCGGACAACTCATATTCACCGAAATGAAAACGCACTCCTATTCGATCTTGCTCCAGATGGGGTTTACCATGCGGTCAATGTCACCATTAACCCGGTGCGCTCTTACCGCACCATTTCACGCTTACCCGGATATACCGGGAGCTATATTTTCTGTTGCACTTTCCCTGGGGTCGCCCCCGCTGGACGTTATCCAGCATCCTGTCCTGTGGAGCCCGGACTTTCCTCCGAACCCTGTGTGGATCCGGCGATTACCTCCTCCCCTCGGCACCGCGCATTATAGGCAACCAATGGACAATACGCAAACTTTGTTGTAATTTTGTTTCTAAAGTAAAAAAACCTAGTTATTACAAGCAAGTAAATAAATGACAATGTATGGTGTGATTAAAATGTTTCATGTTTTAATCATGATAGCAAGTGCAAATCGACATTTAATGTAAGTTTGTATTCGAGTTAAAAAATGTATTCCTATAGGAATAAAAAGTGTAATACGAAAAGCAATAAAATATTACGCAGTATGGAATTTGTATTTAAATTTAGATATTCTTATAACCTGTTGTAATAACAGGTAAATGTATTGTGTTGGTTTATGTAAAAACCGCTTGCACGGCCAAAAATCCTGTGATACAAGATTAGAGACGTAATAAAGACATTTAAAAGAAAAAGATACTTGACGCGTCATCGCTTGACATAAGACTAAAATATTACTCTAATGTAACAGCATTGCGTTGGTCTTTAATAATTGAGGAGAGCTGCATCCTTGTGTGCATTAAGCTTCCGTCTGATTTTACATTCAGACAATGAGTAATTGCAGATAATGCGCTTCTTGGAATAACCCTCTTAATCCACTAATTGGCAAAGGAGAAGTTGCTATGAGTGACAACCGGGTGAAAAAGAAGAAGTTTGATGGAACCGAAGTCGAGGTGCTGGACAGTACTTACGATGATGGTATCCCTGAATCACCAGACAAATGGCGTAAAAAAATGAAGAGCAGAGAAGATATGCTTGGTTACATCAAGACATCTTTACGCTATTATTACGAAGACGATGTGTACGGGAGTGAAAAGCGTAAAACACCTGCATAATGCATGGCAATTTCAGCTTTGATACCATTTGATATTAAAAATGTTCAAGGTCTTTTAACAAGGAGATTGCCATGGCCATTGAAATACCCAAAACGAGCTACTCTGGAAATATCAGGAAAATTGAGATAAAGGGTGACAAAGGTTTTACCATCGGTGGCGAAACTACGATGCCGTTCTATACCTTTGAAGGCGAAATGCCACAAATGCCTCGAATTGCCGTTGAGATAAACGATGTTCCGCCCGAAGAATGGGCCGATGAGTTAAATCAGCAGTGGGGAGATGTATACAAAGACCCGGCAGCCTGGGCAAAAAAAGCTCAGGACGAATGTGGAGCCGACCTTATTCATCTGGAGTTGGTGGGAACCGATCCAAATGGAAAGGATCTTTCACCCGAACATGCTGTAAAAGTAGTTAAGGATGTTCTGGCTGCAATTGATGTCCCCCTTGCTGTGTGGGGTTCGGCCAATCAGCAGAAAGACATCGAAGTTATGAAAGCCGTTGCCGAAAGTGTAACGGACAAGCAACTCTTGATTGGTCCGATTCAGGACGAGAATTACAAGCAGATTGGGGCTGCAGTCTTGGCTTATAACCATATTGCTGTGGCATCCTCACCAATTGACATTAATCTGGCTAAGCAACTTAATATTTTGCTTACCCAGCTTGGTGTGCCAGACGACAGAATTCTAATAGACCCCACTGTGGGTGGACTAGGGTACGGTTTGGAATATTCTTTCTCTGTTATGGAACGTGCCAGATTGGCAGCTCTTGTACAGCAGGATGAAAAATTACAATACCCATTGTACTGTAACCTTGGACGCGAAGTCTGGAAATCAAAGGAAGCTAAACTTTCAGCCAAAGAAGCACCTGATCTTGGCGATCCAGTAGTACGTGGAATCCTGATGGAATCCATTACTGCCAGTGCAGTGTTGTCCACTGGTGCGGATGTTCTTGTGTTGAGACATCCAAAAACAATCAAGATTGTACGTGATTTGATTGCCGATCTTACTACTGAAAATGGTGTGCAGCCTAGCATTAAGGTTAAACCTATTGCCAAGGCGAAATCCAAGGCGAAAGCAGATATAACACCTGTCGGTAAAAAGGCCGATGACAAAAAAGCTGCGCCCAAAAAGGTCGCACCCGCTAAGGTTGCAGCAAAAAAAGTAGATACCAAAAAGGCTGACGCAGAAGCAAAGGCCAAAGCCGAAGCGGCAGCTAAAGCCGAAGCGGCAGCTAAAGCCGAAGCGGCAGCCAAAGCCGAAGCGGTAGCCAAGGCCGAAGCGGCAGCTAAAGCCGAAGCAGCAGCCAAAGCAGAGGAAGCAGCCAAAGCAGAGGCAGCAGCCAAAGCCAAGGAAGAACAACAGAAAGAAGTAGTGGTGGCGAAAGAGACCACCGTGATAGAGGACTCCGCAGAAACAACAATATCAAAAGTGATTGAGGCTGGTGAAGATGACGGTGAAGTTAGAATCGTTATCAATGTAGGTGGTACAGAAGAAGATAATTCAGATGAACTTGCCTTGCTTCGTCAGATCGTCGAAAACCAACAAGCAGAGCTTGCTGCGCTTAGCGAGCTTGTACGGAGGAAATTGTCATGAAAATTGAAATATCCGTAGGTTCCGATAAAAAGGAAAAAAAGGGTAAATCGTCTGATATTTCTGCTCTTCGTGAACTTATCGAAAAGCAACAGAGCGATATCGCAGGTTTGAAGCAAATACTTAGTGGTGATGCTAAAGCGGAACCATTGAAAGCAGCTCCAGTAAAGGCTGCACCTGTGGCAAAAAAAGCTGCCGTTCCGGTAGCAAAGCCTAAAAAAATCGATTATCCAAAGAGTGTTGATCAAAACACCTTGGATATGATCCAGAAGGCAGCTGATGATGACACCAGACTCATCTGGGAACGTCTGGAAGATCAAAGTCCCCAATGTAAATGGGGAAAAGACGGTACCTGTTGCAAAAACTGTTCGATGGGCCCGTGCAGAATAAAACCTGCAAGGGATGGTCAGCCTGAGTCTGTCGGTGTTTGTGGCGCAAACGCAGATACCATTGCCGCCAGAAACTTCATTAGAATGATTGCCGGTGGTGCTGCAGCACACTCCGATCATGGAAGAGCCGTGGCAGAACTGCTTGTATCAGTCGCTAAAAAAGAGGCACCCGGTTATACCATTAAAGATGAGCAGAAGCTTCTTCAGGTCGCTTTGGATTTCGGTATTGAAATTGGTGACAGAGACATTTACGACATCGCTTTAGACGTGGGTGAAACAGCTCTGGCAGAATTTGGAAAACAGGAAGGCGAACTTCTATTCCTGAAAAAAGCACCGCTGAAACGTCAGGAATTGTGGCGCAAGGCTGGTGTTGCACCGAGAGGAATTGACAGAGAGATTGTCGAAATTATGCACCGTACGCATATCGGTGTTGATATGGAAATGCACAGCCTGATTGATCAGGGCACCAGAGCTGCTATCGGCGATGGCTGGGGCGGTTCGATGATTGGTACTGAGTTGCAGGACATTATGTTTGGTACACCTGTACCAATTATGGGTGAGGCAAATCTCGGTGTTTTAAAGGAAGATGAAGTAAACATTATTATCCATGGTCACGAGCCGCTTCTTTCAGAACAAATTGTGGCTGCTGCGCAAGATCCAGAATTGATCAAGTATGCCGAAGCTAAAGGCGCAAAAGGAATCAATTTGGGTGGCATTTGCTGCACAGCAAACGAAATTCTGATGCGTCACGGTGTTAATGTTGCCGGAACATTTTTACAGCAGGAACTGGCCATAGTAACTGGTGCTGTTGAGGCCATGGTTGTTGATGTTCAGTGCATCTTCGCTTCGCTGCCGGATGTTGCTCAAAATTACCATACCAAGGTTATTACGACCTCGCCTAAAGCAAGAATGCCGGGCGCAGAACATATGGAATTCCACGAACATGATGCGATTGAGTCGGCAAGAAAGATCGTCAAGGCTGCCATTGACAACTATGAAAATCGTGGTGCAAACATCAAGATTCCTAAAAAGACCAGCAAGCTGGTTGCGGGTTTCTCTCATGAAACAATCAACTATCTGTTAGGTGGATATTTCCGTTCATCTTATCGTCCATTGAATGACAATATCATTAACGGCAAAATCCGTGGTATTGCTGGTGTGGTTGGCTGCAACAATCCGAAAGTTCCTCATAATGAATACCATATCAAAATGGTTAAGGAACTGATCAAAAACGATGTTATCGTTCTGATGACTGGTTGTTCTGCTTTGGCTCTGGCCGAAGAAGGATTGCTGCTTCCTGAAGCTGCTGCCGAGTTTGCAGGTGAAGGGTTGGCAGAAGTTTGTGAAACTGTCGGTATTCCGCCAGTCTTGCATATGGGATCCTGTGTGGACAATTCAAGAATCCTGATGGCTGCCGCAAGCGTTGTTAAAGAAGGTGGTTTGGGTGATGATATCTCCGATCTGCCGGCTGCAGGTTCCGCACCTGAATGGATGAGTGAAAAGGCTATCTCCATTGGTCAATACTTTGTTGCATCTGGTGTTTACACTGTGTTTGATACTGCATGGCCGACATTGGGCGCAGAAGAGCTGACAAAATGGCTGTTTGAGGGTATTGAAGAACAGCTTGGAGGAAAATGGGACTTTGTACAAAACGATCCCATTGAAGCAGCTCATAAGATGATTGCTCATATTGACAAGAAACGTAAAGCACTTGGAATTGACAAGAAGCGTGAACGTAAACTGGCAGATATGGCTGATCGTCGTGCCTAAGACGTCTCATTAAAGAGAAACCTAAACCTATAGGAGAAGGATAAATGTCAAAGGTCATTGCATCCGCAGGAATTCGTGGCGCACACAAAATAGTTAATAGAACCAAAAAACTCTGGCAGGAAGCCATGGACACACATGGCGGAAAAACCGAAGTGGGCTTTCCAAATACCGGTTATTATCTGCCTATCATTTATGGAATGCTGGGTCACAAGGTTGAAACTCTGGAAGATATGAAACCGGTTTTTGACCGCTGTGATCTTCTTTTACCGCCGATGATTAAAGCAAATCACCACCTGCCATTTTTAGGGCCGGCTCTTGATGCGGGTATGGCAGCACTCTTTTCTGAAGAGTGCGAAGAGTGTCTGCGCTATCTCAACGAGCCGGATTTGTATCTGCTTGGTGAAGATGTAACTGCCGATAATATTTGGCTTGGTGCCGCAGACGACGTTATCATGCGTAAGCGTGGTGTCGAGTTTGTTGATGGAACCGCTCCCGGTTTTGCAGCAATTTTAGGCTCTGCCCCAACACCGGAAATTGCAGCCAAAATTGCGTTGGAACTACAGGAAAAGAACCTCTATGTCTTTATGGCAGGTTCCCATAACGGAACCACATTTTCCGAACAGCTTGTAGAGGCAGGCGTCCAAATTGGTTGGCCCACACGCCTGGTATCATTTGGTAAAAGTACTGGCGCAGCGGTATTTGCCGTTGGTTTTGCAACCAGAGCAGCCATGTCTTTTGGTGGTATTGATGCAGGTGATTTCAGAAAGATCCTTATTTACAACAAAGACCGTGTTTTCGCATTTGCATTGACACTTGGTGACGTTGCCGACGAATGGTATGCTAACGGTCTTGGTATTGTTAACTATGGTTTCCCGGTTATCGCAGATACGCCAATACCGGAAATCTTACCTACTGGTGTTTGCACCTATGAACATGTTGTCTCAAATATTGATTACGACAACATTGTACAGAAAGCTATTGAAACACGCGGTCTGAAGGTTGCGATTACCAAAGTTCCGGTTCCCGTGTCCTACGGCCCAGCCTTTGAGGGTGAGCGCGTGCGTGGTGCCGATATTTATTACGAAGCAGGTGGCGGACGTACACAGGCCGTTGAACTGGTTCAGATGAAGGAAATGGATGAAGTAGAGGACGGCAAGGTTGAAGTCATCGGGCCTGATTTCGACACTTTGGAAGCTGGTACAAAAACACCATTAGCAATTCATGTAGAGGTTGCCGGACGTGCCATGCAGGAAGATTTTGAGCCGATTCTGGAAAGACAGATTCACCATTTGATCAACTATGCACAAGGAATCATGCATATTGGACAGCGTGACATTGCCTGGGTACGTGTTGGCAAGGGATCTGTTGAAAAGGGCTTCATGCTCAAGGATATCGGTAAAATTTTACATGCCAAGCTTCATCAGGACTTTGGCAGCATTCTCGATAAAGTTCAGGTTTTCTTGTACACCGAAGAAGATAAGGTCAACGAAATTCTTGAGATGGCCAGAGAAAATTATCGAAAACGCGATGACCGTGTTGGTAATATGACGGATGAAGATATTGAGACATTTTTCTCATGTACTCTCTGCCAGTCTTTTGCACCGACTCACGTTTGCGTTGTAACACCAGAGCGTGCTGGACTTTGCGGTGCATATAGCTGGCTGGATTGCAAAGCCTCCAACGAAATCAACCCGACCGGCCCCAACCAGCCCATCGAAAAAGGTGAAACAATTGATCAGAGGCTTGGACAGTGGAGTGGGGTCAATGACTTCGTTTCAAAGGCTTCTCGTGGTAATGTTGGTTCCTATAATGCCTACAGTATTATGGATTCACCAATGACCAGTTGCGGTTGCTTCGAAGCTATAGCCGCTTTCATGCCCATGTGTAACGGTGTGATGGTTGTGGATCGTGACTATTCCGGCATGACCCCATCCGGTATGAAATTTACCACACTGGCCGGTTCTGTTGGTGGTGGTGCAATTACCCCGGGATTTGTTGGGCATAGTAAATTGTATATCACCAGCCGCAAATATATCAGTGCCGAAGGTGGTATCAAGAGAATCGTCTGGATGCCTAAACGTTTGAAAGAAGAAATTTCAGACAGATTCAATAAGCTCGCTTCCGAACTTGGCGAGCCGGATCTATTAGAGAAAATTGCGGATGAAACAGTTGGCTTGACCGAAGATGAGATTATGGCTCATCTCGAGAAAGTCGGGCATCCGGCAGTTTCGATGGATCCTATGATGTAAACAGACCCCTATGATCGGAGGATTACATGGGATTAACAGGAATACAGATATTCAAACTGCTGCCTAAAACAAATTGTGGTGATTGCAATGTGCCAACATGCCTTGCATTTGCCATGAATTTGGCAGCAGGTAAAGCAGAGCTGGATGCATGTCCGCACGTCTCTGAAGAGGCAAAAGCAGAGCTTGCAGAATCTTCGGCTCCACCAATCAGAACTGTTACGATCGGTGCCGGTGATATTGTTGTACCTATCGGTGGTGAAACTGTTCTGTATCGCCACGAGAAAACGTTCTTTAACAAAACCGGTTTGGGCGTTTTGATCTCTGATGACGAACCTGCCAAGGCAGTTAAAGAAAAGCTGAAGCGCATTGATAAACTGGATTACGAGCGTGTTGGCCTTATGCTTCATGCCGATGTTGTTGCGCTTAAATCAGTTACAGGTGAGCCTGAAAAGTTTGCCAAGCTGGCAAAGTTGGTTGCAAAAGAATGCAAGGCTGCTCCTGTTTTGATGGCAGAGCCGGGTGTAATTGAAGCCGGTATCGAAATCCTAAAAGCCAGAAGACCTTTGTTATATGCAGCTACAGAAGAAAATCTGGATGAGATGGCAGAGATTGCCAAAATGTCCGAGTTGCCTTTAACAGTTAAAGGAAATAGCCTTACTGAAGTTGCCGCAATGACAGATAAACTCACTGCAATGGGTATAAAAGATCTGGTTATTGATGCCGGCAATAGGGCTCTTAAAGGCTCATTATTTGATCATGTTGCTGCAAGGCGCATTGCAATCAATGAAGGAAACCGATCATTGGGATTTCCTACGATAGCCTTTCCCTGCGAAATGACCGATGACTTGATGATGGAAACGGTCTATGCATCGGTTCATGTTGCAAAATACGCCGGTATTACAGTGCTTTCGGATCTTAAAGGCGAAAACCTGTTTCCGCTGTTGCTGGAACGTTTAAACGTTTATACCGATCCGCAAAGACCAATGAAAACCACAGAAGGTATCTACGAAATCAACAACCCCGATGAGAACTCACCAGTGTTGATTACCAGTAACTTCTCCCTTACATATTTTGTTGTTTCAGGAGAAATTGAGGCGAGTCGAGTGCCAACCTGGTTGCTGGTGCTTGATACCGATGGTCTCTCAGTGCTTACTGCATGGGCTGCCGGTAAATTTGTTGGTGAAACTGTTGGTGCTTTGGTTAAAAAGTGTGGTATTGCAGATAAGATTAAGAAGCGGGAGTTGGTGCTTCCTGGCTTCGCTGCTGTCATTTCCGGAGACGTAGAAGAAGAACTTGGATCGGATTGGAAAGTTATTATTGGCCCGCGTGAAAGCTCTCATATTCCGGCTTTCTTGCGTCAGAATTATGAAAATTAATTTGTGTCTTTAGTTTAAAATATTGTTGGAGGAAAATAATGCTTTTTATTGCTGAGAACATTAATATTATGTCCAAATCTCTTGGCCCGGCTATGAAAGACAGAGATCCCAGTCCTATTGAGGACATGGCGAAGAAAATGATCGCTAATGGTGCGGACATACTGGATCTTAACATTGGTCCAGCCAGAAAAAACGGCGCAGAAATGATGGCCTGGGTAGTTCAGACTGTACAGGGTGTCACCAAAGATGTTCCTCTTTCACTTGATACAACAAATATTGAAGCTATGATCGGTGGACTGGATGCCTACAATGCCTCCAATACTCGTCCGATTATAAATTCCATTTCAGCAATACCGGATCGCATGGAGGCAATGCTTCCACTTGTTCCGAAATACAATGCACAGTACATTGCCCTGATGTATGCCAAAGATGGTATCCCGCGTGATGCCAATGAACGCGCAATTCTTGCTGCCGACATCCTCTATCATTCGATGGAAATGGGAATTCCGATGGAAGATATGTTCTTCGATCCAATCGCTGTTCCGGTGTCTTCTCAGCAAAATCAGGTTGCATCATGTACAGAATTCACAGCCATGATTGGTGACATTGCCCCCGGTAGCAATAGCACCTGTGGTTTGTCGAATGTCTCCAACGGTTCGCCGGATCATCTGCGTCCGATCATTAATCAGGTTTACGTAACTATCCTTAAAAACCTGGGTATGACATCTTCCATTCTTGACGGTTTGGATCTGGAAATCATGGCTATTGCCCATGACGAGCGAAAAGAACGTGAAGAATTTATCATGAACGTTTACAACGGCGGAGCGGTTGATCTTGGGTCCTTGACTAAAGAACAATTGGACGATTACAAGACTGTGAAGATTCTTACAGCAGAAGCCCTGTATTCTGATTCGTGGTTGGAGCTGTAAACCGTGACTGAAGAAATAAAACGCCCGGAGCTTCCTGAACAGGAAAATCTGGCTGTGGCAATAAAGCTGGCGCAGGAAAAACTGCGCCAGCTTTCTC
>Ga0070729_10003981_pt1 | contig 16499 bp, 10 predicted proteins | sample tdDd472_FD_66725 | JGI IMG/M metagenome (GOLD analysis project Ga0070729, IMG submission 66725) | Marine sediment microbial communities from the Atlantic coast under amendment with organic carbon and nitrate - tdDd47.2 | ecosystem: Environmental > Aquatic > Marine > Coastal > Sediment | place... | reverse complement strand
ATCCCAACCATGTTGAGGGAAACATTTCAACCAATTGTGTCGAATGCCACCGTCTGGATGCATTTTCGTGGACGGGCGCTGGTATCGACCATTCGTTTTTCCCCCTTACACAGGGACATGAAATTGACGATTGTAACCGATGCCATACCTCCAGTGATTATACAAATATTTCTTCTGATTGCATTTCATGCCATCAAACAGATTATCTGGAAACTTCCAACCCTGATCACCAGGCTGCTGATATATCAGAAAACTGCAACGAATGTCATACAACTACTCCCGGTTGGAAACCAGCTACTTTTGCTGAACACGACGGCGTTTTTTTCCCTATTTATTCCGGGGAACATAACGGGGAGTGGAACAATTGTGCTGAGTGCCATTCAAACCCTGCCGATTATTCACTGTTTTCATGTATCGATTGCCATGAGCATAACCAGTCTGATATGGATGATGAACATCAGGAAATTGGTGGCTATGCTTACAACAGTATTGCATGCTACGAATGTCACCCAACGGGTACTGCCGAAGGAGGATTCGATCACAACAGTTCTGCTTTTCCATTAACCGGGGCGCATTTAACAACTGCTTGTGCTGATTGTCATACCGAAGGATATGTCGGAACCCCCACCATCTGTTTTGAATGCCATGAGCAGGATTTTAACCAAACCACCAATCCAAACCACATCGAAATAGCAATTGATAATGTATGTGAAGAATGTCATACCACAGAGCCAGGATGGATGCCGGCTACATTTCCTGTTCACGATGAATATTACCCATTGAACGGGGCACATGGAAGGATTAGCTCTGATTGTTTCTCATGTCACGAAGGATCTTATGTAAATACACCAAACACCTGTTACCAGTGTCATTCGGAGGATTATAACCAAACAACAGATCCTCCACATGCGGAAGCACAATTTTCCACAGAATGCCAGACATGCCACACGGAGGATGTATGGATTCCTTCAACATTTGATCACGACATTCAATACTTTCCTATCTACAGTGGTTCACACAATGGTGAGTGGACAAGTTGTACCGAATGTCATAGAGTTCCGGGAAACTTTTTAGTGTTTTCCTGCATTGATTGTCATGATCACAACCAGGCCGATATGGATCGCGAACACCTGGGAATTGGTGGTTATAGCTACAACAGCATGGCATGTTTCGAGTGTCACCCTGACGGACAGGGTCAGGGTGGATTCAATCACAACGAAACCAATTTCCCCTTAACTGGCGCCCACATTACAGCATTATGTGATGACTGCCATGAGAACGGTTACACGGGAACATCCACCATATGTTCGGATTGCCATGAAGAAGATTTTGTTCAGTCAACAAATCCAAATCATATCGAAATAGCAATTCCGGATGATTGCGAAAGCTGCCATACAACAAATCCTGGATGGATGCCGGCTACCTTTCCCATACATAACGAGTATTATTCACTCAATGGGGCTCATGGCCGGATTGCCACTGATTGTTTTATCTGCCATGAAGGAAATTATAACAGTACACCAGATCTTTGTTTTGGTTGTCATGCCGATGATTACAATCAAACCACAGATCCATCCCACCTCTCCGAACAATTCCCCACCGAGTGCGAAATATGCCATACCGAATCGGCCTGGGAACCTTCAATTTTTAACCATAACGAAACCAGTTTCCCGCTAACCGGTGCACATACAACAACACTTTGTACCGAATGCCATGAAAACGGATATACAGGAACCACCACAATTTGTTCCGAATGCCACGAAACAGAGTATAACCAAACTACCAATCCTAACCACATCTCCATCGGGATTTCAAATGTCTGCGAAACCTGTCATACTACCAATCCCGGCTGGCAGCCTGCGCTGTTTCCGGTACATAACGAATATTATCCCCTGGTTGGGGCACACAGCCAAATTGCTACCGATTGTTTTGTTTGCCATGAAGGAAATTTCAACAGCACGCCAAACACCTGTTTCGGTTGCCACGCAGATGACTATAATCAAACAAATGATCCTCCGCACCAATCTGCTCAGTTCCCAACTGAATGTGAGTTATGTCATACCCAAACGGCCTGGGAACCATCAACTTTTAATCATGATGCGCTTTATTTTCCAATCTATTCGGGTAAACATGAAGGTGAGTGGAATCAGTGTTCTGATTGCCATACTAACCCTGGCAATTATTCAATTTTTGATTGCCTCGGATGCCACGATCAGGCTTCAACAAATCGTGAACACACCGAGGTGCCCGGATATATTTATAATAGTATTGCCTGTCTGGAATGTCATCCTCGTGGCAATTCTTCAAGTATAAGGATTAGTAGGTAAAATAACGGAATTGATGAGACGATTTGCAACCATAAGCCTTTGCATTTTGACTGGCCTGATCCTTAAAGGCCAATCCACAGAAAATATTGAGGAGGGCTATGTTTCGTTTATTACCTCACAAAATGTGTATTTAAAATTTCCCTCAACAAAGAATATAAAACCCGGAGATACACTTTTCTTATTAGATGACGAAAAAAGAATTCCTGCCCTGCGCGTAACAAATCTTTCCTCAATGTCCTGTGTTTGTGTTGTACTTAATTCTATTGATTTCTCCGTCGATGATAGAGTGTACAGCATTAAGAAACCGGATAAATCCTCTGCCCGCCCAAAGGAAGTTGTTGTGAATGAAACTTTACTGAAGGCTGATAGTTTAGCCGGTGATACACTCGCCGAAAGTCAAAATGCGAAAAATGCAAGGAAGCAAGAAGTTTCAGGCCGTATTTCCATATCATCATACTCCAATTTTTCTAATGTTGCCGATTTTTCGCAACGAATGCGATACACACTATCGCTGAACGCACAAAACATTAGTGATTCTAAATTCTCCTGTGAAAGTTATATTTCGTTTGTCCATAAAAATGATGATTGGAATGAAATTCAGGAGGATGTTTTTAATGGCTTGAAAATATATAACCTCGCCCTGAAGTACGACATCAATAATTCAACTGAAATGTGGATTGGCCGGAAGATCAATCCTAAATTATCAAATATTGGCGCTGTTGACGGCCTGCAGGCTGAAAAACGATACCGGTCATTTTCATTTGGAGGAGTTGTAGGTTTTCGCCCTGATTATGAAGATTACGGATTTAACGCAAACCTTTTCCAATTTGGCGCTTATGTGAACCATGAGTATACAAGTAAAAAAGGGTTTATGCAAAGTTCAGTAGCCTTTATCGAACAAACAAATTCTGGGAATACCGACAGGCGGTTCACATATTTTCAACACACAAATGCCCTGGTTAAAAACCTTTACTTTTTTGGAACACTGGAGGTAAATCTGTACAAAAAGGTTAATGAGCAAACAGACAATAAACCGACAATATCAAATATATATCTTTCGCTGAGGTACAAAATTATTAAGCAACTTTCATTGTCAATTTCCTATAGTGCACGCGACAATGTAATCTATTACGAAACGTATAAGGATATTGTGGAGCGATTGCTTGAACAGGAAACTCGTCAGGGGTACAGGGCCCAAATAAATTATCGATCTGTAAAATATCTTGCTGTCGGTGTAAATGCTGGCTACCGTTTTAGTAAGCAGGATCCCAAACCCTCAAAAAACCTGTATGCTTATATCACATATAGTCGTATTCCTTTTATAGAGGCCTCAACAACTGTATCCTTTACATTACTTGAGACTTCGTATCTTTCAGGTAAAATTTTCAGTTTTCTATTAAATAAAGATTTAATCAAGGGGAAACTGTTTGGAGGCCTGGGGTACAGGCATGTTGACTATTCATACCTTTCATCCGAATATTCTATACCACAAAACATGGCTGAAATTAATCTCAGCTGGAGAATAATGAAAAAACTATTTGCTTCGCTCAATTATGAGGGAACATTTGAAAACCAGAATAATTATAACAGAATTTACATCAACCTTTCCCAGCGCTTTTAAAAATACTGATTGTGTTTCCTAACAAAACAGCGATTCATTTAAACGATCCATCGCTAACTTTTATATAAGGACAAGAAAAAAAATTCTTGCTTTAAATCTAAAAATGAACAGCATCAATTGAACAAAACCACATCTGAAGTGTTGCAATAACCATATTTTAATTTATTTGGAAATTCTGAATTTCAATCTTTTTTAATCCTTTTACACCATACAAATATGATCATTGGAGTTTTAAAGGAACAGCTACCCGAACAAAGGGTTGCCCTGCTTCCCGAAGCGCTTTCCCGTTTTACAGATACTACAGTTGATGTATGGATTGAACAGGGTGCGGGCATCAATGCCAAATCTGAGGATGAAAGTTACAGTCAGGCCGGAGCAACCATTCATTTGCGAAAAGAAATTTTATCGAAAGCAGATTTATTATTGATGGCGAATCCACCATCCAATGAAGATATCTCTGCACTCAATGAGGGTCAGGTTGTGGTGGGAACATTCAATCCACTCTCAAACCTTGAACTTGTAGAAAGTTTTAGAAAGGAAAAACTTTGTGTTTTCAGCCTTGATGCTGTCCCCCGGATCAGCCGTGCGCAGGCAATGGATGTTTTGTCTTCGATGGCTACTGTTGCAGGCTATCGGGCAATACTGGATGCAGCCCTTCATTTGCCCACTTTTTTCCCGATGTTCATGTCTGCAGCAGGTACCATAAAACCAGCGAAAGTCCTTATTTTGGGTGCCGGTGTTGCGGGACTACAGGCCATAGCAACAGCAAGGAAATTGGGTGCAGTTGTGGAAGCGTTTGATGTAAGGAGTGCTGTAAAGGAAGAAGTAGAAAGCCTGGGAGCAAAATTTGTTGAAGTTGAAGGCGCCAAAGAAGACCAGGCTGCCGGTGGCTATGCCGTGGAGCAAACTGAGGAATTTAAACAAAGGCAAAGCCAGCTGATCCAGGATCATGCATTGAAATCAGATGTGGTGATTTGCACTGCCCAGATACCCGGACGAACAGCTCCAGTTCTCATTAAGAAAGAAACTGTAAAGGATATGAAGACCGGATCTGTGATTGTCGACCTGGCAGCCAGTTCCGGTGGAAATTGCGAACTCACCCAAAACGATAAATCAATTCAAGTTCATGGAATTACCATCATCGGAAACTCCAATTATCCATCGGGCATGCCTGTGGATGCAAGCCGGATGTATGGTAAAAATCTGCTGAATTTCCTAAAGCTCCTGATAACTGAAGAGGGTGAACTTAATCTTGATTTCGAAGATGAGATCATCAAAGGAGCCTGCATCACACACGATGGAGAGATAGTGAACGAGAGACTTAAGTCCTTACTTAAAACCCAATAACAATGGAAGAAATAATCATCTTTTTTTATTCATTCCGCGAACCCATTTTCATAATGGTTCTGGCAATTTTTCTTGGCATTGAGGTGATCTCAAATGTGCCATCGGTTTTGCATACGCCGCTCATGTCTGGGGCTAATGCTATCAGCGGTGTGATCATCATTGGTGGGATTATTCTGGTAGGACATGCAAATCTGAACCATTTTTCAATTGAGCTGATTCTGGGGATTCTAGCCATGCTTTTCGGTACACTAAACGTTGCCGGTGGTTTTGCCGTAACCGACAGGATGCTTGAAATGTTTAAGAAAAAGAAGAAATAGATACTCGTTTTGAGTATGGCGTTTGGCGCTTAGCGTTGGTTTTTTGAACCTTAATCTCCGAACTATGAACTCCGAACTGATATAACATACAACATGATACATAGCAAAAATGGATAAGATATTACATACTTTTAATGGGATAGATTTTACCCTTGGTAACGCCATTCTGGAATTCAGTTACCTGCTTGCAGCGATACTGTTTGTTTGGGGCCTGAAATTGCTTAGCCATCCCGAATCCGCAAAGCGTGGAAATTTATGGGCTGCCGGTGGGATGATCCTTGCCATGGTCACTACCTTAATTTTACATCAGGATGAAACAGGCTCACGCATCCAGTTAATGAATGTCGTTGTTATTCTCATTACCCTTGGAATTGGAGGAGCTATCGGTTTGCTCATATCCAAAAAAGTTAAAATGACATCCATGCCCGAACTGGTTTCATTTTTCAATGCCACCGGTGGGGCAGCTTCGGCTCTTGTGGGATTACTTGAGTTTGGAAATCCGGCCAACGAATCATTGCTTGTTACGCTTCTCGGTTTAATCATAGGCTCCATTGCCTTTAGCGGAAGTATGATCGCCTACGGAAAACTGAGTGGAAAAGTTGGGAGCCTGCATGCCGGGGTTATGAAGTATGTGAATTACGTTTTATTGGCTGGCGTGATAGGGTTGACTGTTTATGTTTTGATACAGCCCGCGCCACAGGAACTGGCCTACCTGGTTTATATATTGCTTGCTGTTTCATTGTTGTACGGAATTTTCTTCGTTATGCCCATTGGTGGTGCCGACATGCCGGTGGTTATTTCACTTCTGAATTCCTTAACGGGAATTGCAGCAGCCATGGCAGGATTTATATACCACAACCTGGCCATGATACTGGGTGGTATTTTTGTTGGCGCTGCCGGATCGATTCTTACCCTGCTGATGTGCAAAGCAATGAACCGCTCACTATTGAATGTGATACTTGGAGGTTTTGGAGGCGGTGGAGGTGTAGAGGGAGAAGAAGGTGGTACTGTTAAAGAAGTTACCATGAGTGATGCAGCGGTATTGCTGGCTTATTCTCAGAAAGTGGTTGTCGTTCCTGGTTATGGACTGGCTGTAGCCCAGGCTCAGCATACAGTACATGAAATGGAAAAACTACTGGAGGACAAAGGTGTTCAGGTAAAATATGGAATTCACCCGGTAGCAGGGCGCATGCCTGGCCATATGAACGTTTTATTGGCCGAAGCAGATGTGTCGTACGACAAACTGGTGGAGATGGATGAGATAAACAAGGAGATCGAAACAACCGATGTAGTAATAGTTGTTGGTGCCAACGATGTGGTGAATCCGGCGGCAAATGATAATCCCGGAAGCCCGATTTATGGAATGCCTGTTATCAATGCAGTACTGGCCAAAAATGTAATCGTAATGAAACGTGGAATGGGAAAGGGCTATGCAGGCATTGAGAATCCATTGTTTTTTAAAGAAAATACACGCATGCTTTTTGGAAGTGCGAAGGATACGATTCAGAAACTGGTGTCAGAGATCAATACTCTATAGAAGTTTGAATTTCCTTTGAGGTGCACAGATTAAAGAAACAAGTAAATGATGCCCAGGAATTAACTGGTAAACATCAACGCTTCAGATCGACAACCCGCTAGTTTGATTTAATTATTTTTTTGGTGTAAACAACATCGCTTGCCTGCAGGCGGAAGAAATAAACTCCCTCGGCAAGGCCCCGGGCGTTCCAGCTAATTTTTTGCCGACCTTCAGGAAGAACACTTGAAACCAGGCTTGTTACTTTCGCTCCAAGGGAATTGAATATTTCGAGCCTGACATTAGTTTGCTGAGGCAATTCAAATACAATTTGCACGGCACCTCTGAAAGGGTTTGGCTGAACAGTAAAATCTTTTATGGCTAATCTATTTTCTTCAAGTTCAATGGTCTCATCAGCCCAGGCTTTAAAATTGCGATTCATACATTTACCAGGTGTTAATGCACCACCTGTAACCTGGTGGAATCCCCCCTCCCGAGCATTAGCTTCAAAATTTCCAGGAACCTGATTGCCTTTGGTTGACAATTTAACTAAACGGCCTTCTAAATCCTTTAATAAAGAGGTTGCGATAAACTGTGCATCTCTTGATTCGCTGGCCGAGATATCAACAAAATTGGTGTATGTGGTATAACTCTGCCAGTTAGCATTCAATTGAGCTAAATCGTCAAACGAATAGTTGGTATCAATAAAACACTCCAGGATGGGTTGGCCGGCAATTTCAATAGTGATAGTATTGCCATAGTGCTGGCACCAATAATTATTTTCATCCAATCCCCAATCAACTCCTTCGATATTATTACCCAGGGTCGAAATGCTGGTTTTTGCCTTTAATTGGTCCAGACTGAAGCCCCTGTATTCCAATTGCAATTCAAGATTTAAAAATCCTTGTGCATTATCCGTAAAATGAAACAAAGCAGCACTTGAATCCTGATCAATGCCGGAATAATCGCGTGATGCAATGTAATAGGGCATCCGCCAATTGTAGCCCCCAAAAGTAAAACTATGGCCGCTTGTTTTGGGCTCCGAACCTGAACCATCAGCATCCCATGCTGCAATTCCTTCATGGTTGGATCCAAGTCCGATAAGAGGCAGCTCAGGAATCCCCTTCTCGAGGTAAGCCGATTCAACCTCAAGAAGATGGCCATCCCGGCCATGTCCCTGGATCCACTCGCCAGACCAATACATATTTTCAATAATAAGTCTCAACTCCTGCCCATCCATGTCGGCAATAAAGGCCATGGCTATGGATTTAATTTCAGGGCTACCTGAATTTGATACATCTTCAGGTGTTGAAAAGCTGGCTTCTGATTTCCAGATTGATGATGTTTTATTGATGCTGGTATGGATATAATTCATATGTCCGCTGATCATGGGCTCGTCGTTTATTACAATATGGTAAAAACCATTGTAATAATTTGAATGATGCACATTGCCCATAATAAGCCAATCCTCACCTTCAATATCAGTGTCCAGGCTCATTGCTTCTAATTTCATTTTAACATCTTTGGCTAAAAATCCTGCATCCTCTAAAGCCCTAACAAACTTGGGGAAACCTTTGATGTCGTCCATAAAGTGGCACATAGATGCATCAGGGTCAAAATCAATATTCTGATAATCGCGCGAGGCAAAATAGTATGGCATATTATTGAATCTGGCTAAGGATAAGGGGTGACCTTCAGCAGCGATTTCATGTCCCATTCCATTTGCATTCCAAACCGCAATACCCTCGTGGTTTGAAGCGAATCCCTGCAATGGAATCTGTGCAGTTGTGAGGTCCGGAGCCAACATCAGTGCAGCTACCAGGCCTGTTGTATTTATTATTGTTTTTGCTTTCATGATCAATAGATTTTTAGGTATGTTTTGACTAATTGATGATTGTAAAGCAAAATTACTACCCGCCGGACCCGAAAGGGTGGCAGAAAATGATGGGAAAAATATTTGGTTAAATTCAGATTTGGAAGTTGACGTAGTAGAAGAAAATTATCCACATCTAAACAATGAGTTCAGATTTCGAAACCCTCCAATCCCTGCGCTTAGTTGGAGTTTAATTTCAAAATACTTTTTAAAATCGGATAAATTTTCCTAGCTTTGTGGCTATAAGGAAAGCTCACAAACCTCATTTACTCACAAAAAAAAGTTATGAAAAAAACTATTCTACTCCTTTTGCTCATGCTTCCATTTCTTGTCATCTCCCAAAACTGGCAACCCGTCAATCCGGATTATGTTTATTTTTATTTTGAAGACAGCACCGGGCTGATCAAGCATACCGTTAAAGTTGATTCAGTTTCAAATGCGAATGGCTATCCGGCATTTTTCCTAAACACCGGAATTACCCGCTGTGATACCTGCTGGACACCGGTTCCGTGCTACAACTATAATATGGATTATTTTCTGTCGGGCATCCAGGGTATTTTTTCAAAGGAGATCCGTCAAATCGAAAATGATAAATACTGGTTTTAAGATACCGTGAGTTTTGTGATCCTGCCAAAGGCAGGCCTTAACCAGAGCTGGATTTTTGATAATTCCAACAACATTATAGCAGAAATCACCGAATTGAATTATGAAGAGGTTTTTGAGGGTGTTTTTGATTCTACCAAAACTATCGGTCTTTCAAATGGCTCTGAGATTCTGCTTTCAAAAAACCATGGCATCCTCGAGTTTCCGTCTGCCACCGAAGACATCGACAAGTATTTGTTGACAGGCCTGAAAACCGGAACTTCAAATATCGGCTATACCCCTCCAGGTTTCTGGGAGATTTTCGATTACGAAGTTGACGATGTTTTTCAATACCATGGCTGGGCAGGAGATGGTTCCTGGCCGCCACCTAATTCTGATAGTTATACGCTTAAAATGAAAATCACGTCGAAAACCCAAACTGAAAATAGCGTAAACTTTGGCAGGGACATCATTAAAAGGTGGACAACATCCGGTGGCTCGTATATTAGCAGCGATGAAGTTACATATACCAACACACCCGAATTTATGGCGAACCAACTGCCGGGCACGCTCTACAACATCTGTGCTGATGAGCAGGTTTACTATGAAATTTGTGGCAGTGAACCCTATCAAGTTGTTTCTGATATAAAGCACACATTCGCTCCATATCTTGAAGAGATAAAAGCAATTGGAAATGATTCAGACCCCGATGGGCCAAGAATGCTTGTACCCTGCGAATATGGAAATCCCAGGATGGTTAATGTTGCCTGGGAATACATGTATTCGGTTGGTAGAAATTATGCAGCCGGGCTGGGCCAGGTAAGTCATGGATTAAGTTCTTTTGAACAATTCGATGGCTGGGATATCGAAGGTTACGTTAAAGAAGGTGACACCGTTGGTGTTATTACACCGGATGACATTTTGCTGGATGTAAAAGAAATATCCAGGCATCAAACTATAAAAGTCTTTCCCAATCCTGCAGAGGATATTTTGTATTTTAAAATTCCTAAACAAAGTACAGTTCAGATTTTCAATATCAGGGGGCAGATGGTTTTTGAAAAAGCATTTACCGAAACCAAAAATCAAATTAACGTCAATGATTTCATGCCGGGAATTTACCTGCTGAAGGTTATTTCGGGAGACCGGGTTTATAATCAAAAAGTGGTGGTGAAGTAAAAGTTTGTTCTTCGTTAATTGAATTCGTATTTGCTGATGCAGGTATTTTTGCTGCAGAATCTAGAAGATTGACGCAGTATTAAAACGGTTTGCCACGGTCGTTCCTCCCTCGCAAAGTCCATTTTCAAATTAACGTTATCATTAAATATTAAAAGTTAGGGTTTTAGTTTTCAAGATAAATTTCAATATATTTTCCAATTACCAAATTTCATCAATCGATACAAATATTTTGTCATTGAGTTTATCAACCAATGTTACCTCACAAACCTCAGTATGAAAGTCGTCCTGTCTTTATGCCCTGTTTCCAACTGAATGCTTCCACCATGCATCATCATGATCTGCCTTGATAAACTCAGGCCAATGCCTGAACCACCACCTGAATGGGTGGTAAAAAAAGGTATAAATACTTTATCCAGGTTTTCGGGATCAATCCCACTGCCAGTATCTGAAACTGAAACAGACACACCCCCTTCCTGTGACTTTTCAGCTGAAATCAAAACCTCCTTTTTATCAGTATCTTTCACTGCCCTGATAGCATTTTTCAATAAATTGATCAGCACTTGCTCAAACATTTTCCTGTCGGCGATGAGTACCAGGGAATCAGGAATGGAGGAACAATGTAAAGAAACCTTTTCCTGCTTCATTTGCTCTTCAAACAAAAGCTGGAGCGATTTAAAAACATCGTCAATAAGGATCTCCTCCAGTTGTGGCTGTGGCAAGATACTTAGCTCACGGTATTTCTGAACGAAATCAACCAGGCCCTCACCCCTGTTTTTAATTACTTTGAGCCCTTTGTTTAGTTTGGCCTTTACTTTCTCATCAGCCAGGCTTTCACCAGATTCTTTGCCGCCAATAATTTTTGATAATGAGGCTGCCAACGAAGTAATGGGAGAAATAGAATTCATAATCTCATGGGTTAAAATCCTGATCATCTTTTGCCAGGTCTGGGTTTCTTTCTGTTCAAGCTCCGTACGTATGTTTTGCAGCGAAACCAGTATCCATTCTTCATCTGCGGTTTTGTACAAGGTAGAACGGACAGATAACTCCAAAATCTGTTGACCTGTTTTAAGTTCAAGAAGTCGGGGAACCCCGGGTTTTATATCGCTAAAAAAACCTGACATACCCGGCTGTATATTATCCAAAGATTGCAGATTTTTTAGAAAAGAAATACCAAGCATTTCCAATGCTGCCGAATTGATAAAGTGAATCCTGCCTCCAGATCCAAATGCAAAAATACCGGTAGCCACGTGTTCTATAACAGCCTTAAAGTAAAGGTTGCGCTGTTCATTTTCCAGCTTAAGTTGTTTGAAATATTGAGTCAATTTATCCAATTGAAAATTCAGGTCTGAAAACTCACCTTTTCTGCCGGCATCAGCAAAAACAATGGTGTAATCATCTGACTTTACAGAATCGAAAAAAGAACTCAGTTTCCGGTTGATGCGATTTAAAAACCAAATGAGTAAGATCACCTGCAAAATAAAAATTACTCCCAATGCAAATTTCAAATGTAGCAAACCGGGTATCCACCAGTAATAAAAGAAAACAAGTGCGTTTGCAGCAAGTAAGATAACCCGGATAATAATGCTGATATAAAATTTCCTATAAACCATACTTCTTCATTTTATTGTAGATGGTCTGACGGGTAATATTCAGCTCCCTGGCGGCTTTTACCTGGTTACCTCCATTGTTTTCGAGGGCATGAATAATTGCCCACTTTTCGATGTCCTCCAGTGTTCCACCAATACTCATGTTCTGGTTGTGGGTCATATTTGATTTTACATGAAAATCATTTCTTCCAAGCAGATCAGTTTCCGCAAGGATTATGGTTTGCTCGATGGCATGTTCCAACTCCCTCACATTGCCGGGCCAATTGTGCTGTTTAAGTGCATCCATGAAATCCGGCCCTATTGAAATAGTTGGCTTGCTGTACTTTTTACGATACCGATGCAGAAAAATATCAGCCAATAGCTCAATGTCATTTGGCCGCTCACGTAAGGGTGCAATGTCAATAGTGATCGTATTAATCCGATAATACAGATCCTCCCTGAAGTTTCCATTCGCTACCTCTGCTTGCAGGTTTTTATTGGTGGCGGAAATCAACCTGATATCAACAGTAACCTGAAGGTTTGATCCAAGCGGTGTTATCATTTTATTCTGTAACAGATTCAGGAGTTTTGACTGCATGGCCAGGCTAAGGTTTCCAATTTCATCCAAAAACAATGTACCACCACTGGCTGATTCCACCCTCCCTACCCTGTCAGTTTTCGCATCGGTAAAAGCTCCTTTCTTATACCCGAAAAGTTCGCTCTCGAAAAGATTTTCGTTTAAACTACCCAAATCAACGGTAACAAAAGTCTCGTTGGCTCTTAAAGATTTTTTATGGATTTCGTGTGCAATCAAGCTCTTGCCCGTACCATTTTCTCCGGTTAATAAAATGTTGGCATCGGTTGGAGCAGTTTTCTGTATGATCTCACGAATTCGGTTGAATGATGCCGAGTCCCCTGTTAATTCCGGGTATTTTGAACTGATTTCCTCCTCGAGTACATTTTTTGTGTTTCTCAGTTTACTCGACTCTTTGCGCGACTGGCTGAGCTTTACCCCGGCTTTTATAGTTGCCAGCAACTTGTCGTTATCCCATGGTTTCATCACAAAGTCGGTGGCTCCTTCTTTCATCACTTTTACCGCGAGATCCACATCTCCAAAAGCCGTGAAAAGTACGACCACAGCTTCAGGATCGATTTCAATAATCTTGTTTAGCCAAAAAATACCTTCGTTGCCTGTATTTACACTCGAAGTAAAATTCATATCCAGCAGGACTACATCGAAATGATATTCCCTTAAAAGCTGGGGAATTTGATTTGGATTTGAAATCGTTTTTAACAGATCAAATTCATCATCCAGTAAAACTTCCAGTGCACTCAGCACATCTTTGTTGTCGTCAACAATTAAAAGGGAACCAGGGTTTTTCATATGATAAAAGTTGCAGGTTACAAGTAACAGGTTGCAGGTCATTTTTCTGCAACTTGCAAACTTTAACCTGGTACCATCTTTCCAAACCCTAAAAGTAAATATTTTTTACACCACATGTAAAATATTTTTACACTTTAACGAATAAGCAACAAGAACTTTTAGCTAAACATCTGTATTGCTGCACCCTAAAATCTATGGCATATGCCTTGCCTTAGAAGAAGTATCTATTACAAATCATACTAAAATGATCAAGAACTACCTGAAAACCGCTTTTAGAAATATTCTCCGGAACAAGCTTTTTACTTTTCTAAATATCCTTGGCCTGTCGCTGGGAATGGGGACAGCTATACTTATTTTCTTTTGGGTAAATGATGAAATGAGCTACGACAAGCATTTTGAAAACCACGAAAATATTTATCGCGTTGTTGCCGATTACCAGATGAATGGAGTGGATTACCACATTGCCACCTCACCACCAACAATGGCTGCTGCTTTGCTTAATGATTACCCAGAAGTATTGAATGTGTGTCGGTTCAGGGATGTAGGCTCAATGCTGATTACGATTGACGATAAAAAATACGAAGAGTACAACACCATTTATGCTGATTCCACATTTTTTGAGGTATTTAGTGTACCCGTAGTTTCAGGCAATGAATCGATGTTGCTGAACAAAGCAGAACATGTAGTGATAAACGAAAAGCTTGCAAGCAAATATTTTGGAGATGAAAGTGCTGTGGGTAAATTGATAAAGGTTGACGACGAAACCTTTATGGTGGCAGGTGTATTTCAAAATATTCCCAGTAACACGCATTTCGATTTTGAAATTATAATATCGATGCTTGCCCGTGAGGAGAGCCTCCAGCAATCGTGGTTATCAAATAATTTCCCCACATATTTCGTGCTTCATCCTGAGGCAAACGTTAACAACCTGGAAGATCAATTTCAGGATATGATTATAAAATACCTGGGCCCGGATGTAGAGAAAATGATGGGTACAACTATAGCAGAATTCCTGGGAGAATCCAGTGCTGCTTTTAGAATCCAGAAATTAACCGACATTCATCTTCATTCAGATTTAACCGCAGAACTTGAGGCCAACAGCGACATTAAGTATGTTTATATTTTTTCATTTATTGCAATATTTATTCTCATAATTGCTTGTATAAATTTCATGAATATGACCACTGCCCGATCCGAACGCCGATCGATGGAAGTGGGCATTCGAAAGGTATCGGGCGCAACCAGAGGACAAGTTGTAGTTCAGTATATTTTTGAATCATTGATATTTACGATCTTCTCCTACATTCTGGCAATGATAGTTGTCGAATTGGTCCTGCCGGAATTTAACACCCTTTCTGGAAAAGAAATCATTGTGGACTACCGCGATACATCAACATTATTTTCTTTACTGGCCATCATTTTAGTTACTGGTATAGTTGCCGGAAGCTATCCTGCACTTTATCTCTCCTCCTTCAAACCCATTGTAGTGCTGAAGGGAGGTTTTAAATCGGGAAAAGGAAACGGAAGGTTACGTAATTCGCTTGTAGTGGTTCAGTTTATTACTACTATCATTTTAATCAGCAGCACCATTATTGTTTACAGGCAGATGAATTATATACAAAGTAAAAATATTGGTTATAACAAAGAGCAGCTCATCAGTTTGCACAATTCCCATTTGTTAGGAGAATCCATTCAATCCTTTAAAAAAGAAATGTTGAATTATCCACAATTCAAATCTGCTACTATTTCCAGCTATTTGCCGGTCCCGTCAAGCAGCAACAATTCGGGTGTTTGGCCTGATGGCATTAAAGAAAGGGTGGTTTCGATCCAGCAATGGCAGGTAGACTTCGACTACATCAGCACCATGGAAATGAATATTGTTGAAGGCCGTGATTTTGATGCAAGGATGGCAACTGATTCGTTTGCGGTAATCATTAATCAAACTACAGCACAACAGTTTGGCTGGGATGATCCTCTGAATCATAAAATAATGCGGCTTACATGGCCGGAAATGGAGGCGATCCCATACCAGGTTATTGGTGTTGTTGAGGATTTCAATTTCCAATCTTTAAGGGATAATATAGGCCCGCTTATGATGTATATTAGTGAAGCCCCCTATATAATCACTTTCCGTTTTGAAACAGACGAAACCAAAGAGGTCATTGCCTTACTTGAGCAAAAATGGAATGAGTTTGTGCCCAACGAACTTTTTGATTATTCGTTTGTTGACAACAGTTTCAGCAAGGTGTATTTCAGGGAACAAAGGATCAGTAAGATAATAACCACTTTTTCAATCCTGGCTATAATCATTGCTTCGCTTGGTTTGTTTGGGCTCACTGCGTTCACTACTGAAAAACGAACCAAAGAAATCGGTATCCGTAAAGTAAATGGCGCAAGTGTGATGGACATCTTCCGGCTTCTTGCAAAAGATTTTGTAAAGCTTGTTGTAATCGCCTTTGTAATTGCAGTACCTCCAACATGGTATTACATGGACAATTGGCTGGATAACTTTGCTTTTCGGGTAAACCTGAACCTGACAGTATTTATTTTTTCCGGCATCCTTGCACTGGCCCTGGCCATTGCCACAATAGCTTACCAGGCATACAAAGCAGCCACCCAAAACCCTGTCGAATCGTTGAAGTATGAATGACCTACCTCGCAGCAGAGCTAAGGAGGTATCAATTAGAATTTTGATTCAATGCGATGCAGAGCATCGGAGTATTAAACTCATTTATCCCGATACGCTTCGCTATCGGGATTCGTTCAACTTACA
>Ga0070729_10003978_pt1 | contig 16508 bp, 16 predicted proteins | sample tdDd472_FD_66725 | JGI IMG/M metagenome (GOLD analysis project Ga0070729, IMG submission 66725) | Marine sediment microbial communities from the Atlantic coast under amendment with organic carbon and nitrate - tdDd47.2 | ecosystem: Environmental > Aquatic > Marine > Coastal > Sediment | place... | reverse complement strand
CAGCCCCAGGCCCAAACCGTGCATAGCCCGTTCGATCTTGCGAACGACGAATTGTTCGAAAAGTGGTGTGAACTCAAGCTGCAAGACTATCCCAAGGAATTGGGCGACATCGTTGTCGAGATCAAAGACCCGCGCAACACGACCGACGCCGAATTCGACGCCCTGATGAAGATCGTCAAGAAAGCCAACATGGCTGTCTACGTCAGCGAACTGGGCACCAACCCGGACCGCGCCGCGCCGTTGAACCTGGCCAAGCGTTTGGGCGTTGGCGGTTTGAACCACAACTGGCTGTCCGACGATGACGGCTTGACCTCGCTGACCGTGGTCGGCAACGGTCAGCGCCAGCACTACATCCCCTACACCAACCGCGCCATCAATTGGCACACGGACGGGTACTACAACACCGCCGACAAGCAGATTCAGACCCTGAACCTGCACTGCGTCAGCCCGTCCGCGGAAGGTGGCGAGAACCAGTTGATGGATCATGAAATCGCCTACATGGAATTGCGCCGCAAAAACCCGGACTACATCCGTGCCCTGATGGCACCGGATGCCATGACCATTCCGGCGCGCATCGACGAAGCCGGTACCGTGGCGCGTGACGAAGAACCGGGCCCCGTGTTCTCCATCGACCCGGCGACCGGCAACCTGCACATGCGCCACACCATCCGCCAGCAGAACGTGATCTGGAAGGATGACGCCATCACCCAGGAAGCCGTGAAGTTCTTGGAAGACCTGTTGGACAGCGACAGCCCGTACATCTTCCGCGGTCGCTTGGCACCGGGCATGGGGCTGGTCAGCACCAATGTCCTGCATGACCGTGCGGGTTTCACCGACAGTGAAGAACACACGCGCCTGATCTATCGCGCGCGCTTTTTCGATCGCATCAAAGGGACCGACCTCAAAGACGTCTATCCCGAATTGATGGCCTAAGTCAGATGGGGCGCGGGCGCAAACCCGCGCCCCTTTCGGCTATAGCAAGAAATTACGATGGAGCCGTCGGTATGGGGTGCGCATACAAGAAGATGGTGGTAAGTTCCGTGCCATGACCGATGACATCACCCACGCCCAATACGCAGAGCTGTCGCGCCAGATCGTGCAGCTCTACGAATATATGGAGCGCATCAAGACTGAAATCGCTGCGGTCAAGCATCCCAACGCACCGGTGGATCATTTCAACAAGGCCGCCGATCAGCTCGACGCCATCGTCCAGGCGACCGAGGAAGCCACCAACACCATTATGGAAGCGACCGAGCGCAATCAGGTGATCGTCGACGGCCTGAAGGAAAAGCTGCGCGTCGCCGAGATCACCCAAGATCTCGACAAAATCACCGAGAACTCCAATCACGTTTACGAAGCCTGCACCTTCCAAGACATCACCGGTCAGCGCATCTCCAAAATCGTCAAGACCATGAACCTGCTGGAAGGCACGCTCAGCTCATTGGTGGTGATCATCGGCAAGGATTCCATCGCTGCCCTTCCGGTCAAGGAAGAGAAATCCGAAGACGGTGAGATTGCCATGGACGGACCGGCGCTGGACGGTGACGAAAGCGTCAGCCAAGCCGACATCGACGCGCTGTTCGATTAATCCCCGGTTTCGTTCTTGCGATAGTGTGGTGTCAGGCCTTGCCCGCCACGCAAGTCATTGAACCCCAACAACCGCATGTTCAGCCGCAGCAGGCCGTAGACCAACGCCCAGGATGGCTGCGGTTTGGCGTCGATGCGCGCCGCGATGTAGTCCAGTTCATCCACCACCATGGCTTTGTGCTGATTGGTCGTGTCCAACCCGGCGGCGGCGCGGCGCATGTCGGCCATGGCTTCGTGCAGATGGCGTGCGCGGCCTTGGGGTGTTTTGGCCTGGGCCTCGATCCCCACCGCGCGCTTGCCGCGGATCAGACGCAGGCTGAGTTCCAACAGTTTTTCCGGTTTCATCACCCGGTTCCTTTTCGGTTGCTGACGCGCAGCCCCGCCATGCGTCCGCGCAGGTACGCGCCCAGTGCGGCGATGTCGGCGTCGCGTTTGAACGACGTGCGCCACACCAGCGCGATCTGACGCGGCGCGGTTTCGGTCTTGAGCGGGCGCAGCTCGATCGCATCGGTGTTGAGCATGCCGGACGTCAGCGCGATGTCCGGCAGAAACGTCACCCCCAATCCGTTGGCGACCATTTCCGAAAGCGTATACAGATTGGTGGCCTCGAAATCGCCGGCGCTTTTGACGTTGGAAAGCGCGCAGGCCGACAGCGCATGGTCGCGCAGGCAGTGGCCGTCTTCCAACAACAACAATTCGTCCGCGGGCAGGTCTTCGGGCTTGAGGCTTTTTTTGCGCGCCAGTTTGTGACCCTTGGGCAGGGCGACCCAGAACGGATCGTTGCCCAGCACCATGGATTCGAATTTCCCAATGTCATAGGGCAGGGCGATGATCGCAGCCTCCAGATCGCCACGGGTGAGCTGTTCCAAGACCACGGCCGTCTGGCCTTCCTTCAGATAAAGCTTCAGATCCGGATACGCTTCGCGCAGCCCGCCCAGCACGCGCGGCAGCACGAACGGGCCGATGGTGGGGATCACGCCGAGGCGCATGCGCCCGCTCAAGGGCTGCCCGGCGGCCGACGCGGTCTCGGCGATGTCGCGCGCCCCCGCCAGCACGTCGCGGGCTTTGTCGGCGATCTCGATGCCCAGCGGCGTCGGCTTGACGGAACGTCGGGTGCGTTCCACCAGCTCGGCTTGCAGCAGGGTCTCCAATTCGCGCAGGCCCGCGCTCAAGGTCGACTGGGTGGCGTGGCACCGCTCCGCCGCGTGGCCGAAGTGATGCAGATCGACCACGGCGACGAGGTATTCCAACTGACGCAAGGTGGGCAGGTACATCGGCGCCTCTATTAATCGTTTTTATCACTAACTGATAACATATTAATCAATTGGAGCGATTTATTCAATCCCTCTATGGTCACTTCAACACAGAGATCAACGCGGCGACGCGGTCGCCGCCAGGAACCACCAAACGGGAGCACAATGAGATGAGCACCAACACTGAAAATTCCGTCACCATCCAAAACCTGGAAGCGGCGTTCGCCGGTGAATCCATGGCCAACCGCAAGTACCTCTACTTCGCACGCCGTTGCCGCGAACTGGGTGCCGACGATGTGGCCACGGTTTTCGAAAAAACCGCCGAGCAAGAAACCGCCCACGCTTTCGGCCACCTGGAACTCCTGTATCCGTCCCAGGAACTGACCGTGGATCGCATGCTGGAATTGGCGGTCGAGGGGGAAACCTACGAATACACCGAAATGTATCCGAAGTTCCGCCACCTCGCGATGGAAGAAGGCCAGATGGAAGCGGTCAAGGAAATGGACGAGCAGATCGAAGAAAGCCGTGAACATGCCGAAATGTTCCAGGCCGTCCTCGAAAAAGCCGCCAAACGCTTCGCCGCGCTGGCCAAGGTCGAAGAACGCCACGCCGGACATTACCAAGATGCACTCGACCGGGTCCGCGCCAAGCCGACGGCCGCCGAGTAACCCGAGATAGAAACCCAACGAATACAAACATATGTGATTAAAGGAACCCAAGTTATGAGCAACAGCCCGAAATACATCTGCATCGTCTGCAATTACGTCTACGACCCCGCCGTCGGCATGCCGGAAGACGGCATCCCCGCCGGCACCGCCTTCGCCGACATCCCCGACGATTGGGAATGCCCCGACTGCGGTGTTAGCAAAGCGGATTTCGAACGGATGGAAGAGGCGGCTTAAGCCGCCTCTCTCCTCCCGCGATATATAAAGTCATGGGTTTGAGAGGATTTATGAGATGAACGCCTCTATCACCAAAGCCGACGTGGTGATCATCGGCACCGGCATGGCCGGGACCACCTTGGTGCGCGAAATGCGCAAACAAGGCGACAGCGTCACCATTCACATGATCACGTCGGACGACGGCGCGGTCTATTCCAAGCCCATGCTGTCCAATGCCCTGGCCCAAGGCAAAACCCCGGACGGCTTGGTGCAAAAAACCGCCGCCCAATTCGGCGAACAGCAAAACGTCACCATGTGGACGCACACCCGGGTCATCGCCATCAATCGCCGGGACAAGACGGTGATCGTCAAAGGCCCCGAAGGGCGCGACGTGATCGGCTACGAAAACCTGGTGTTGGCGACCGGTGCGCACCCGCGCCCCTACACCGCGCAAGGTGCCGGTGAGGAGACCTTTAAGACCGTCAACTCGCTCACCGACTATGCGCGCTGGCGCACGGATTTGAGCGCCGGTGCACGGGTCTTGATCGTCGGCGCCGGCCTGATCGGGTTGGAGTTTGCCAACGATCTGGTTGCCCAGGGCTTTCATGTCGATGTGGTCGATCCGGTCAAGATCCCCCTGGGCCGCCTGTTGCCCGAAGCCTTGGGCCCGGTGGTGGAAAACGCCTTGGCAGACGCCGGTGTGAATTTCCATTTGGGACACGTCATCGCCGATGTGGTCGAAGGTCCGGAAGGCAACGTCGCGCATTTGGATGACGGCACCCCGGTGCCGTTCGACATCGCGCTGTCCGCCATTGGTTTGATCCCCAATGTGAAATTGGCTGAAGAAATCGGCTTGAAGGTCGCGCAAGGCATTGTGGTGGACCGCACCTTGCGCACCGCGGACGCCAACATCTTCGCCCTGGGCGATTGCGCCCAGACCGATGCGGGGGTCCTGCCGTTCGTCTTGCCGCTGATGGCGGAAGCCCGCGCCTTGGCCCAGACCCTGACGGGCACGGACACGGCCATCGATTTTCCAGCCATGCCCGTGGCGGTGAAGACCCCGGCGATCCCCATCGTGGTCTGCCCGCCAGCACCGGGCACCGAGGGTGAGTGGGTGGTCGAAGGTCAAGGCACGGATTGGCGCGCGGTCTTCGTGACGCCCGGTGGCGAAATCCTCGGTTTCGCGCTGACCGGGGCCGAAACCCAGGGCCGACAAGCGCTGGCGCGCGAAGTGCCGCACGTATTGGCCGCCTAAAACACAAGAATTGGCGATCCCGACACTCCCCCCTTCCCACAGCCCATCGGGTCGCCAAGAACCCCTCCGCCCTCTCCCCCGGGTGGAGGGGTTCAATTTTAGGGGGAAGCCTTGGATTTCAAGAGATTCAGCGCTTGCAATAGGCCGCAACGTTGGGTATAACCCGGCGTTCTTCGCACTTTTGTGCGCGGATGACGACGGGTGACATGGCAGGGCATGCCTGGTTCACCTATGAAAGCGAAACCGAGCACGCCTCCTTCGGCCGCGTGCTCACAGAAGTAAGGAAAAGCAAAATGCCCAAGCTGAAGACGAAAGCCAGCGCGAAAAAGCGCTTCCGTCTCTCCGGGACCGGCAAAGTTAAAGCCGGTCACGCCTTCAAACGCCACATGCTGCGCCGCCGCTCTCAGAAAATGAAGCGCAACGCACGCGGTACCATGATCCTCGCCGATCAGGATGCCAAGCTGGTGTTGGCCTACATGCCCTATGCGAAATAAGAGGCGCGAAATAAGCGCCGCTTCCGATTAGAGACGGAGAAAAGATATGTCCCGTGTGAAACGTGGTGTTACCACCCACGCCCGCCACAGAAAAGTCATCAAAGCTGCCAAGGGCTACCGTGGCCGCAATTCGACCAACTTCCGCGTTGCGATCGAAAAGGTCGAAAAAGGCCTGCAGTACGCATACCGCGATCGCCGCACCAAAAAGCGCGAATTCCGCAAGCTGTGGATTCAGCGTATCAACGCTGCAACGCGTTTGAACGGCATGAAGTACTCGACCTTCATGAACGGCCTCGCCAAAGCCGGCATCGAGCTGGACCGCAAAGTCCTCGCCGACATCGCCGTGCGTGAGCCGGAAGCGTTTAAAAGCTTGGTGGAACAGGCTCAGGCCGCTCTCGCCAAGTAAGACGCCGGATCTCGCACAGAGCGAAATTCGAGAGTTATTTCGAGAGGGGGCTGGCGCCTGACGCTGGCCCCCTTTTGTTTGTTTAAAGCGAACCCTTTGGGGGGACGCTAAGAGGCGCGGAGGCCGGAACGGCCGACAGGGAAACGAAGGAAACAATCGTGTCGGACACGGAAACACTCAAAGCTGAACTTTTGGCGGATGTCGAAGCCGCGGACACGCTGCAGGCGCTGGAAGATATCCGCGTTGCCGCCTTGGGCAAAAAGGGTGCGATCACCGCGCAGATGAAAAATCTCGGCGGGCTCGACCCCGAAGCGCGCAAAGCCGCCGGTCAGGCGTTGAACGCCCTGAAGGGCGAGGTCGCGCAAGCCATAGACGCCAAAAAGACGGCCATGGCGGACGCCGAGCTGAACGCGAAGCTGCTGACCGAAAAAATCGACGTGACGCTGCCGACCCGTCCCGAAGCCCAAGGCTTTGTGCACCCCATCAGCCAGACCATCGACGAGGTGGTGGCGATCCTCGGCGAAATGGGCTTCGCCGTGGCCGAAGGTCCGGAAATCGAAGACGATTGGTATAACTTCGGTGCTTTGAACATTCCCGACGATCACCCCGCGCGCCAGGAACACGACACCTTCTATCTGCCGGGTGTCGGCGAAAAGGGTCGCAAGGTGTTGCGCACCCATACCTCGCCGGTGCAGATCCGCACCATGTTGTCCAGCAAACCGCCGCTGCGCATCATCGCGCCGGGGCGCACGTATCGCTGCGATTACGACGCCACGCACTCGCCGATGTTCCACCAGATCGAAGGCCTGGTGGTCGATAAGACCACGCACATGGGCCACCTCAAGGGCTGCTTGATCGATTTCTGCCGCGCGTTCTTCGGCGTCGACGATTTGCCGGTGCGCTTTCGCCCCAGCTACTTCCCGTTCACCGAGCCGTCTGCGGAAGTCGATATCGGCTGCACGCGCGAAGGCGGCGAGTTCAAGATCGGCCACGGCGACGACTGGCTGGAAATCTTGGGCAGTGGCATGGTCAACCCGAAGGTTTTGCAAAACTGCAACATCGATCCCAGCGAATACCAGGGCTTTGCCTTCGGCATCGGGATCGAGCGTCTGGCAATGCTGAAATACGGCATTCCCGATCTGCGCACTTTCTATGAAAGCGATCTGCGCTGGTTGCGTCATTACGGATTTAGAGCTTTGGATGTGCCGTCCATGGTGGGAGGGCTGAACCCATGAAATTCACGCTGAACTGGTTGAAAGACCACCTCGACACCGACGCCACCCTGGACGAAGTCTTGGAGCGCCTGACCATGTTGGGTCTGGAAGTCGAAGGCGTCGAAGACCGCGCCAAGGGCTTGGAAGACTTCGTCGTCGGCGAAGTGCTCACTGCCGAAAAACACCCGGATGCCGACAAGCTGCAAGTCCTGACCGTCAACAACGGCAAAGAGACATTGCAAGTGGTGTGCGGCGCGCCCAACGCGCGCAAGGGCCTCAAAGGTGTGTTCGGCGGCGACGGCATGTATGTGCCGGGCATCGACTTTACCTTGAAGCCCGCGACCATTCGCGGCGTCGATTCCAACGGCATGATGCTGTCGGAACGCGAAATGGGCCTCAGCGACGAGCACACGGGCATTGTTGAATTGGACGCCGACGTGGAAGTCGGCGTGCCTGCCATCGACGTCATGGGACTCAACGATCCGGTGATCGAAATCGCCATCACGCCGAACCGTGGCGACTGCTTGGGCGTGCGCGGCATCGCGCGCGATTTGGCGGCATCCGGCCTGGGCGCTTTGAAGCCACACGGCATCAAAGCCATCGACGGCGTGTTCGACAGTCCCATCGACGTGAAGCTCGACTTCCCCGACGATGCGGAAGAGGCGTGCTCGCAATTCGCCGGGCGGTATGTGCGCGGCGTCAAAAACGGTCCGTCTCCCAAATGGATGCAGGATCGCCTGCGCGCCATCGGCTTGCGTCCGATCTCGGCGCTGGTGGACATCACCAATTATTCCACCATGGACTTGGGCCGCCCACTGCATGTGTTCGATGCCGACAAAGTCAAAGGCGATATCCGGGCGCGTTTCGGCCGTGCGGGCGAAACCCTGGTGGCGCTGGACGACAAAGAATATGAACTCGACGCAGAGATGTGCGTCATCGCCGACGACGAAAAGGCCGAAGCCATCGCCGGTGTGATGGGCGGGCTCGAGTCCGGCTGCACCGAGGATACCGTCAACGTGTTCATCGAGTCGGCTATCTTCGATCCCGTGCGCACCGCCGCGACCGGGCGCAAGTTGAACCTGCAGTCCGACGCGCGCTTCCGCTTCGAGCGCGGCATCGACAACGACTTCGCCGTGGATGGCTGCGAAAACGCCACCCGCTTGATTATGGAATTGTGCGGCGGTGAGCCGTCCAACACCATCGTCGCGGGCGACGGGCCCGATTGGCGCAAGACCATCGACTTCCGTCCGTCCCGCGTTCAGGGCCTGACGGGTGTCGAGGTGGCCGAGGATGAGATGGAACGCATCCTCACCGTCTTGGGCTTCACGGTGGCCAAGGGGGGCGACAGCTGGAAAGTCGAAACTCCCGCATGGCGTGGCGATATGGTCGGTGAAGCCTGCGTGGTCGAAGAGATCGTGCGCGTCAACGGCTATCACAATATCCCGCATGTCTCCATGACGCGCGAGGACGGTGCGTTGCCGCAAACGGCTTTGACACCGGCCATGCAAAAGCGCCGCACCGTGCGCCGCACGTTGGCGAGTCGTGGTCTGGTCGAAGCCGTGACGTATTCGTTCCTGCCCAGCGCACATGCAGAGCTGTTTGCGGGGAGCGCGGGCGTGCCCGATAGCGTGCGTCTGTCCAACCCGATCTCCAGCGATCTCGACGTGATGCGGCCGAACTTGCTGCCGAATTTGTTGGCAGCCATCGGGCGCAACGATGCGCGCGGACATGCCAACGGCGCGCTGTTCGAAGTCGGACCGCAATTCGCGGGCGACGATGAAAAAGACCAAAGCCTGGTCGCGGCGGGCGTGCGTTCCGGCAAGGCCATCGATCGCAACTGGACCGGCACCGGTCGCAACGTCGATGTGTTCGATGCCAAGGCCGATGCCATCGCCGCGTTGGACGCCGCCGGTGCGCCGACGGCGAACCTGCAGGTCTTTCCGGCGGAAGAAGCTGGCCCCGCGTGGTATCATCCGGGACGTTCGGGCACGTTGCGCCTGGGGCCGAAAACCATCTTGGCCAACTTTGGTGAATTGCATCCCGGCACGCTGAAAAAGATGGGCGTCAAAGGCCCGGTGGCGGGCTTCGAGGTGTTCTTGGACAACCTTCCCAAACCCAAGGTGAAAAAGGGTCAGGCTCGTCCGCTGGTCAAGCTCTCAACCTTCCAGCCGGTCGAACGCGACTTTGCGTTTGTTGTGGCTTCCGACATCGAGGCCGCCAATGTGGTCCGCGCCGCCCAGGCCGCAGATAAAAGCCTGATCGCCGATGTGCAGCTGTTTGATGTGTACGAAGGCGCGCGCATGGAAGCGGGCAAAAAGTCCGTCGCCATTCAAGTGACGTTGCAGCCGTTCGACAAAACGCTGACCGACGAAGAAATCGAAGCGGTCGCCGCTAAGGTCGTCGCCTCGGTTCAGAAATCCACACAAGGTGAATTGCGGGGTTGATTAAACCCAATTTTCACTAACCTAATAGGTCCTGTTGCTAAGGCGATCCCTTTTGAACATTGGGGTCGCCTTTTGTCTCACTTTTCAGAGACTTGTATCTGAAAGAGTATCGGCACGTGTCTTTTTAACTGTATTTATTATACTTTTGAATTAGCTTATAATGATACAAGGGTCTTGCCAGTAGACCCGGCAGCCCACATATGCATACATACATTCGTATTCTCTTTGCTGGGGAAGGGACATACATTGACGTATTCGAAAATTCTGAAACGTTTAAGGGATATGGAACGGTTTTATGGCAAGAGAAATACCCCTAACCGGGGTTGAGCGGACTTTCGGCGATGATGAGATCATCGTCAGCAAGACCGACACAACCGGCCGACTGACCTATGCAAATGAAGTGTTTCTGCGCGTCGCCAGCATGACGGAAGCGGAAACCATCGGACAACCCCACTCCGTGATTCGTCACCCGCACATGCCGCGCGCGGTTTTTAAGCTGTTGTGGGACACGGTTTCATCGGGCAAGGAACTTTTCGCCTACGTTGTTAATCGGGCGAAAAACGGCGATCATTATTGGGTCTTGGCCCACGTCACGCCGAGCTTCGATGCCAATGGGCAGATTATCGGTTATCACTCCAACCGCCGTACGGCAGACCCGCACGTACTCGAAACGGTGATCAAGCCGCTCTACAAGCAGCTTTTGGATATTGAAGAAGCTCATCCCAACCGCAAGGACGGCATGAACGAAGCGTTCAATACCTTGGTGAAACTTCTTGAAGAAAAAGGGGTCGGCTACGATGAGTTTATCTTCTCTCTCCAAAGCTAGTATCGCCGTCATCGTAGCTGGTAGTGCAAGCCTGATTGCCGAAGTCGGCATGATTGCCGGGTTGCCGATTGTCGTCGATGAAGTTCTTATCCTCGTGAGCATTCTGGCTGCGGGCTATGGTATTTTCACGATTGCCAGCGTCCGCAAGGAATTGCGTCGAACGGTGGACATTTGCAAGACCGTTGCACAAGGCGACTTTGAGACGCGCATCGTCGGCATCAAAGAAGGCGGCGAAATTGGCGAGCTGCAAAATGCCATCAACCTGTTGGTTGACCGCTCGGACGCCTATGTGCGTGAATCCAAGGCCTGCCTGGAATACGTGGCCGACAACAAATACTTCCGCACCATCTTGCAAAAAGGCATGGTCGGCAGTTTCTTAAACGCCGCCAATACGGTGAATGCCGCCACCCAATCCATGAAGGACAAAGTCGATAACTTCTCCAACGTGGCGGACAATTTTGAAACCAACATGAAGCAGGTGGTCGATACCGTTGCCTCCGCCGCGACCGAACTGCAGTCGACGGCACAAGGCATGGAAAGCACGGCGTCTTCGACCTCGCAACAGGCCACCAACGTCGCCGCTGCCGCCGAGCAAGCCTCGGCCAACGTTCAGACCGTAGCGGCTGCGGCGGAAGAGTTGTCCAGTTCGATCTCCGAAATCTCGCGTCAAGTCGCACAGTCGACACAAATTTCCGCCACCGCCGTGACGGAAGTGGATAGTGCCAACGAAAAGGTTCAGGGCTTGGCCGACGCCGCCAACAAAATCGGTGAAGTGGTGGCCTTGATCACCGACATCGCTGATCAGACCAACCTTTTGGCGCTCAATGCGACCATCGAAGCGGCACGCGCGGGCGAAGCGGGCAAGGGCTTCGCGGTCGTGGCGTCCGAGGTCAAGAACCTCGCCAACGCGACAGCCAAGGCGACGGAAGAAATTTCAGCGCAGATCGGTGGCATCCAGGGCGCGACCAAGGATGCGGTGACGGCCATCGGCTCCATCGGTGGCATCATCAACCAGATGAACGAGATTGCCTCGACCATCGCGGCCGCCGTCGAAGAACAAGGTGCGGCGACGCAAGAAATCGCGCGCAACGTTGAACAAGCCGCCAGTGGGACGTCGGAGGTGACCTCTAATATCGCGCAGGTGACCCAAGCCGCCAACCAAACGGGCGACAGCGCCCACGACGTTTTGGGTGCCGCCAGCGAACTGTCTAAACAGTCCGAAGTTCTCGGTTCGGAAATGGATAGCTTTGTCGTGGAAATGCGCAAAGTCATCTAGGACGGCCTCAAACATAAAGATAAACCGGCCCCATACGTTGGGGCCGGTTTTTTTGTCGATGGTATGAAATCGGGAGCGGATGGGAGCAGCCGCCCCTGGTTTCACGCAGGGCGCAGTTTAGTAGCCGCCCTTCTTGCCGGTACCGACGAAGACGAAATCACCGCTGTAATCGAAGGCATCCCACCATTTGCCGACGCCGGTTTCTTTGTCGAAGTGGCGCATGAAACCGTTGGTGAATGGCGGTTGCAGATGGTATTTCACGTCGTATTCACCGGGACCGTCGAGTTTGACGTTGGCACCGTAGTGCGGCCCGTCGGACGCGACCATGGGATGAAGTCGCCCTTTGGTGGACCAAGAGCTGCCCTTTTTGGTCATCACGTAATCGACCTTCAGGTACGGCATCCACGCGCCACCGGCAAAGCCGTTCTCATTGCCGTTCAACGCGGCGATATCGATTTCCAGGTGAATATCGGTCTTGTCGGCTTCCTGGCCGGCCATGGCCGGTTCCATCTTCACCGGCTGCAGGAAAATGCCTTGCAAGGCCATGCCGTTCATTTCCATCGGCTCACCGATGGGCTGTTCAGCGGCCTTGGCGATACCTGCACCGGCAATGAGGGCGGACAGCGTCACACCAGATGTGATATTGCGTGTCATTCGCATTAATTTCTGGGTCGTCATATACGGTTCCTTTTTTGACAGATGTTTGAATTTTCAGATGAGTTGAGGTTCAGATACCGAAGATGGCCGGGTACCAAGCCAAGCCCACAAGGATGGAGCCTAAACCGCTGGGCACGAGCGCCAGCCAGCGCCATTTCGCCGGGACGCCTTGCCCGCCGAGGATACGCGCGCCGAGCCATAGGCTCCACACTGCGCCACACACAAACAGCACCGACTTGAGTCCGCTGAGCGCATCGGGGCTCAGCCCCAAATGGCCGAGCGCCGTGAACAATTCACCGCCGAGTCCGATGAGCAGCGAGATCAGCGCCACCGGCGCGACTTGATAGCCAAGCTCGATAAAGCGTGTGCCGAAGCGTCCCCGTCCGCCGAGGCGGCCCGCCAGCCAAGCCGTGGTGCCCGTGGTGATCGACAGGACCAGTGCCGTCAGCGCCATCCAACCGACCATGTAGGCGATGATGGTGAAGAAATCGACCCAACGAAACACCTCGCGTTCGGCCGGGAAAACGGCCATCAGCCAAGACGGTCCGGCCTCGCCGATCCAATACCAACCGGCCTTGATCGCGGTGGTCGCGGTCCACAGGCGGAAGGTTTGATAGTTGTCGAGCACCAGCCACAAGAAGCCGCCCAGCGCAACGCCAAGGCCTAAGAACAGGAATGCCACTTCCGAGGCGTTGGGGTTGTTGTTGCGGATGTCTTCGACCTCGACGCCGGGGCGACGCGCCAGCAAACGCAGGCCGCCTTTGGTCTGGGGATTGACGCAGCGAAAGCATTCGATGCAGTGGCGCGATTCGGTTTTGCGCTTGAGGTCGATCATGGTCGGGCACAAGGTTGCCTCGGTCCAGCGGTCGCCGCCGGGGCGCACGTTGCGCGGCTTGAACTGCACCGCGCCAAGGCGCGAATAGACGCCCAACAACAAGCCGATTGGACACATATGGCGACACCAGGCGCGCTTGTTGCGGCCATAGATGAAGCCGATGACGATCGCAAAAGCCATGGTGAAGCCGAACAGGATAGCTGCCGATTCCGCGTGATCGCGCGCGCCCAGGGTTTGCGCCCAGATGGTTACGATAATGAAGCTCACCACCGGGGTGCCGGGCCAGCGGAGCCAACCGGGAATGGCGCGCTGCAGGCCTTTGCGATTGGCCCATTCCGATGCCGCGCCCATGGGGCACAGCAAGCCGCACCAACTGCGTCCGGTCAGAACCACGGACATAAACACCAGCGGGAACCATACGCCCCACAAGATGACGTTGGTAAACAAACGGAAGTTGTCAAAGATGCCGTCTTGTTCGGTGGGCAGGTCCGTCAGCGGCGGCACCAACAGCAGGGCCAAAAACAGCACGAACATCACCGCGTGAACCAGCGGCAAGTGGTTGCGATGACGCACGAAAAAGCCTTCCACCTGCGCGACGCGATCAACGACGGAGGTGCCAAAGCGGCCGATAAACGTGGTGGAACGGATGGTCATGCGGGCGTTCTCCGCCACAGGGGGATCAATGTCCCCGCCGCGATAACCAGCAACAGAACCAATTGCGCCAACAGACTTTCAAGGGTCGGGAAGATGCCCAGCCACTCGACCTGCGGGATAGCGTCAAACGGTGTCGCCGAAATCCAGCGAATGACCTGCAGTTCGACCACGCCTTTGCCGATGAAGATAAACGACAGCGTCACCAGCAACACGGCGGTGGCGGTGAAAAACAGTTTTAGCGGCAAGCGCAGGCCCAGCGTGCGGATCGCAAAGAAGATCCCCGTCAAGGCCAGCATGGCAACGATGAACCCGGCAACGATCGCGTTGACGCCGTCGGGGCGGTCGGCCAACAGGGCCTGGTAGAACAGCACGGTCTCCGCCCCTTCGCGGTAAACCGCCAGGAATGCCGCAAACGATAGGGCGAAGCCGCTGCCCGACGCGACCGCCTTGCCGACTTTTTGTTTGATGTAACCCTGCCAGCGTTGCGATTCACGTTTGGAAAACAGCCAGTGACCGACATACAGCAACACGGCGGCGGCGATCAGCAAGGTGATACCTTCAACGGCTTCGAGGGATCGTCCGTCGAGCCCCAAGACCGATGCACGCACCGCCCAGGCGGTGAATGCGCTGGCCACCAGGGCCAGACCGATACCGGAATAAAGCCCGCGCATTTGCGCATCCGTCCCGCTGCGTTTGACGTACGCGATCAATGCGCCGATGACCAACAGGGCTTCAACGCCTTCGCGCAATAAAATCAGGAAGGCTTGAACGAACGAAGGCCACCACCCGTCGATCTCGGGTTGCATGGCTGCGTAACGTTGGCGTTCCTCGTCTATGCCCTGGCGCAACGATTGCCAGGCGGCCGTCACGTCTGCTTTGGACGCACCTTGCGCGGCCAGACCGATGAGTTGGGAAAAGCGCGATTCCAGATCGCTTTTGCGGGCCGCGTCGCGCAAGGCGATAGCGCCTTCCAGGCCACCGCCTTCAAACACATCGAAATAGAGATCCGAAAATCGATCACTGGCGGTCATGGCGGTGGCGACATCGTACCCGTCTGCCACCTTCTGGCCTTTGTCGATCAATGTCGCGGCCACTTGCGCCAAGGTTTCGGTGCTGTTCGCGGCCTGTGTGGGCGCGGCGGACAAGACCAGCCCAAGGCAAGCGATCAGCACGGTCAGGAAAGACTTATTGCGCATCGTAGACCTCCTTGGGGATGCCTGCGGTATCCAGTTTGTCGGCGTCGTCGTGCAATTGCGCCACCAAGTCCTGAACGGCGTCGGCGAAGGCGTCGTGCGATTGGTTACCGATTTGGCTGCGCAGGCCGGTGAACATGCGCTCCACTTTAAAGGCATGGGTTTGGCCCATGGTCTTGCGCAGGGCGGCTTCCATTTTTTGGCTTTCGAAAACGCCAAAATAGGCGCGGGTCAGCGCGCGTTTTGCACCTTTTGCGTCATCGGCGCGATGGGCCACGACAGCTTCGTTCAGTTTGAGCGCGATGGCGTCGGCGATGGAATGCCACGAAAAGTCGTCGGCCGCGCGCACGGGTGCGGTACTGATGGCAACGCCGAAAACCAAAACGGTGAATAAGTGTAGGATCCGAGAAAGGCTCTTGTCTGTACGCAAATGCGCCACGATGGTTCACTTTCACTGTTTCGCGAATGATTATCATTTGCACTAATATCAGGGGTGGAATGTCGTGTCAACCAGCGATCGGACACAGAATAATTCGGTGTTGACCATGTCGTCTCATACCGCACCCGGGCATTGGTCAAGTGATCCATAAATAAAGAGAATATAAAAGATTTTATAATTGAATTGTAATAATTCAAAACATATCGATATTTATATGGTGAAAGAAATTCACATGACATGCCGGACCAAATTATTGGACGGTTTTCCAGGGATACAGACGTGCTGACTTCGGGCGATCAGCATTTTTCCAATCTGCACGACGGCACCTTTACCTTCGGCACCGTTTTGGATGATTTGGATGCCAGCGGCAACATTCGCCTTCCGTCGGGTTATGCATTTTTGCGCGCCGCGTTTGAACGTGCTGGGCCGGATTTGCTGGTTGAAACACCCAGTGGCGGCAACTTCGTCGTTCCCGACTATTTTTTCTCTCAATCGTCCCCAGCCTTGATCACCCATGACGGTGGCGTGCTTTCGGCCAAGTTGGTCACGGCATTGGCGGGAACGTCGACGACGGGCATGGTCGCGCAACTGACCATCGGCGATACGTCAGCCCAAGCGGACTTGTCATTGGGGGCGCCCATCGGCCAAGTCAGCGAGACCGAAGGCGCGGTCAGTGCAACCCATCCCGACGGCAGCCAGGAAAACCTGGCGACCGGTTCGTCCATCTATCAAGGCGATGTCGTGCAGACCGGCGCGGGCGCAAGTGTCGGCATTGTGTTTGCCGACGACACCGTGTTCACCCTGGATGAAGACGGGCGCATGGTGATGGACGAAATGGTCTATGACCCCGATACCCAAACCGGCAGCTTTAAGACCGAAGTGGTCCGGGGGGTGTTCACGTTCGTCAGCGGTCAGGTGGCCAAGACCTCGCCCGACGGCATGGTGGTTTCGACGCCGACGGCGACCATCGGCATACGCGGCTCCACGGTGTTGGGCAAGGCTGCGGCGTCCGGTGCGGAAAACACCATTACCTTGACCCGTGACGTTGATGGCAATGTGGGAGAGATTTCGATCTCCAATGCTGCGGGTACATT
>Ga0070729_10003977_pt1 | contig 16508 bp, 18 predicted proteins | sample tdDd472_FD_66725 | JGI IMG/M metagenome (GOLD analysis project Ga0070729, IMG submission 66725) | Marine sediment microbial communities from the Atlantic coast under amendment with organic carbon and nitrate - tdDd47.2 | ecosystem: Environmental > Aquatic > Marine > Coastal > Sediment | place... | reverse complement strand
CGGAAGTTCGAATCTTCTCACCCCGACCACAAAGAGCCGTCCGAGTTCCGGGCGGCTCTTTTCCATTTGAGGGCATCCCGGCATCCGAGGATTCGGACTTCCGACCTCTCTGGGGAGGGTGGCGTGAGCGGACCAATCGCCACGCGTCAGCCGCTGAAAGACCCGGTGGGTCTTTCCGCGGTAGCCCCGCCGCCCCGTGCCGAGGATCTGACATTCTTCCAGGTCCGTCTCTCCGCCTGAGCGCAGCGATGGCGAGGCCGAAGGGGGGCTCGAGCCCGTTGCACTCGATCCCCAGCGCCGCGGACCTCAACGAGAGTCCAACACCACGACGACCGCCTGAAACCGGTCTGCGCTCCACTGCACCCGCCACGCCCCGTGCCCCGCTTTCGACCTGCGGGCTCTCCCGGTGGCGACCCCTGATCTCAGCAGTTCAAGCGAACGAGGCCTAGCCGCCGCCGGCGCGCGTGCACTTGCTCACCGCCGCCTTGCCCGTGCTCTCGCTGACGATTCCCGGCTTGATGTGCCCGACGTAGATTCCCATCGTCGCGCGCTGCTCGATGTAGATCGTCTGCCCCTCCTTGAGGGAGAAGCTGATGGAATGGTCCGTCGCCACGGAGCAGCTCACCGTGTAGTCACCGGGCTCACGATCGACGACGAAGTACGTCCCCGGGACAGACTGGCCAATCGCCTTCCCGTTGAGCATGACGCTCGGTCGGATGGCACCGCTCTTCATGGCCGACTTGCGATACAGGATCAGCCGCCCTTGGCCGTCCGGAATCGGACTACGGTCAGCCGGCCCACCATCGTTGGGCGTGTCGGTGCTGGCGCAAGCGCCGAGCAATGCGAGAACGAGAATCCAGCGGGGCTTCGACATGAGCGGAATCCTACTCGCGCAATTGCGATTCCACCATCCCGGGCTACGGATATGCTCGCCGGCATGGATGGACTCATCGATGTCCTCTCCATCGTCGTGCTTGTGACGGACGCGACGAACGAGCGACCCCAAGCCTGCCCCCCCTCCCCGCGCCCACCCCATCTACGCCACGGAGACCGGATAAACTGCAGCTCTCCAGTCTGGCTTGAACTACCTGCGAGTTTCCCGTGACGGACAACCCCGAGTACATCCAGCGCGTCAATCGTGCGATCGATCACATCATCTCGCATCTGAGCGAGCCGCTGCGGCTGGACGACGTGGCCGCCATAGCGTGTTTCTCGCCGTTCCACTTTCATCGCATCTTCTCTGCGTTGGTCGGCGAGACGTTCACGGAGTTCGTAACGCGGGTGCGGCTGGAGCGTTCGCTGACGCTGCTGCTGCACAACCCGGAAATCAACCTCACGCAGGTCGCGCTGCGATGCGGATTCGGGTCGTCGTCGAACTTCACGCGCGTGTTCAAGAAGCGTTTCGATGTGGCGCCGAGCCGGTTCGACATTGATGCCTTGCAGGCGAAGCGACGCGAGGATCTTGTGGAGTTCGCATCCGCAGGTGGCGGGACACAGCGACTGGAGCGACTGCCCGCGGGCGAGAACCCCGACGGCTTCGAAGTGACGTTTCTCGATCTCGAACCGCGCACCGTCTCGTACATCCGCGTGTCGCAACCGTTCCAGGAGGGCCGTGTGTTCGACGCCGCGATGCGTCTCGTTGCGTGGGCCGAGGCGCGCGGACTCGCTGACGGTCGATGGCTCGGCTACATGTGGGACAACCCGGAGGTCGTCGCGCTCGAGGACTGTCGCTACGACGTCGGTGTCGAGGTGCCGAACGCGAAGCCGGAAGGCGAAGTCGGCGTGCTGGAGTTCCCCGCGATGCGCGTGGCCACGATTCCCGTGCGCGGCTCGATCGAACTCGAACAGCGGGCGATCGACTGGATGTACGGCACGTGGTTACCGCGCGCGCGCTACGTCCCGGATGATCAGCCGGCCTTCGAGGCGTGGATAGGGCGTCCGTTCGCGCACGGACTGGAGCACTTCGAGCTCGACATGCACCTGCCGGTGCGGCGCTTCTGAACGCGGCGGCGAATCGCGCCAAGCCGGGCAACCCGCGAGCGAGATCTTCGGCTAGACCTGCGCCGCACGCCGCCACTCGTAGCGCAGATCGCGCAGCTGCCAGTCCTCCTCGAAGCCGCGCTGCGTCACCACGAAACCGTGTCTCTCGTAGAACCGCTGCGCCCCTGCGTTGCTCTCGAAGGTGTACAGCCAGAGGGAGCCGTCGGAGCGCTCTTTGGCCCACTCCAGCAGGTGCGTGCCCAACCCGCGGCCCTGGTAATCGAGGTGAACGTACAGCTGCGAAACGGACTCTCGCGTTGCTGCGACGAATCCGACGATGCGCCCGTCCGCCGATGCAACGCGGACCTCGTTCCCGGGAACGACGTCGTTCATGAGGTAGCGCGTTTGCGCCTCGATCGGGTGCGGGTCGACAACGCCGACGCCCCGCTCGAAACTCGCTCGCCACATGGGAACCAGCTCGGCCGCGTGCTCGGCGCGGAACTCCACAATGGTGAACCACTCGCGGCTGTCACTCACTTGAGCACGACGCGTTCTTCCTGGCCCCGCAACTGGAGCTTGGCAGCGGCGACGCCCTTCTGCTCGGCAAACAACTTCTTGAGAGCCGCGGTCGCCGCCTTGCGATCGAAGACCATGAGCCCGATCGAATCCTCGTCCTTGCCGTGCGATACGCCGATGACGTAGGCGTTCTTCCCCAACGCAGCGGGCAGCAGCTTTTCGATCGCCCGCGTGCGGTCCACTCCCTGCTGCGTGATCTTCCCTCCATCGTTCGGCAACAGGATCGAAGCGAAGTCGACCTCGGTCTCCGCGACCACCTGCGCAAAGTCCAGATTGCGCACCCGCCACGCTCGAACCCCCTCCGGCGCTCCGGGAATCTGCTTGCTGTACTCGCGCGCCTCGGTGGGATCGGGATCGAGCGACCATCCGAGCTCCTTGCACCGCTTCGCAAGTTCATCACGAAGCTTGTCCATCGTGCGCCCGTCCCCCTTCGGCTTGGTGGTCGCGATCACGATCTCGCCGATCCGCGAAGGCGTCGTGCGTGACCCGAGAACCGAGTCCAGCCAGATAAAACACGCGCGGTACTGCGCCTCCTCATCCATGCCCGCAAAGTTGGGGTGATAGATGCGCACGTCGAACACCGTCCGGATCGGCTGGTTGCGCACTTGGATCACGAACTGATTCGGCTTGTACTCCTTCCCTTCGATCTCGAGCGCGTGCGGCTGGATCGGCGGCAGGGAGTCCAGAAACCGCCAGCCTTTCACTTCCGGGGCACCCGCAAGCCATCGCTTGGCCAGCAGATCGAGCGTGCCCGTCATGCCGGTATAGATAACGAACGACTCTTCGCCCTCTTTCGGCGACGGTCGCAACTCCCACGCAAAGTCGGGATGCACCGCCTCGACTCGCGCGGAGATCCGATCGACCCAATTCACCACCGAGCCATCCTGGAGCGCCTTGTGGATCGGTGCGGAGTTTGTCTGGAACCAAGCCCAGAACTCATCCACACGTTGCGCGTAAGACTTCTTTTCTGCCGCTGCAACCGACGAGCAGAGCGCGAGGATAATGACTAGGGCACGCATGCCCGAACGATAGCGCGTCAGCCTTCGCGCGAGCAAGCAGAACCGCGCCAGACGGCGCCAGCAGTGGCGCAGGTCGGGTCGCTCAATATGCCGCGTCTTCGCCCCGGAACGGTTCCGACAGCGGCGTCATCAAGGGCGCGTCTCCTCCGCCCAGATGCCGGACGACAAACGCGTCCGACAGATCGCTGAGGAACACCTTGTGGATCTTCACGCCCCACCCGCTGAGGTTCTCGCGGCACTGGCCGCACAACACCTCGTCGAGCTCGCCGGCTTTCGTATACATCTGGTCGAGGGTCCAGCCCCAGAAGACACTCTTGATACTCGCAAGCGAGATGTCCCGAATGGCGTCGTCGAGGTCGTGGACCTTCACGAACGCGGTCAGTGGATCGGTAATCTCGTAGACGACGATCCCCGACACCGCGATTTGCTTGCCGTCGCGACTCATCAGCGACTGTGCCGGAAGATTGAGGGTCTGGCGGACGACTTCCTGGATGTGGACTTCGGTCCACGCTGGCCACCACCAGAAGATCCCCGGTTCAATCAGCTGCGCCTTGCCGCGTACGAACGCAACGCCGCCTTGCGCCTCGGTGACGACCCGCCAGTGGGGTATCAACCGGGCGAACCAGCGCGCCAAGTCGTTAATCCACTGGAGGGCCGAGTCCATAGTTCACCGAAGCTGGAGTCTAGTACCCCGAGTGGTTGACCTTCTTCTTGGTGGCCTTCTTCTTGGCGACCTTCTTTTTGGCGACCTTCTTCTTCGTCGCCTTCTTCTTGCCGTACTTCTTCTTACTGGCGGAGACCTTCTTGCCGTACTTCTTCTTGGCGACCTTCTTCTTCGCCTTCTTCTTCGTCGCCTTCTTCTTGGCGACCTTCTTCCGGGCGACCTTCTTGGTGGCCTTCTTCTTTCGTGCTGCCATCGATCCCTCCTCGTTCAAAAAACTATCCTCTGTCACCCTAGGGAATCGCGCTTCGGAAGTCGCGCGCCCAGTCGATTAACCTCCGTACGTACTACTCGCGACGGCGCTCACGGCCCACGCCCGCCCGTCCGGACCCAGTAGTTCCACCGCGTCGATCTCGTTCCAGCCGGGCCTGCGGTTCGTGTCGAGCATGATGCGAACTTTGGACACCTTGGCGCCGCCCGCGTCGATACGCAGGTCGAAGACACCGGGCCGCGCGGTCGGATCGTTGCCGCGCCACGCTGTCCGCTTCGCGCCCCGCGTATCGGTCGTCTGAATCTCGACGACAGCGCCCGCGGAGTTCACCTCGAATATCCGCAGCCGGTTGGCGCGCAGCGGCGGGTCATACGACAACTCGATCCATTGGACGCCCATGTCGCCACGCTCGGAAGCCCACGCTTTTGGATCGTCGACGTTCGGATCGGCGTCGGGCGGCCCGACGGCCTGCATGGCGTTGAAATCCGGAATCCGCGCCTGTTCCGCCTTGGCCAGCTCCAGGCTCTTGCGCACCTCGGGATCGGTTTCGACCGCGAGCCGCTCTTCGACAAACCGCTTGAACTCGTCGGTGCGAAACGAGCCGAGACGCTCGGCTGCGCCAACCCGAGCCTCCTTGCCCTGTTTCCACGTTTCGTCGAACAACACGATCGCACCATCGACATCGAGGCGGTCGATCCTGTTCAGCACCAGGCTGCGAGCGAGTTTGTCTTTCGCGCGGACGACGAGACGGGTCAGCACCGCGTTGCGCCCCTCGCCCGCGAGCTCGGCGATCGTCCCGAAGACCTCGTACGGCAGATTCGACCAGGGCACCTCATCCATGTAGCGTTCGAGCGCAGGAATCGCGGAACCGTCCGCGGTGGCCGCAAGCGCTTCGAGTGCCGACTTCGCGATTTCCACGCTGGCATCGGCCGTAAGCAGGCCGAGCAGCCCATCCACCACGCGCCCCTCTCCCTCGAAGCGCTCGCTCCCCAGGATCTCGATGAGATCCACGCGCAGGTTTTCAGGCTGGGCCGGATCGCCAACGAGTTCAATGAGGCGGTCCACGAACAATGGCGCGTGCGCATCGACCGCAAGCCGGAAGTACTCCGATCCACCCGCGCTCTGTTCGAACGAGAGCAGGTAGCTGTCGAGCAGCGTGCTCGGGTTGGCGCCCTCGTCGCCGCCCGCACGCACCGTGAACGACGAACGAATCGCGTCGCGGAGCGAAGCGAGCTCATCCTCGAGTCCTTCGACCCGGCCTTGGAGCTCACGGATCCGTCTGGTGTTGTCATTGACGCGCGGATCCGGGGAGCGAGCGTTGGTGCGCGTGCGGGCCACGCCATCCGCGCGCGACGGACGATCCTCGCGCAACTCGCCGATGAACAGACCGACGATGCCAAACACCAACGCCGTCACAGCAACGATCCCCCCGATCCTCACGGCCCCATCGTAGCGAAAACCGAACTGCTACAGAGAACGCGATTCCGCCCCGGCAGTGTGGATCGTCGATGCGCGCCAGACTGCGCCAGCGGTGGCGCAGTCTGGCGGCGTTGGTCACTTCAGGTAGCTGGCCAATCGTACGGTCGTGAGCTTCGTACGGTTCGCGGCCGTGGTCGGCTTCGTCCGCTTGAAGTCACGGTGGTGTGAGTTCTGGAAATCGACGATCACGAACTCCCCGTTGCGGTCGAACACGAAGGTATGCACTCCGAACGGCGTGGGGTTGTTCGGCGCCACTACGTAGTGCGCCACCAGGACATAGTCCGCGTCGACCGGCTGCTTGCGCAGGGCCGCTTGGATGGAGCGCGCGGCAGTCCACAGCACCTTCTGCTCGTTCATGTCGGGCGTGAACGAGAACGGGAGCCTGTGGTCGGCCTGGTGCGCCGTCGCGAGACTCTGGCCATTGAGCCAATCCGCCAACCCCTGGGCAGTGTCCGAGGAATACTCATCCCCCACACGCGCGGGGTAAACGACCAGCGTCGCGGCTTTGCCCGCCGAGCGCAGCTTCGCCGCACGCCCCTTCATCGCGTCGAGTTCCGCCTGGTCGGGAACACCGGAGTCGCGCTTCATCTCCTGCTCGAACTTGCTCGGAGGCGCGTCCTTGCGGAACGGGTCGTCCAGGTGCAAAGGCCCGCGCAGTCGGTTCACGAGCAACACCGTGCACGACATCGGGTCCTTCGGCTTCGCCTTGTCGAATGCCCTGACACCGCGCTTCTGGCACTCCGACCAAACGACCTGCCCCTTGGCATCCACCAACACGCCGCGCACTTCGTCAACGCCACGCTTCGGAGAGCCGACGTACTCCGCATACAACGCGTAGTCAGTCTTGATCGTCTGCGTCGCCGCGAACTCCGAAAATCCCGCGGAGTTCCCATCGAACGCGGGAGAGCCAAGTTCGATCGACTCCAGCCCTCCGCGTTCGAGCATCATCGCGACCACCTTCGCCACCTGTTCGTTGGGGCGCCCGAGCATGCCCACGGGGTACACGGTCACAGACGCGTGCTTCGCCAGCGAGACCTGCTGGTTCGCCGGCTCTTCGTTCGCACCGCTCTTGCACGCGGCCAGCACGAGCAGCAGGGCGCACCCCGCCGCGGTTGCTTTTCGTTTCCTGGAATCTCTCATCTCTTTTTCCTCCGGTTCGGAACCGATTGTTAGTGATTACTTACACACGAGACAAAAAGATGGACCGCAATCATTTCTCGCCCTCATCCAGCAACACGCGCCCCATTTCCTGCCACAGGCGCTGGCGATCCCCCGCATCGAGCAGCCCGAGGTCGCGCGCAATGCTGGTTACCGTGCCGAGGCCGATGATCGCCCAGGCCGCGATATCGGCTCCGTCACGATCCCCGCCGCGGTGCTCCCCCACCCGCCGCTCGACGAATGCCTGATAACGGCCGTACATGCGCCGGAGCGCATCACGAATCTGCTCGTCGTCGGTTTCCGTCAGTCCGGCGAACACGATGCGATACAGGCCGAACTCGCCATGATGCTCCGATTCGTAGTCCAAGACGCGTTCGGCCGCGCTCTTCCCGGACGCGTCGCCATCGCCGGCGAGCAACTGCTCCCACTTGGCCACGGACAGGTCGTACACGTACTCGATGGCCGCAATGAACATCGCCCGCTTGTCCGGCCACAACCGGTAGAGGATGTTCTCCTGCACGTCGCAGCGCCGCGCCAACTCCGCGGTGGTCGCCCGCCGAAAACCCAGTTCGGAAAACGCCCGGGCGAGGATCGGGACGAACTCGCTCCGGCGTTCGGAGGATCGGTCGGTGCGGGGCATCGGGATTACCTGCGACTTTCGAGCATCAACGTAAGTGACTACTTACACCATACTCTCGCACCCCGTCGAGTCAAGAGAGATTCACTGGAACACCGCGTACGCCCCCGCATCTAAGGGCGACCTATGGACACTTTCGAAGCAATCTACGCCCGCCGCGCCATCAAGGCGTTCGACGCGGACCACAAGTTCACCGAGGACGAAGAGCGCAAGCTGCTCGGGGCCGCCATCCAGGCGCCCACCAGCTTCAACATCCAGCACTGGCGCTTCGTCATCCTGCGCGACCCCGAGTTGCGCCAGAAGATCCGGACCGAGTTCGGCAACGACCAGGCACAGATGACCGACGCCTCGCTGCTGGTCCTGCTCACGGCGGACACGAAGGCGTGGGCCAAGGAGCCCGCTCGCTACTGGAAGAACGCGCCGCAGGAAGTCGCCGACCTGCTCGTCGGATGGATGGGCCCGTTCCATGAGGGACGCGAGTGGCTCCAGCGCGACGAGGCGCAGCGCTCGATCGGGATGGCGGCTCAGACGCTGATGCTCTCGGCCAAGGCGATGGGCTACGACTCCTGCCCGATGATCGGATTTGAGATCGACGAGGTCGCCAATCTGATCGGACTCCCGGACGACCACGTCATGGGCCCGATGATCGCGATCGGCAAAGGCACCAAGGAGCCGTGGCCGAAGCCGGGCCAGCTTCCGCTCGATGAGATCGTCTTCGAGAACTCGTTTTAGGTCCTGTCGGAGACTTCGCCTGGATTCGAGCGGCAAAGTTCGCGCATGGGCTGCGCCGCACCGCCGAGGCGGTATTCGCAATACAGCCGTCGTCGGCGCGGCTTGCCACGCACGAACTCGCACGCTCTCGGTCCGACGACGAACCCTCAGACAGACCCTAGCGCGACTTCGTGATCGAGATCGAATCGAGCACCGCATCGGCTCGATCGATCGCCCGTAGCGTCATCACGTTGTCGTCCACCTCGACGGCAACGTGGTGATGTGCGGCAACCGAGGCCGCCGTGAAACCGCTGGTACCCGCCTCGTAGAGACGGCGTCCCCCGCCGCCGGTGACGACGTACACGGTCCCCGCAGGATCCATGTAGTTCCCCGTCGGATCCGCTCCGACGACCGCATCGGCCCGCATGGGATGCGTCCGCTCGTACACGTGGTCATGCCCGCTGAGTACGAGGTCGACGCCGTATCGGTCGCAGACGGGCGCCAGCGCTGCACGGACGTCCCGGTCGCTCCCGTGGCGTGACGAGCTGTAGGGCGGGTGATGGAGGAAGATGACCACCCACTCGCGCGCACTGGATGCCAGGTCCGCGACCAGCCAATCACCCTGCACGGAGCCGGACGCCAGGTCCTGGTTGGAGTCAAGAGCCACGAAGTGCACGGCTCCCCGGTCGAAGCTGTAGAACCGCTCGCTCCCGTCCGCGTTGTTCCTCGGGAGATGGACGCTCTCGATCAGCGGGCGACCGTTCTCGGTCATCACGTCGTGGTTGCCGAGCGCGAGATAGAACGGGATGCGATCGATCAACGTCCGGTAGGGCAGGAAGTACGCGGGATTGAGCTCGGCTTCCGCGCCGCGGTCGTAGATGGCGTCACCGGGAATCAAAACGAGGTCGGCGTCTGAGCGCAACACGCTGGCGGCCACATCGCGCTGCACGGAGTCCCTGCTGCCGCAGTCACCGACGACCACGAATCGAATTGCACCGGTGCCCCGCAAGGGCGCCGTCCTGAATCGATGGACGGCGCCGAATGGAATCCCGTCGTGCTCGAGTGCGTATTCGTACTCCGAGTCGGCGGCCAACCCGGTGAGCCGGAACACGTGGTCCCGAACCGGTTCAGGATCGGAGAGTCGCTGCCCCGAACTGCACGCGACCGTCCCCACCACCGGCATTTCCGTGCGCCAGGCGACGACCATCGAATCGGGTTGCGCCTGCGCGATCTGGGGGCCTCGGACGACCGACGCCGCTGCTGCAGTTTCCGGGCCGCCGCTTCTACCCGAGCAGGCGAAAAACAGCCCGCAGCACACGAGCAGGGTACCGAGTCTCACGCAATCATTATCGGGTTCCGCGAGCCCCCGCTCAACTCCGGCGCGAAAACCCCGTCCCGCGGGCGGCTATCCGGGCTCGGAAACGCGATAGACCGTGTGCTTCGGGCGACCGGAGAGCATGTCCTTGGTGTCGACGGTGACCTTCTTGAAGGCATCCGAGCCCATGAAGTCGCGGAAGTGCTGGAAACTCTCCCACTCCGAATAGATCATGAGCGAGTTCGCATCCGCGTCGTCGATGTACAGGCGCGTCTGGCCGTGGCCATCGAACCCGTCCATCGCCGCCAGGATCGAGCGCGCGTAGTTCAGGAAGTCATCACGGCGCTCGGGGCGCACGTCGTAGTTCAGGCCCATCGTTTCCATCGTCTTGTTCCTTTGCGGCGCCGAGCTGGAGGCGCCGGGGGGCACAGCATACGGTGACTTGGGCGCAACGGGAACACTCGCAGCCGGTATGCTCCCACGCGTGGAAGACGCACTCCCCCAACTCGTCGAGTCCTGGCGCATCAACAACCGCATTAACCTCTTCCTGGTCGACAAGATCAGTGCGGACGGTATGCAATGCACCCTGTCGAAGCGCGGCGGACGCAACGTCGTACGCCAGTTCGCCCACATGCACAACAACCGCTTCTGGCAGCTGGAAAAACGTGCGAACGACCTGTCCGTCGGTCTGCACGAATACGAAACGAAAGAAGAGCCGACCAAGCGCTTCCTCAAGAAGACCTTCACGGACTCGGGGCTGCGTGTCGAGCAATTCATCGACGATTGCGTCGCCGGCAAGCCGAAGCGCCGCCCGCTCAAGCGCGGGATCATCCCGTTCGTGAGTTACCTGATCGCCCACGAGGCGCACCACCGCGGGAACATACTGCTGACGCTCAAGCAGTGCGGCCACAACATCGATCAGCCCGAGCGATACGCCATCTGGGATTGGGACCGCATCTAGCCCGAGATTCGAATCCGACCCTGATCCTCAAGTAGCGCTACCGGTGGCCGAACCGTCTCTTGAGCGAGGAATCCCCGCTCGTTGGGAGACATCGACCATGCGCATCAAACAGCTTCTGCTCTCGCTGCTCGCCACGATTGCCGGACTTCTGGCATGGCAGCACATCGACGGCCTCGGCCTCGGCGACCCGCATCAGCGCGGCATGACCGGATCCCACGTTCCCGGCGAGGATTCACTCTACGGATAGAGCTCATCGTTCGCGGCATCCGGCGATTGCGCGACGGCGACCTGCAGCGTCAGCGCCCCTTGGGATTCCGATAGGGACAGGCAACTGCGATCGACCGCGCGAGTGGTTTACGGCGTCGCCTCTTCATCGCCCCGGATCAGATCCGAGAAGACGACGAAGAGCGAGGCGGCCATCACCCCCGCGCTCGCGATCCAAAGGCACGTGCGCATGCCGATGACGCCGCCCAGCCAACCGCCGAAGGCCGCGCCGAGCGGCGGCACGCCCCAGAGCAGGAACGAAAACGACGCGTTGACGCGACCCTGGAGGTGTCCCGGGGCGGACCGCTGGCGCAGGCTGATCTGGTTCACATTGAAAATCGGTCGCGCAATGCCCAACAGAAACTCGGACGCGACGAGTGTGGCGATCACGACCGGCTTGGGCCCCGCCGCGAGCGGAATCAGGACGCGCGCGAAGCCGGTCAGCACTTGCGAGAACAGGAGCGCGCGCCCCATGCCCCAGCGATCCGATAAGCGCGGCGCGATCGCTGAACCAATCAATGCGCCCGGTCCCGCGGCCCCGATGATGAGGCCCAGCACCCAGGGGCTGATGTCCAGAACGCGCGTGATGTAGAGCACGGAGAGCGCCACGATCATCTGGCTCGCGAAGTTGTGGGACGCGCCGCACAGCACGATGGGTCGGAGGATCGCGTGGTGCAGGACCAGACGGAGGCCTTCGCGGATTTCCGTAAACACAGGCCGTCGTTCGCGCGGCGCGGGCGGCTCTTCGGATCGCGGGATCGACGCGAGGCATGCAGCGCCGAACAGATGCGCGACCGCATCAACGGCGAGCGCGACGGGAGCCGTGAGGGCGGAAACGAGTGCGCCCCCCAGTCCCGGTCCGACGAGGTGGGCGGCGGAACCGCTCAACTCGAGGCGGCTATTGGCGCGAACCAAACGCTCGGGCGGAACGAGCCAGGCCAGGTAGGCGCGAGCCGCAATCGCCGAGATGACCGTCGCGACCCCGAGGCCGGCCGAAACGACATACAGATACTCGATTCGCAATTGGTCGGTCATCGCGAGGAGCGGAATCGTCGAGAGCAGGGCCGCGCGCACGAGGCTTCCACCGACCATGATCGGCCGGCGGCGCGCACGGTCGATCCAGACTCCGGCGAACAGTGACACGAACAGCGTCGGCAGGTTCTGCAGCATGACCAGCACGCCCATTTGCGCCGGCGTTGCGTCGAGCAGGAGCACCGCCGTCAGGGGCAAGGCGAGACTGCGGACCGCGCCACCGAAAAAGGTGACGGTCTCGCCGAGCCAGAAGCGCCGGAAACCCGCGTCCATGGCAGGAGGATATGCTCCCGGCCCATGCCGTGAAGCCGGACTCTCCGGATTCGTGACGAAATCCCACGAGACAACGGGCGCGGGTGTCACTGCTCCAGCGGGCCCCCGCGTGCCGCAGGCGATCGAGAATCAGGGGCCGGAATCGCAGCACGACGCGGTAGGCGTTCGGCAAGCGCATGCCGTTTTGCCCGTCGCGACTGCGTCGCGCGCACGCTACACTTCGCGCTTCAGGACATCGCCCAGGGAGAGAGGTCGAGCCATGCGATCACAATGGAACCTAGTTGCACGCTTGAACATGCTCGCGCTCGCCTGCTTGTGGATCGTTGGCGCCGCCGGATGCAAATCGACTGCCGCCGAATCGGCCGGGTTCGTGGACGGGACGCGCCTGGAGAAGGATCCGACGCTTCCGTTCCACGCCGCTTGGCGCAACCCCAAGCGCGACCTCACCGGCTACACCAAGATCTGGATCGCACCGGTAGACACATCCCACCTGCTCAAGATGGAGCTCTGGCAGAAGGGCGAGGCGGGCGCGGCCGGCCAGTTCGAGAAAGACGTCGAGGACATCGCGGTGAAGGTGCGGGAGTACCTCATCAAGGCGTTCAAGGAGCCGCCGGAGGGCGTGGAGAGCCGGTTCACCGTCGTTGACGAGCCGAAAGGCGCGGACACGCTCAGGCTTGAGTTCGCAATCACGGAGGTCGTGCCGAGCAAGGCGATCCTCGAAGCCGCGAGCTGGGCGATGCCGTTTGGCACCGGCATCCTGCTGTCGCCGGTCAATCGAAGCACGGCGGCCATGGAGGGTCGCTTCTCGGACGCGAACTCCGGCCAGGTGCTCCTCGCCTTTGCCGACCGCGAAGGCGAACAGCTGCGCCCCGTCGACCTGGGCGGGTTCACGTGGTACACGCATGCCAAGGGCATCATGCAGGACTGGGCCAGGCAGCTCATCGAGGTCGCGAACCAGAAGCCGGGCGAGATGGTCGAGGACACGAAGTTCTATACGATCAAGCCCTGGTAGCGCGGGTCGCTCCCGCCAAGGATTCGCTCTACGGATAGAGCGCAACGATCTCGGCCTTCGTCGTCTCACCGACGTTGAGGACCGACACCTTCGTACAGCCGAGACCGCCCGCGCGAAATCCCTGCATGACCATGAGGCGGTGGTGCCCCGCATCGGCGCGCCACCGCCACACGGCCTTGGCGCCGTCGCGCTCCGAGCTGACGTTCTCGCCGACCTCGCCCTTGTAGCGCACCCGCTGCGCCCGTCTCCCGAGCGTGCGCCGCGTCGGATCCGTCGGATGCTGGTGGCTCAGGAACCGGCCCTTCGCCATCTCGACCGCGAAGTCCCGGGCCATGGCGTGCAACGAGCGATCGAGAATCAGGGGTCGGAATCCGAGCGCGGCCCGGTACGCGTTGAGCACGCGCATGCCGTCCTGCTCGTCGCGACTGTGTCGCGCGCGTTTGCGTTCGTTCCACGCCAACACGGTAGCGTCGCGTACGAGGCGCCAAACGACCGCGTCGGTCCCCTTCAATTTCCCCGAGGCTGTTCGCGCGGCAGCCCACTCCTCCGCGGCCAATGCGCGGATCGCGACGCTCAGCGCGTCCAGCCCATCCGACGTGCTCGCCTTCTTGAGGAAGCGCTCAATCCCGAGATCGACGACCACGATGCCGTAGTGGTTCACGGCCCGCGTCACCTCCAACGGCTTCTCGGTCGGCCGCTTCAGGCCCACCGTCCGCGTCGGCACACGTAGCAGTTTCGCGAGGGCGACGGTGACCTCGTTGTGCTTCACGATCGCCGCGCAAACCAGCGCCTCCATATCGCGATGGCCAGGCTGTTGATCGATCCCGACGCGCCAGCCGGCAAACGCCTTCGCGGGCACGGGGTAGCGCTCGTCGTCGATCAGGATTTTGCGCGCTTTTGCGCGAGCGTCGACAAGCTTGCCAAGCGCGCGCTGGAAGTCCGCGTCGAGCGGCGGCAAAGCGGAACGCGCTTCGCCTGCGGTGGCGGCGAGGGACAGGATCAGGAGCGGAAGAGCCGGGCTACGAAGCATGGAGGTCCTCGGTACCAACGCAGCGCAGGGCGACTTGGTTGGCGGGCGCCCACCCAGCCTACTTCGACGCAGCCTTGCGAGCCTCGGCTTCCTTCTCAGCCCTCTGCTCGGCGTCGATCTCCCGCCCTCGAATCGATCGCTCCCAATCGATCCGGATGACTTCGTCTTCAACACTCAGACGGCGGCCATCCGCCGACTCGTAACGCGCTGCCCAAGCCGCCTGGCTGATCTTGAAGTGCGCGCGTATGAGATCCGTGGACTCTCCGGTCTTCGGGTCGTACGAGTGGCGCGTCCGCTCGAACAGCTCCAGTTCCTTGAGGAAATCGATCTTGCGCTCGATCGCCCGCTTGCGGGTCGCCTCGATCACGATCTTGTCGAGCAGGGCGCTGTCATTGGAGAACGCGCGGGGCCACTTGGGTTGTGCCGCGTCCGGATCGTCGGGGCTCACGCGCGTCGGGAAGTTCTTGATCAACCGGAAGTAGGTCCACAGGAGCGTATCTTTGACCTGCTCTTCGGTGTCCTTGGCCGCCCGGTTCGGCTTGATCCGGGGCTGACGCAACCAGTACGGCGACATGTGATAGCCGAGATAGAAGTCCACCAGCAAGCCACTCCCCGACTCGCCCTGCTTGTACTTCCGGTAGTCGTCGGGCGCATCGCGCGGCAACTCCCAGCCCGGCTCGAAAAAGTCTCCCCGCTTGCGCAGTACGTCGACCAGCAGACCGCGGCGCGCCTCGAGGTAAAGCTGACGCTTCTCGGGGTGGATGTGCCCTTGCAGAATGCGCCACTCCATCGGCCAGTCGGTCGTCGAACCGATGTTGATCTCGATCTCGTCGACCGCGCCGCCCAGATCGTGGTGCGCGATGTAGCCCTTGTGCGTGTGGGCGGTCACCATCATCCCGATTCGACGCTCGCGCCACAGCCACCCGATCGCGCTGCGGGAGCGCGGAGCGATGTGCTCGAAAGGGTGATGCCCCATCAGCACGTAGGAGTTGCCGAACGTCGACCACTCGTCCACCCAACTGCGGATCTTGCGCAGCTGATCCGGAAGTAGTTCGCCGACCAAGCCGCAGTTGTGCGCGACGGGATAACTCGCCCATCCGTTCGGCAGCAGCACGGGCCGTCTGCCGTACTGGCACGTGTCGAGCATCAGCACACGCACTTTGAAGGGCCCGTCACTCACGTCGATGCTCTGCACGATGTAGGACTTCCAGGGCTCTTTCTCGTTGATGGACCACGCGATTCGTCGCAGGAAGCCGGGCGCGTCGTCCTCCGCCTTCCATTCGAATTCGGCGGGGATCTTTCCAATCACGGTGTAGCGATTCGCATCCGGCGGAAACTCGATGCCGACCGCGGCATGGAGAGCCTGACACCCGGGGTCCTTCGCCTGCTGCAGCAGGGCGGCAACGTACAGGCGGATAAAGCGCGACTTGTTGACCGGCTCGCCGGCCGCGTTGCAGCCCGCTTCCCACAACTCGCGTCGCTGGGGATCGAAGTTGCCCATGTAGAACGCGTCGTGATTGCCGGGCAGCATGAACCACGGAACCGACGCCGAGTCCATCACGCGCAGAAACGCGTCGAACTCCCCGTCGCACGCGACGTTGAGGGCGTCGCCCAAGTGCAGGACCACCTCGGCCTCGGGAGCCGCGTTGGCCAAGACCCACTCCAGCACGTCCGCGCTGAAGAGATCGAGCTGCGGCGGGCGAATCGCCGTGGTGACCGCGGCTTCGATCGAGAGATTGCGCTCCGGAACCGGGAGCGAAAGCAGGTTGTGCAGTTGGCAGTCCGAGACGATCAGTGCTTTCTTCGACCGCTCCCAACCCTCGCCGGTGAAGTCGATCGGCTCCCAGGCGGGAGTGAACCGCGGGTCGGGATCGGCGCGGACACATGCCACGCCCGCGATGAGCAATACGATGCAGAGCTTCGCGATCCCACGCATCATCGCGTCCTCGACTTTCCATCGTCCTTGGCGAGGTCGATTCCGAAGATCCCGAGCAGGAAGTCGAGCGTCTCACCCGGGCTGTAGCCGAGGTCCGCGTAGAGGAACAGGCCGACGCCGATCTCGATGTCGAACGCGTGGATCTGCGCGTACCGGTTGTGCTTCCACGTCTCCTTGTCCCACAACCAGTTCC
>Ga0070729_10003974_pt1 | contig 16517 bp, 16 predicted proteins | sample tdDd472_FD_66725 | JGI IMG/M metagenome (GOLD analysis project Ga0070729, IMG submission 66725) | Marine sediment microbial communities from the Atlantic coast under amendment with organic carbon and nitrate - tdDd47.2 | ecosystem: Environmental > Aquatic > Marine > Coastal > Sediment | place... | reverse complement strand
CGGGCCCGCACGTCGGTGGTGAGGGAGTTCACGTTCACGCCCATGGAAAGGGCCATCTGCTCGCGCGACTGCACCTCGGCCGACTTGTAGGTGAAGGCCGCGGGCAGGGTGCCGTTGTTGTCGGCGATGATGTCGTTCATGGCCTGGATGACCGTGGAGTACCGGACCTCCGGCACGCTCTGGCTCACGGCAGCGGATCCGTTGACGAGGTTGATGGTGATGGTGCCCGCGGACCGATCCAGCACGATGGGCGTGGGCGTGTTGCCGCCCAGGCTCTCGCCCTGGAGCAGGTTGCCGGGGAAGATCACCTCGGCGTTGGGATCGAAGGTGACGTAGTCCTCCGGAGCATCGACGATGCTGTGGTGCTCGGTGGTGCAGAGCATGACGGTGCCGTCTTCGAGATGATCCTCGTCGGACGAAACGGTCTCGATGCTCTCCGACGGATCGACCTTCTCGTAGGTGCCGCCGTGGTCGATGACCTCATCGAAGGACGTGAAGTCCGGGTTGGACGGGCCGTCGTCGCTGCTGCAGGCGGCGAGGACGAGAAGCAGGGAGAGAGCGAGGGCCACGGGGCCGTACTTGCGCATGATCATGATCTTGAACCTCCGGTTCCAGATGAGCACATGGGTGTTTCATCTGGAGACGCGGTCATTCGCGACTAAAGCGATCATGTTTTCTGGAAGAAGTTCACACTCTAGATGGGCAAGCTCCGCAATTCCGGCGGCAAGCCCAGATGGTCGCCCACGAAACGGTCCCAGGTGTCCTGGGTGGCCTGGGACAACCGCGCCGTGATCTGCTCGATACCCCGGGTGCCGATGACGTACGGGAAGAGGTTCACCATCATGTCGCGACCATCACAGGCGGCAACGATCTGATATTCGTCGAATTCATCCCGCGACTGCCCGGTGAGGGCGCACGCCGTCAGCGCCGTTGCCCAGTCGTCCGGCGGAGCGGCCTGCCGGGTCAGCGCCTGATCGATCCAGCCGACCTCGGCGAACAGCCCGTCGATGGCCGCCCGCGACTCCTCCGAGTACGACGCACCGAGCTGTTCCGCGCATGCCATGCACAGACCCAGTTCGTAAATCACCTCGCGGCCGCGGAAATTCTTGATGACCAGATAGCCGTCTTCGGCCGCGGGCAGGTCGGTGTCGCACACCGTGCACGCGTCGAACCACGCCGCGTCGAAGGGGCGCAGGAATTCCGGCATGGGTTCCCGTTTGGAGGCCAGCATGAGTCGAAACAAGGAGCCCGAGAAGGGCCGGAAAGGCTCGGGAAGACCGCCGGCGATCTGGTCCATGCCGTTCCCCCTCAGAATCGACGCCGCGGCGCCTTCTTGCCCTTGTCGCGGGCCACGTTCACCCGCACCCGGCAGCCGCGCAACTCCATGCCATCCAGCGCATCCACCGCGTCCTGCACCCCGTCGTCGTCCAGCTTCACGAAGCCGAATCCGCGGCTCGCACCCGTCTCGTCGTCACGGATGAGGACGATCTTGTGCACCTCGCCGTAGGGCGCGAAGAGCCCCTGGACCTCCGACTCGTCGGCGTCCAGGGGCAGGCTCCCCACGTAGATGTTGCGGTCGTCGCGCGTCACTATTCGACGGTGATGTGGGCCGTCAGCGGCACGTCGGAGGGCTGCAGACAGATCTTGTCGTCGCAGGCCTGGGCGCTGATCAAGAATGGTATGGCGATCTCACCGCTGGCGTCGGCCGGCAGCTTGATGGTGACGTCGATGGTGGCGTGGTGGTGCAGCATGACCACCTTCTCGCCCATGAACTCACCCTCATCGCCCTTGGGGAACACGGCCTCGAATCCGGCCAGATTCGCGCCCTCGTCCGGCATGAGGTCCACGCCGATGAAGAAGCTCTCGGGATCGTCGACGTAGCTGTGGTCGTACAGGTGCCAGGTGTCGGCGATGGCCATGTCCACCTTGAAGGTGACCTCGGCGCCGGCCGCGGCCGTGAGCTTGGCGGGCAGGATCTTGGCGTCGATCACGTCCTCGGTGGCGCGAGGGCGGGCCACCTGCTCGGCGGCGGGGCCGGCCAGGGCCAGACCGGCCAGGCTCAGCAGGGCGACGACGATGAGGAGATTGCGGAAGCGCCGCATCGGAATTCCTTTCGGGGTCAGGACAGAGCGTCCTGGGTGGCCAGGATACGGTCGGCCGTGGCGCGGATCACCCGCACCAGCCGTTCGATATGATCACGGCTCATGCGCCGGTTCTCGACATTGGCCCGCAGGGCCACACGGCCTCGCAGGACGGTATAACTGAACCAGGCGTCGCCGTCACGCTCAATCTGTTCCTGGAGCATGCGGTTGAGCTGGTCGGTCTGATCTTCGTTGAACCGTGAACTCCCATCGGAGTTCCGGGGTTCCCACCGGAAATTGCATACTCCCAGGGTGTTGGGGCCATGGAGGGTGAAATCGGGCTCGTGGCGCAAGAGGGCCGCCAGCACCCGGGCCAGGTAGATATCATTCTCCACCCAGCGGGCGAACTCGACCCGCCCCACCAGCTTCATGGACATCCAGATCTTCAGGGCGTTGAAGCGGCGGCTGCCGGCGATGCCGTACTGGAAGAAGTTCACCTTGTCGCCCAGATGGAAGCCGCGCGGGTCGGGCACGATGCGCTGGCCGAACTCGTCGTATTCCACGGCCTCGCCGTCGTCGTCGGCCTGCACCTTCTGCATGTAGTACTCGGGATGCACCAGGAAGCTCTGCCGCAGGAAATCGCCCTCGCGCACGAGGATGCCACCGGCCGAGAAGGGCATGTAGAACCACTTGTGTGGATCGACGGTGATGGAGTCGGCTTCCTCGATGCCCTGCAGCATGGACCGATAACGCTCGGAGAGCATCACCGCGCCGCCGTAGGCCGCGTCCACGTGGTACCAGCAGCGGTGGCGCTTGGCGATGGCCGCGACCTCGGCCAGCTTGTCGATGCTGCCGGTGTTGGTGGTGCCCGCGATGCCGATGACGCAGCAGGGGTGCAGCCCGGCCTCGCGGTCCTCGGTGATGGCGGCCTCCAGGGCCTTCAGGTCCACGCGATAGAGGTCGTCGGTGGGCAGCTTGCGCAGCTGGCGCCGGCCGAGCCCCAGCAGATCGACGGCCTTGGTGAAGCTGTAGTGGCCCTGATCGGACACGTAGAAGGTGAGGCGGGCGATCTCCGGTCCGGGCGGTTCGTCGTTGTCGAGCTGGCTGAGATGCCGGCCCAGGGCGCGGTTGATGGCCAGCTTCAGGCCCGTGATGTTGGCCAGCGAGCCTCCGTCCACCAGGGTGCCGAAGCTGGTCTCGGGCATACCGAAGAGATCGCAGAGCCAGCGGATGACACGCTTCTCGATGGCCGTGCCGGCCGGGGCGTGGCGCCAGCTGGCCACGTTCTGGTTCATGGCCGAGGCCAGGGTGTCGGCCAGGATCGAAACGGGCAGGGGCGCGGGATTCATCATGCCGAAGTAACGGCGGCTGCCGATGGCCATGGTGTTGGGGAACACCCTCGAGCGCACCTCCTGCACCAGCTCCGGGTACGAGGTGCCGTCCTCCGGCAGGTCCTCGGCGAAGAGGTCGTCCAGGCCCATGGGCGACACCGGGCCGTACACCCGGCGGCCCTCCACGCCCTTGAAGTAGTCCAGGATCAGATCGACGAAGGCGTAGCCGGTGCGGCGCAGTTCCTCGATGCCGCTCTCGGCCTCGCCACGCGGTTGCTCGGCGGTCTGATCCGCGCGGCCCGTGTCGGCCTCGATGTTCCAGGGGTCGGGGCGTTGCGAGTTGCTCATGCCGTCTCCTCGTCACGGGGCGCCGGCGGGGCCAGGCGTCCGGATGCGATGTCTTCCAGGATGACGGCGGCGCCGCTCTCCCGCGCCGAGGCCGTCACCATGTCGGCCACGTCCTGCACCTCGTCGGGCCCGCCGGCCATGGCCACCGAGAGGTCGGCCACGGCGAACATGTCCAGGTCGTTGTAGTTGTCGCCCATGGCCAGGATACAGCCCGGCGCGATGCCCAGGGCGTCGGCCAGCAGACGCACGCCGGTGCCCTTGGAGCAGGCGTGGTGATAGACCTCGGCCCAGAAGTACTGTCCGCCGCCCAGGAGCGAGCGGGTGTTGATGACGCGCACCGTACCGGCCAGCTCCTGACGGATGGCCGCGGTGAGCGGCTCCACCAGTTCCATCCGGTCGATGGTCCCCACCTCCAGGGCCGTGTCGGGCAGATCCCCCAGCAGGTCGTCATGGAAGCTGAGCGCGCCCACCTGGTCGCGGCGATGATCCAGGTAGCGCTGCAGCACGGGGTTGACCTCACCGACCTGGAACTGGAGACCGCCGCCCTCGTCGTCGGCACCGTACACCATGGGCAGCACGCCGTGGTCACGGAAGATCTGCACCAGGCGTGCGATCACCGGCCGGTGAACCACGTTGTGGGCCAGCGTGCCGATGCCGCCGCCGCCGTGCACCATGGCGCCGTTGAGCATGACCTTGGGCAGGTCGTCCGGGTGCCAGCCACTGCGTTCGAGAAGGCTGTCCAGGGACTGACGGTTGCGGCCCGTGCAGATGGCCACCACGTGGCCGGCCTCGCGCACGGCCTCGAGGGCCGCCAGTTCGCGATCGCGAAGCCGATCCTCGGTCTCGGTATCGATGAGGGTGCCGTCCATGTCGACGGTCACCAGCAGACGTTGACTCATGGTTGTTCCTCGGTCGCGACCATGCCGGTCGGTCAGCCCGTCACCCGGAATGATTCCAGTTCACCGGTGGCCGTCTGCCAGAGGTGCTGGCAGGTGAGCACCTGGGCGTGATCGGGTCCCCGGGAAACCCACTTCAGCAACTGTTCCAGGGCCAGGCGGGATCCCTCGGCCACCAGACGCACCGAGCCGTCGGGCAGGTTGCGCACCCAGCCCACCAGTCCCAGAGCCTCGGCCTGTCGGCAGGTGTGGTGGCGAAATGCCACGCCCTGCACCCGCCCGGTCACCGTGATATCGATGCGTTCCATGATGCCGCAAACATACGAGGGCAGCCCGGTATTGGCCAGCAAACGGGATTTCCTTCTCATGAAAAGATCTCAAGTGGTGACCGAGACGGTCGATCCTGACACCAGTTCGTGAACGACCGGGATCATAACGGCCCGCACCGCCACGTATTCCATGCTGGGTTCAGCAACCGACTCGCCCACCCCGAAAGGACCCGAGAACCATGCGCACCGTCCCGACCAACCGCCGCGGCTTCACGCTCATCGAGATCGTGATCGCCGTGGCCATCGTGGCCATCTTCGCCGCCGCCATCAGTCCCATGGTGTTCCGTCATCTGGAGGACGCCAAGGTCTCCAAGGCCCAGAACGAGGCCGAGACCGTGGCCACCGCCGTCCTGAACTACTACAAGGACGTCGGCGCCTGGCCCTACACCAACGCCAACGGCCCCAGCGGCAACGGCATCGACCGCGTGATCTCGAGCACCGACGTGGCTGTCGGCACCGGATCCAACGCCCAGGCCGGCGCCGGCAACTGGGGTACCTACGGCAACACCAAGCAGCTTGGTGACTACCTGTACTTCAACAACGCCGACGACGACTCCCGCGCCGATGGCAGCGCCGCCAACCAGAACAACGCCGACTGGCCCATCACCGGCCGCGGCGCCTGGAAGGGCCCCTACGTCGAGGCCTACGACATCCAGGATCCCTGGGGCAACGCCTACGTGGTGAATGTGCGCTACCTGCCCGGCGGCCGTTACGCCGGCACCAACCGTCACAAGGTGTTCGTGCTGAGCGCCGGTCCCAACGGTGTGTGGGAAACCGGTTACTCCGACGCCGCCACCGAGGATATCAGCGGCGACGATATCGGCACCGTGGTGTCCATCCGCTAACGACCTCGAGTCCAGCGGTCGCTTCCCAGCATGGAACGAGCCCGGTCCACTCTGGACCGGGCTCGTGTGTCAATCGGTCGGCGAGGGTCAGCGAGCCAGCCGCTTCTCCATGCGCAACTGCTCGGCGCGCGCCATCTGGTCGGCCGTGTTCCCCTCCATGATCACCGGCGTCAGCAGCATCACCAGCTCGATGTTGGCCTTCTGCTTGACGGTCTTTCCGAAGAGGAAGCCCAGCAAGGGCAGATCCTTGAGCACCGGCAGTCCCGTGCGCACATCGTTGCGGCGTTCGCTGATGAGGCCGGCGATGACCAGGGTCTGTCCGTCGCGCACCTTGCCCACGGTGTCCAGCTCGCGGATCGAAAGCACCGGCGCCGTATCCTCGTTGGGGCTCTTGGCGATGGACACCACGTCGCTGATGGTGGGATGCACGTTGAGGGTGATCACCCGGTCGCGACCCACCTGGGGCGTCACGTCCAGCACCACGCCCACCGGCACCACCTTGGGGGTGTAGTTCACCACCGGCTCGGTGCCCACGCCGTTGCTGACGATGGCCGGCTCCACGGTGGCCTCGTAGTACACGTCCTCGGTGACCACACGCACCACGGCCTTCTGGTTGTTGAGGGTGGTGACCCGCGGAGTGGACACCGTGCGCAGGTCGCCGCTCTGATCCACGGCCTCCAGCACACCGGTCACCTCCGACGAGTTCACCACGAACTGGAAGAAGGAATCGGACAGGTGATCGGCGGCGGAGAAGGTGTTCAGCGAGGCCGACAGGTCACCGCTGGCGATGTCCTGCCAGTTGATGCCGGTCTGCTGCTCCTTGTCCAGGTACACCTCCATGATGCGCACCTCGATGGCCACCTGGCGCTGGAGCGACTCCTCCAGGCGGTCCAGGAGCTCGGCCACCTGCCGCACGCGGTCCCACTCGGCGGTGACGTGCACCAGGCTCGCCATGGGGTTGACCACCAGGCTGCGGCCGGCCGCATCGGACACGCTCACGGCCAGGGTCTGCTCGTCCTGCTCATCGCCTTCCAGCTTCACGTCCCGGAACACCAGCACCTTGAGCGAGGCCATGACCTCGGGCCAGATGGACATGGTGGACGAACTGGAGAGCTGGCTGCGGTTCTGGTTGGAATCGCCGCCGCCGGAGCCGCCGCCGCCACCCGAGCCGCCACCCGAACTCTCGCGACTTGCCGACACCTGCAGCTCGCCGGTTCCCTCACGGAGGGTCACCGGATAATCGAAGGTGAACCAGCGGCTGACCATGCCGCGCCGATGCACCACCAGCACGTCCTCCACCACCTCGTAGCCCAGGTTCACCGGATCCAGGAGGGCGTCGAGGGCCCGGCCCAGACGCACCTGCTCCAGATGCACGTTCACCTGGCCCTGCACGTCGGGGGCCATCTGCAGGCCCAGGCCCGAGTTTCCGGCCACGGTGCGCAGGATCTCCCGCACTTCAACCCAGCCGTTGGTGACGATGCTCACCGGCGGCCGACCGGAGTCCCACGCCGGGGCCTCGGCGGCCTCGGGGATGGGGGCGGCGTGGGTGGCGCCGGCCAGCGCCAGCACCAGCAGCACCAGGCTCATTACGTTGCGCGACATCATCGCTGGTTCCTTTCGGGGCGATCGGTGGCGAGACGGGTGACACCCGCGTCGGCCGGTTCATGGGTCCTGGTGACCACGTGGAAACTGGTGGAATCGGCCAGGCCTGGGCCCACGGCCAGAAGGGTCTCGTCGCCGTCGGCCTGGCGCAGGCGCACGCCTTCGGTGTTGATGGCCAGCACCTCGAGCCCGCGCACCTTGTCACCGGGTCCGTAGGCCTTGCCGGCGATGAGCGCCAGGGGTTCCTGTCCGCCCAGCATGACGGCGGTGCAGACCAGGGGCGCGGCCTTGCTGGCCCTGGGAGCCCGCGGCCGAGGTTTCGCCTGCGACACCACCTGCGGCTTGACGGTGCCGCCGGAGAACGGGTCGCGCATGAGGCTCGGGCTGCTGCCGTTGCCGGCCTGGGCCAACCCTCGACCCTCGCCGTTGCCGTACACGGCATCGCGCACCACGTCGGACAGGTCGGATGGAGGCACCAGATGGCCCACGGCGCGATCGACTCCGTGTCCGGCCAGTCGGCCGGCGGGTGTGAAGGTGCGCAGATTCAGGACGGTGACGGCCAGCAGGCCCACCACCACACCGCCGATGACGACGGGATGCCTAAGAAGCGAGCGGTTCACTGACCGGCACCTCCAGTTCGAGTTCCACGGTGACGCCCTGTCGCGCCGGCCGGATGGCCAGCTGCCGGACGTCGAGGCTGCGGTCGATGTTTTCCAGGCCGCCCAGGAAGGCAGCGGCGGCGGCGTAGTCGGACACGAAGGTGGCCCGCACCACGTAGGGCCGCAGGGTGATGGCCACCGGTGGCGGGGTGTACCCGTCGCCCGGCGGCGCGTCGTCGGTGGACGGTGGAGCGTCGTCGGAGGGCGGCGCCATGGCCGCATCGCCGGTGGTGGACCAGGTCCCCATGTCGAAGGTCCCCATCTCTTCCACTTCTTCCAGCTGGAACTCGCGCACGCCGGCGCGGTCGGCCACACGGGCCACGTCCAGGAACAGGGCCTCGCGGTCGCGGCTCGAGGGGAAGATCCGCTCCCATGCCGCCATCACCCGGGGCTCACGGGCTTCCACGGCCGGCTCCAGCCAGAGCCCAGCCACGATCCAGCGGTCGAGGTCGGCCAGCTCGGTCTCCAGGGCCTCGATCTCCTGGTGGTTCTGGCGCACGTCGCGCCACGAGGGCACGGCCACGCCCAGCAGGAGCACGCCCCACACCACCAGCAGGGCGGTGCTGCCGACGAGTCGGCCCGGGCGAATGGCGCGCAGTCTGGCTTGCAGGTTCTGCATCATCCCTCCTCGCCGGCGGCGGCCAGCATGAGTCGGCATTCCATGGTGAAGAGCACGTTCTGACTGATCCGACCCTCGTCGTCCGTCTCGCCGATCTGGAGGGTCTGCGGCTCGCCCAGCGGCACGACGTCATCCAGGCCGACAACGGCCGACTGGAAGGTCATGAAGGCCTCCTGGGCGGCGCTCACCGTGCGGCCCGAACTGGTGGCCGTGAGCTGGAGCACCAGACCGTCGTCGCGGTGCGTGAGGTTCAGTTCCCGGAACCGCACCGACGACGGCGCCGACACGGCCAGGCGGCGCATGATGCCCTCCAGGTCGTAGCGGGTGGTCTGGTGTTGCGACAGGAACTCCTCGCGGGCGTTGAGCTGCCGCTGCAGGTCGTAGACCTCGGCCGCCCGCTCGGCCCGAATGGTGGCCCGGGCCAGGTTCTTCTCGGCGTTGTCGAGGTAGCCGTCCTGCACTTGCCGGGTGATGAGCCCGCCGGCGATGAGCAGCGGAATCACGGCCACACCGGCGGCCACGGCTCCCACCATGATGCGGTGGCGGGCCACGGGACTGAGGAAACCGCGACGCGAGTTCGGAGCCAGGTTGAAGCGGGGGCTGGACGCCGCCACCACCGCGGCCATGGTCAGCAGCTGTTCGTCGGCCGACAGCACCCGATCGCCGCAGTCGACGACGCTGTCCAGGCGCCAGTGACTGCAGGGCACTTCCAGGTTCTCGGTGAGCCGGGCCGCCAGGGCGGCGGCCAGGGTGTCGTCGCCCGTGATGTAGACGCCGTCCACCGTGGGACTGCCCGCGGTTTGCCGGGCGAAGAACACCGAGCGATCCACCTCGGTGACCAGACGGTCGAGATACTCGTCCTCATCGCCGGCCACATGACCGGGCAACGGGCGGGTGAGCAGCAGCCCCTCCTGGCTGGCCACCACGAGCACGTTGCCCGCGCCGCCGACGAACACCAGGTTCCACACCGACTGCGATCGGCATTCCGCCGCCGAGACGCGGAAGAACTGGTCGATGAGCAGCGACGGCGGCAGCATGACGCCGGGCGCCAGGCCCGCCGCTTCGGCGGCCGCGGCCTCCTCGGCGATGTCGGCCGTCTTGGCGTAGGCCATGGCCACCTGCTGCGCCTCGTTGTTGCCCGAGGCCAGCGCGTGGGTGTGCCAGGAGACGGACCAGTCGTCGGGAGCGCCACCCTCTTGCCGGGCCACCCAGCCGGTGACGGCCCGCAGCAGCTCGCGACGCTTCAGGCGCGGCAACGGCGTCTGAGAGGAGGTCACCATGTCTTCGGGCAACAGCCAGGCCGCCTGGCCGCCATCGCGCGCGATGCGGCGAGTGAAGCTGTCGGGCCAGGGCGCCTCGAGCGTGTCTTGCAGCCGCCACCGGTCCGAACCGGCGGCCTCGACGCGGACGGCCGAGAGTTCGTCGCCGGTGCGGCGGAATGCGTATCCTGATGCGTTGCTCATGGGCCCACTCCCGCGGGTACGTTGTCGAGAACCAGGCCGGCCGAGGCATCAGGGCCGGCGGAATACACCATGTTGGCGCCGGTGTGCACCAGGAACGGCTGCCCCCAGCCGTCCACGTCGAAGGTCGCGGGCAGCCCCAACGCCGCCCGATCGGCCGGCCACACCCCACTGAGCGTCACCCCGCTGGCGTTGACGGCGGCCTGGGCGTTCTGCTGCTTCCAGAGACTGACCGTGCGACCCAGCGGCACGTTGCTCACCACCACGGCGATGTCGTCGCCACCACCGCCGTTGTCGGCCCGATCGGCGCCGGCCGAGCGGATGTTCAGCTCCACCACGGCTCCGCCCAGCGAAGCGCTGGTCACCAGGTAGCCCTGGTTCCAGGGGTCGACGAAGGCGTCGCCGCCCACGCCCTCGTCCATGTACTCGGGCGAGAGATCGGCGGTGCCGGTGGGGAAGGCGGTGTGGTCGGTGTAGTAGGCGCGGATGGCGTCGGCCAGGGCCAGCACCTCGGCCTGGGCCTCGGCCTGCTTGTCGCGATCGACCGGGCCCACGGTGACGGCCTGCACCAGGTCGTCCACGGCGCCCGCCAGTTGCCAGGTGCCGCCCACCGCTCCGGCGTCCACGGTGGCGTTGCGGCCCGCCGACACCACCACGGCGTCGGCCGCGTTGGCCGGTTGGGTGCTGGGCGCGAGGTCGTAGACATAGGCGCGGTTGAAACCGTCGTTGCCCGTCTCGGCCACGGGATCGCCACGGTCGGATTTGACATAGGGCCCTTGCCAGCCGGTCACGCCAGGGTCGACGACGAGAGCCGCCAGGCCCTCGGTCTCGGAGGGCAACCGACCGGTGTCGGCGTAGAAATCGACCAGGCCGCCGGCGATGGCCGACAGCTCCGCCTCGGTGGCGTCCTCGCGGGCCTGCATCAGCTCACGGAACACCATGGGCGTGATGGCGCCGGCCAGCACGGCCACGATGGCCACGGCCACGATGATCTCGATGAGCGTGAAGCCGGCGCGGTCAACGGACCGCGGACGGCGACGATGGATGGCGGTCACTTTCACGGCTACTCCCTAGTGCAACGAGCCCTTGATCTGCATGATGGGCATGAGCAACGACAGCGCTGCCACGCACACCATGACGCCCAGGACGGCGATGATCACGGCCTCGAAGATGGTGAACGCCTTCTTGAGATCTCGCGGGATCTCGCGATCGAGATAGGTGGACGCCTGCTTCAGCGAGGCGTCCAGAGAACCGGTTTTCTCGCCCACCGACACCAGCCGCTGCATGAGCGGCGGGAACACGTCGGCATCGGCGAAGGCCTGGCGCAGGCTCTCGCCCGTGGCCACGCGCTGGCGGATGAGGGCGATCTGCCCGGCCACCACCGCATTGCCCACCACGCCCTGCATGAGATCCAGCGAGCGCAGCAGGTCCAGGCCCGAGGCCAGGATGAGCGACATGACCTTGGAGAACCGCGAGAGCGCCAGCTTGCGCACGAAGACGCCCAGCACCGGCGTGCGCATGAGGATGAGGTCGCGCCAGTAGCGGCCGCGCTCGGTGGTGAGGGCCAGCTTTGCGCCCAGCCAGGCGCCGCCGCCCAGCAGGCCCAGCAGCCACCACCAGTGGCCGAGGAAGGTGCCCATGGCCATCATGCGCACCGTCATGGTGGGCAATTCGAAGTCGGCCTCGGCGAACATGTCGGTGAACCGCGGCACCACGAAGAGCATGAGCAGCAGGAACAGGCCGATGATGCCGATGACCAGGATGGCCGGGTAGATGAGGGCCTGGGTGGTCTGCGAGCGCAGGTCGTCCTGCCACTCGAGGTAGCGCACCAGCTCGTCGAAGGCCTCGTCGAGGTTGCCCGACTTCTGTCCGGCGGCCACCAGAGCCAGGTACACGGGGCCGAACACGTAGGGATGGCGGGCGAAGCTCTCGTCGAGAGCCGTGCCGCTGCTGACGTCGTTGCGGATGTCGCCGATGACGTCGGCGAAGGCGCCCTCGGCCTTGTCCTGGTAGTCGCTCAGAGCGGTGACGGCGGGGATGCCCGCCACCAGGCAGGTGGCCATGTGCTGGGTGAAGTCGCGCAGCTCGCGCTTGCCCGCGCGACCGGCCGACGAGAACATCTGCCCCAGCGAGCCCATGGTGGGCCGGCATTTGAGCATGACCAGGCCCTGCTCCAGGAGCATGGTCGACAGGCCGGCGGAGTCCTCGGCCGTGCGGATACCGGTGACGGTCTGCCCCTGGGAACTCAGCGCGCTGTAGCGGTACTCTCTCATGACACCACCCGCAGCAGTTCGGGCACCGTGGTCTGGCCGTCCTGCAGCTTCATGAGCGCGTCGTCACGCAGGCTGCGCTGGCCCGAGGCGTGGGCGGCCTGTTCGATCTCCGAACCGTCGCGGCCCTCGATGACCATGCGGCGCAGGTCGGCCGTGACCTGCATGTACTCGAAGATGGCCATGCGGCCGCGATAGCCGGTGTCGTGGCAGACGGTGCAGCCGCGACCGCTGCGCAGGCGCGAGTCGTCGAAATCCTCGGCCACGGCGCCCAACGTCTCGCGGTCGTCGTCGGAAAGCTGGAAGGGCTGCGCGCACTCGGGGCACACGGTGCGGATGAGGCGCTGGGCCAGCACCGACACCAGGGTGGCCGACAGCAGGAACGGTTCGACGCCCATGTCGAGCAGGCGCGGGATGGCGCCCGCCGCGCTGTTGGTGTGCAGCGTGGAGAACACGAGGTGGCCCGTGAGCGCGGCGCGGATGGCCAGCTGGGCCGTCTCCTGGTCGCGGATCTCGCCCACCAGGATGATGTCGGGATCCTGGCGCAGGATGGCCCGCAAACCCTTGGCAAAGGTGAAGCCCTTGGCGGTGTGGATCTGGGCCTGGTTGATCATGGGGAGCTCGTACTCCACCGGATCCTCCAGGGTGATGATCTTGGTGTCGGGCTTGTTGAGGTAGGTGAGCGCCGAGTAGAGCGTGGTGGTCTTGCCCGAGCCCGTGGGGCCGGTCACCAGCACGATGCCGTGGGGCTTGGCGATGTCGCGACTGAAGATGCTGAGGATGTCGTCGGGCATGCCCAGCTTGCCCAGACCCACGATGAGGGTCTCCTTGTCCAGGATACGACAGACGATGCCCTCGCCGTGCACGGTGGGGAAGGTGGACACGCGCAGGTCCACGGCCCGCGAACCGCTCTCGAAGTAGATGCGCCCGTCCTGGGGCACGCGGGTCTCGGAGATGTTCAGCTCCGCCATGATCTTCAGGCGGGTGAGCACGATGCTCTGCAGTTCCATGGGCAACACGGAACCCTGGGTGAGGCGGCCGTCCACGCGGTAGCGGCAGCGCAGCACCTTCTCCTCGGGCTCGACGTGAATATCGGTGGCGCCCAGGCTGACGCCCATGGCGATGAGGCGGTCGACCAGGCGCACGAAGGGCGAGTCGTCCTCGTTGAGCTTGACGCCGGAGGCCAGGGCCTTCTGCGCCGTGTCGATGAGCGCGGTGATCTCGGAGCTGCCGGCGTCGGCCGCCCCGTAGGAGCGCAGGATGGCGTCGCTGATCTCGCTCACCGGCGCGTGCACCACCTCGATGTACTTGCCGGTGTCGCGGGTGAGTTCGTCGATGGTGCCCAGGTCCATGGGGTTGGACATGGCCACCTGCAGGGTGGAGCCGCGGGTGCGCAGGGGCAGCACCGAGCGTTGCTCGGCGAAAGCCCGCTCGATGAGGGGCAGCACCTCGGGGTCGACGTCGACCTCGCTGAGGTCCACCACCGCCACGCCGGCCTGTCCGGCCAGCACCTTGCCGACTTCCTGCTCGGAGCAGATGCCCAGCCGCTGCAGCACCATGCCCAGCTTCTCGCCGGTCTGGCGCTGTTCGCGCAGGGCGAGGTCGAGCTTCTCGGCCGTGATGAGGCCGGCGTCCATGAGGATCTCGCCGAGCCGCTTGGTCTTGACGACCGCCATGGGTCCTCCCGAGAGTCGCGCGTTGACCGGTTCCGGGGTGCATGCATGGCACGCCGGCCCCCGAGCCGGTGGGTCGATTCAGCGGGAAGGTTGCAAGGGGCGTTCCCGGGGTCTCGTGGGCACGAAGGGTAGGTTTTGCGCCCCTGGGGCATGTTTGACCCGGGCAGGCAGGGAATTCCTTAAAACGGCGTTCGTGGGGGGTTCTGGGCCGGTGGTGGTGGATTCTGGTCAGTCGTCGTAGCGGTCCCAGATCTCCCGGGGGCTGTTCACCCGGTTGGGCAGCCAGCGCCGACCCTCGCTACTCAATCCCCGGGCCACGGGTCGACCGTGGCTCTCCACCGTGCCCTCGCGGAAATCCAGCTCGCCGTAGATGCGGCGACCCTTACGGCCGGACGACGAGCCCACACCCACCAGTTCGCCGTCCACCCAGCCCACGGTGAAGCCCTGCATCACGGCATCGTCGGCGCCGGAGCCCAGCAGGGCGTCCAGCCAGGCGTCCACGTCCAGGATGATCCAGCCCGAGTCGATCTGGTACACGGTGAGGCCGGTGACGTGGTAGCGGCGGGTGGCGCCCTCGACGGTGATGTCGATGCTGCGGGCCCCCACGGGCCACTCGTTGAGCACCAGGGGCGACCGGAAGCTGAGCTTGCCGGGGTGATAGCCCAGGATGCTGTAGGGCATGGGCATCTCGAACCCCGCCGGCTCGAGGTCGATGACCCAGCGGCGGCGGCAGCGCACACCGCGGCGGCCGTGCACCTCGTCGGCCGGCAAGGCCTCGCGGCGCAGGCCCGCCAGGTGCTCGGCCAGGGGGAACACCGATTCCTCGCCCCACTCGGCGGCGAAGGCGGCCAGGTCGTCGGCCGTCCAGGCGCCCAGGCTGTCGCGCTCGGTCATGGTGAAGACGAAGGCGAAGAGGGGGTCGCGCACCTGCTGGCGCAGAAGCTCGGTGTTGGCCGCCAGGCCCGGACCGCGCACGTGGTCGCGCACGGCGAGGAAGGCGCTGCTGTCGGGGCGGGCGGGGGTTTCCGCCAGTGCGGAGAGGGCGGCGCAGAAAACAGCCAGAATGAGGATCGAGAGGTAGCGCATGGTGAAGGGAAGCTCGGGGATGGTGGGGGCTGCGTCAAGGGAACTGTGGGGAATCCAAGCACATAGCGTGAAGGACAAGCCTCCGAGCTGCATGGCGGAGAACGGATGAGTCGAGTTCTATTCCCTGAACAGCCCCTTCACTTCGCTCCAGCTCTTCTGCTCGATGGAGACGACACTGGAGAAGGGGATGTAGTCGACGGTGCAGTTGTGGGCCGGGTCGTCGTTTGCGTCGTAGATCCAGGCCTGGATCTGGGCCTCGTCGTCAGTGCCCCAGTAGTTGCCGCGCATGTCGAGGTAGCAGTCGCCTGAAGCCCGGCAATAGACACTCCACTCGCCGCCGTTGTAGATGTTGCAGTCGGTGAGGGTATTGGGATCACCGCTGTTAAAGTAGGAGGCGGCGAACGACTGACCTGTGAACGTGCATTCCTCTACGTAAGAGCCACCGGAACCCTCGACATAGACACCCCGAATGCCGCCATCAATAGTACAGCCGCGTACTTCGACGGAACTGCTAAAGACTGCTCCGATTGCCGTTACATAGACATCTCGGAATGTGCAGTTCGAAACGGTGCCGGACGAACCCTGCTGCAGATCAACACCTACGATTCCGCCTGCGAATTCGCATCCATTGACTACCACACCATTGTTTCCGATGAAGGACGCCGCCTCACTGCAATCGTTGAACACGCAGTTGTAAAGCTCGATGTTGTCGGAATCGTGAATACCGGAAACCCCCCCACCGAGATCCTTGAAGTAGCATTCAGACACAACAGTCAGACCGTCGGCATCGCTGAGATAGATAGCTCGCCCATGTCCTTCGAAGCGACAGTTCGAAACCGTGAGGTAGGAGCAGGCTCCGAAGACTCCATAGTTGACATTCTCAACGGCCAGATCGCGCACCGTTAGTGTTGTCGCCTCATTGAAGGTCACGCTGATCCCCGTGTAGTTCGGATCAGGATTCGATGGCAGGGACACGGGTCCAATGATGGTCATATCAGGCCCATCCCCCTGCAACGTCAGGTTGTCTTTTGTGATCACGACATGGTTGTCGGCATACGACGTCCCGTCACCCCAGACATCCCAGTGCTCGGTTACATTGAGATACCGACCTGCATGGATGTGGATCACATCCCCAGGCTCTGCCGCATCCACCGCATCCTGGATGATCTCGAAGTCTCCGCTGCCGTCTTGGGCCACGTGCCAGGTCGTCGCGCCAACCACCGTTGCTGAACACAAGATTAGGATCAGGGCGAGGTACTTCATGCCTTCAGCCTTTCTTCGGGGGTGGGGCCGAGCCCCACCCCCTTCCTCGATA
>Ga0070729_10003973_pt1 | contig 16522 bp, 10 predicted proteins | sample tdDd472_FD_66725 | JGI IMG/M metagenome (GOLD analysis project Ga0070729, IMG submission 66725) | Marine sediment microbial communities from the Atlantic coast under amendment with organic carbon and nitrate - tdDd47.2 | ecosystem: Environmental > Aquatic > Marine > Coastal > Sediment | place... | reverse complement strand
CCTGTAAAAACCCAGTTGGCCCATGATCTCCCATCCGATTGGCGAGAAAATGATTGCGCAACTCTCCCTGGATGCGGATCTCCATGCGCCCCTTCCAAAGGGCATCAGCCAAGGCCGGAGGCTCGGGCTCACCCGCCCAACTCAGGCATGAACCAAGAATAAGACTCACACAAAACCATCTCATGAGATCACCTCCACCCTTTTTGGCCAATCCCCGGCTTGCCCATGATGGGCAACCGAAATGTCTTCCATTTTCCTCGCAGAAAATCCCAACCTAATTCCAGAGAGAGCCATGTGGCAATCCGAATGCATCGAGATTCAATGCGCGTCAAAATGAGCCGGTAATTCAATTCTATAATGAATTTACCTTCAATACCAAAAAGAAGATCCTTTTGTGATCAGTCCAACGTGAGCTTATCGAGATCAGTCGATCACCGCCTTCAATACATCATCACGTCGCACGAGTCCAATCAAACGGTCGTCCGATGTAACAATCAACTTCTTATACGGTAATTGAATGAATAGCTGAGCCACCTTGTAGAGCCCTGTTTCCGGTGTCACCGTTGTCAACGCATCTTTACAAGTCATGTACTCTTCAACTTTTCCGGTTCGCCTACTTCCATGGTAGGCATTGAGCGCAACCAGTCGCAGACAATCTTTTTCTGAAATGAATCCGGCCAGGTTACCGGCCTCGTCGAGAACAGGCGCACCAGTTGTCTTGTATTGCAGCAGCGTGCGCATCACTTTGTAAATATCTTCACCAAGTGGGATCGTAACAGGTTGATCGATCATGAAATCCTTGACGACTGGGATCGTCTTCTCTTCAACTTCCACCTTCTCCATATAACTCTTTACCATGACGTACCTCCAATCGAATTGAGTCTGCCCACCAGTGCCTATGATCCCTTGGACCTTGGCTGCGCGATCCTGCCTCTCACCCAAAGTGAGTTGACTCGATCACTTGAAAATGCAGTCTGGTTACACCAAAACCTGCACCTTTGCCTTGCACCCGGTATTTGCCGACTACAATCCATTTGGTTCATAGACCTTTTGTCCCAATCCAGATAGAATACCTGGCGTGAGCAATGGGTTTTTTTATAGATATACTCACATAGAAACGATAAAGCAAGGACAAACTCATGCGAATTCTTGTCACTGGAATGGCCGGATTCATCGGTTTTCATTGTGCCCGAAGACTTCACGAGCTCGGTCACACCGTCATGGGAATCGACAATTTGAATCCCTACTACAACCCCGCCTTAAAACAGGCGCGGCTCGATATCCTTCAGAAACTTCCAAATCCACCTGCATTCGAACAACTCGACCTTAAAGACAAGCCAGATTTAGACAAGGTCTTTAAATCGTTCCAACCCGATGCCGTTCTTCATTTAGCCGCCCAGGCCGGAGTGCGCTATTCGCTTACCCACCCTCAGACCTACATCGACTCGAATATCCAAGGAACCCAGAACATCCTCGAAGCCTGTCGTAATTTCGGCAAACCTCGCCTCGTATTTGCCTCTTCGAGCAGCGTGTACGGGTTGAATAAGAAGACCCCGTTCTCGGAATCCGACATGACCGATTCCCCCATCGCACTTTATGGAGCAACGAAGAAAGCAAACGAACTCATGGCCCACGCCTACGCCCACCTTTTTGGAATCCAGGCAATAGGCCTGCGTTTTTTCACGGTATATGGGCCTTGGGGTCGACCTGACATGGCCTTATGGCTTTTCACACAGGCCATCGAAAAAGGTGAACCCATCAACGTGTTCAACTACGGAGACATGTACCGCGATTTCACCTATGTCGACGATATCGTCCAGGGCGCCACTGCATGTTTATGGACAGAAGGACTTGGGCAGTTCGAGGTATTCAACCTCGGCAACCACAAAAGCGAACATCTCGGCGATCTTATTTCCTGCATAGAACAGGAATTGGGAAAGAAAGCCGAACGTAGACTCCTCCCCATGCAGGATGGTGATGTCCAGAGCACATTCGCAGATATTGAAAAAGCAAAAAACCTGCTTGGATTTCAACCCACGACGGAAATCGTTGAAGGAGTCCCACAGTTTATTCGGTGGTTCAAGGACCACCCCGAATTCCATTCTTAGGAGTTAGCCATGAAACCTCTTTCATTGATTCTATTGCTCGTATCTTCGTTCGTCTTCGCGGATGAGGGCATGTGGATGCCTCAACAGATGCCTGAGCTCGAGAAAGAACTCAAAGAGCTCGGCCTGAAAATCGATCCCCAGGATCTTACCGAATTGACGGGATTCCCAATGGGCGCAATCATTAGCCTGGGCGGTTGTACCGCTTCTTTCGTGTCTGAGATCGGGCTTGCAGTTACGAACCACCACTGCGCTTACGGCGTCATTCAGTACAACTCTACACCCGAGAACAACCTCTTGGAAAATGGCTTCTATGCAAAGAATCTGACCGATGAGATCCCCGCAGGTCCTGGGTCACGTATTTATGTCACCGTGGAAGTCAAAAATGTAACGGACCAAGTAATGGCTGCTGTCCCCTCAGAAGCGAAGGGAAAGGTTTACCTCGATGCCATCGACTCGCAGATCAAAAAAATGATTGCTGAGGGTGAAGCTTCTGGCCCATTTCGCTGCAGTGTGGATCGTTTTTATGGTGGCAAAGAATTCTACTTCATTAAGAAGCTTGAAATAAAAGACGTTCGCCTCGTTTATGCACCCCCTGGTGGTGTCGGCAAATTCGGCGGCGACATCGACAACTGGATGTGGCCTCGCCACACAGGGGATTTTGCATTCTATCGAGCCTACGTCGGCCCTGATGGACAACCTGCCGAATTCAGCGAAGAGAATGTACCTTTTGAACCCAAGCATTATCTCAAGGTCGCAAAAGAGCCTTTGAATGAAGGCGATTATGTCATGGTGGCCGGATACCCCGGTCGCACCAATCGCCACGCTCGCGCCTCTGAAGTTGCATTCCAATTCGAAACCTCCTATCCCCAGCGAATCCAGATATTTAAAGACATTCTGGAGATCATCGCCAACGAGACGAAAGGCAACCCACAGGCTGCGCTGAAATATGCTGCTACCACTTCCTACATCAACAATGGCCTCAAGAATAACCAAGGGATGTTGGAAGGCTTTGAAAAAACTGGCTTTATGCAGGTAAAACAGGAAAGGGAACAAAAACTTTTGAATTGGATTCAAGAGGATTCTGGGCGTGCAAAACGATTTGAGCCCGCTATTCTTGAGCTTGAACAGCTCTTATCTGAAGAGTATCAGCTCAAACAGGCCAGCTCTCTCCTAACTCTGGCCAAGCGGCTTGGGGTGTTCGGATCAGCCGTAACCCTTCACCGCCTTAGCGTCGAAAAGGAAAAGCCCGACAGTGAGCGTGAGCTCAAATTTCAGGCACGCGATTTTGGTCGTATCAAAATGGGCCTGAAACGCATGGCACGAACCATGGATCCTAACGTGGACCAGGCTCTTCTGAAGTACTTCATCGAAAAATACGCTAAATTACCGGCCGAGACTCGCATGGCCGAATTTGATCAGTGGTTCGGAATTGGAAAAGTGGATGACCTTGATAACCATCTCGACAAGGTCCTGAATGACATGTATGAAAAGACCACCTTGACCTCCACTGAGAAACGATTGGCGTGGTCCGAGGCATCTCGCAAGGAAATCGAAGCTTCGGAGGATCCGTTCCTGCAACTTGCGGTCAAACTCTTCCCATCCAGCCTGAAATTGGAACATGAAAAAAAGGAAAGGCTTGGACGTATCACACCACTGCGAAAAGCTTACATGGAAGCATTGGTCGCCTTTAATTCAGAACAAGGCTACAACGTCTATCCCGATGCCAATGGTTCACTAAGAATAACATTCGGCACGGTAAAAGGCTATCAACCCAAGGATGGCGTCTTCCACACACCCTTCACCTCTCTCAAGGGTATCCTGGAAAAGGATACGGGGGTTGATCCCTTTAATTCACCACAACGTGTACTCGAGGCGATCCGAAATAAGTCCACTTCCAATTATGTCCATGAGCCAATTAACTGTGTTCCAGTCAATTACCTTTCTACCGTCGATACAACCGGAGGGAACTCGGGTTCGCCTACATTGAATGGCTCCGGCGAATTGATTGGTCTTCTATTCGACGGCAACTACGAGAGCATGACCTCCGACTGGCTCTTCAACACCGAATTAACCCGCTCCATCCATGTCGATGTTCGCTACATCCTGTGGCTCATGGATGAAGTCGATCACGCTGATCGCCTACTGGAAGAAATGGGCGTCAAAAAACCAAAAACTCAGAAAATGATGTAATACCGATGGAGCCCGCCAAGGCGGGCTCTTTCAGTTCGAACCACGACTAAACATATATTCATAAAGTTTATAACACAGAATTAAAATGTTTTAACCCTGTTAGACCCGGGACTAAAGACAACTTAATAGTTGATTTTCGGCCCCTCAAATAGTATAAAACAAGCAGCCTGAATCGCGTTTCGATCCATTTTGAATCGCTCTTGACCTTTTTTCCGATTCAGATTGACCTTCCTGCCCCAAAAAACAGAATGAGAGATGACTATGACCGAAAAACAGAATGAGAAAAAAATATTATGGACAAAAATCGATGAGGCGCCTGCCCTTGCAACTTATGCATTCCTGCCCGTTGTACAGTCTTTTGCACGCAGCTGCGGTATTGATGTAGAAACGCGTGACATTTCGCTTGCCGGCCGAATCTTGGCCTGTTTCCCGGAACGCCTTAAAGAAAGCCAAAAGGTTCCTGATTACTTGACCCAGTTGGGCGAGCTTGCCAAGACTCCAGACGCCAATATTATTAAACTTCCAAATATCAGTGCCTCCATCCCCCAACTTCAGGATGCAATCAGCGAACTCCAGGAGCATGGCTATGATATTCCGAACTACCCTGAAGAACCCCAAACTGACGAAGAACGGGCTCTACATGCGCGCTTTTCCAAAGTTTTAGGGTCCGCTGTTAATCCAGTCCTGAGAGAAGGCAACTCAGACCGCCGTCCTGCAGAATCTGTTAAAGCATTTGCGCAAAAGAACCCCCACCGAATGATGAAACCTTGGCCGGATTCCGGATCTAAGACTCGCGTCGCCCATATGAGCGAAGGGGACTTCTATGAAAGTGAAACCTCAACAACGTTAGAATCGGCCGACACTGTTCGTATCGAATTTGAAGACAAGGCTGGCAAAAAAATCAATCTGAAAGAGGGTTTGGCCCTGTTGGAAGGTGAGGTAATCGATTCGGCCGTCATGCGCATTGCAGACTTGCGAAAATTCTTCGAGGCCGAAATAGCCAAGGTCAAGGATGAGGGAACCCTACTCTCACTCCACCTCAAGGCCACCATGATGAAAGTGTCTGATCCCATCATGTTCGGTCACTGTGTCTCCGTTTTCTATAAAACGGCACTTGAAAAGCATCAGGAGGACCTGGATCAAATTGGGGTCAACCTCAACAATGGACTGGCTGATGTTTACGATAAACTAGATCGCCTCCCCGAAGCCAAACGTGTAGAAATTGAAAAAGACATTGAGACCGTCTACACCATGCAGCCCGCACTCGCCATGGTCGACAGTCGCAAAGGCATCACCAACCTGCATGTTCCCAACAATGTCATCATCGACGCCTCAATGCCCAACGTGGTTCGAGATGGCGGAAAAATGTGGAACACCGATGATGAGCTGCAAGATACCGTAGCCCTGATTCCAGATCGCTGTTACGCCACCATGTATCAGGCCATCATCGAAGATTGCCAGGCCAATGGTCAATTTGACCCGGCCACAATGGGCAGCGTATCCAATGTGGGACTTATGGCAAAAAAAGCCGAAGAGTATGGTTCTCATGACAAGACGTTTGAAGCACCTTCACAGGGCACAATCCGGGTTATTGGGGCCAAGAACGGGTTGCTCCTGGAGCAACATGTTCAAACAGGCGATATTTTCAGAATGTGCCAGACGAAAGATGAGCCCATCAAGGATTGGGTCAAGCTCGCTGTGACACGAGCCAAGGACTCCGACACACCTGCCGTATTTTGGCTCGACTCCAAACGGGGGCACGACAGGGAACTTATCGCCAAGGTTGAGACCTACCTTAAAGACCACGATCTCAGCGGGCTGGACATTCAAATCCTCGCCCCCGTGCAAGCAATGAACTTTTCTCTTGAGCGTATCCGCCGAGGTGCAAACACCATTTCGGTTACAGGCAACGTGCTGCGCGATTATCTCACAGACCTGTTCCCCATCCTGGAACTCGGCACCAGCGCCCGCATGCTTTCAATTGTTCCCCTCATGAACGGAGGCGGTCTCTTCGAAACAGGTGCTGGAGGCTCAGCGCCAAAACACGTTCAACAGTTCCTCAAAGAAGGACATTTGCGGTGGGATTCACTTGGAGAATACTGTGCCCTGGTCCCATCCCTCGAACTGATCGCCAAACAAAGTGGCAATCCACGCGCAGCAACTCTCGCTCGATGCCTGGACCAGGCCATTGGAGCCTATCTGGAACAGGCAAAATCGCCATCTAGGAAGGTCAATGAACTCGACAACCGTGGCAGCTCTTTTTTCCTTACCCTTTACTGGACTGAGGCTTTGTCAAGCCAAGGTGAAGACGAAGACCTGGCCAAAGCATTCAAACCTCTCTATGAGTCGCTCAAGACCAACGAGGCAACCATCAATCGCGAACTGCTTGCAGCACAGGGATCTCCCATGGAGATTGGCGGATATTACGATCCCGATCCCAATATGACCGAGCAGGCTATGCGACCAAGCTCAACTTTTAATCGCATTATCGACCAGTTTTAATCGACTTTTTGAAGGGGGACGAGAACGGCAAAGCGCTGTTTTCTCCCCCTCTGTCTTTTTGCAAGGCAACAAGCTTGCTCCTTCTTTCAACCCAAGCGTGAGGGGTAGGCGTATCACTGACAACCAACTTTTCCTGGCATACCCGAAGGCAACAAATGGGTGGAACCACAAGTCAGGTTTAGGTTTATCCTTGATCTGCTCTCAAAGGCTGGTTAGAATACGTCAACGTCTATACATGAGAGTGGATTCCATTTGAAAATTCTTTTCATAGCCGACAGAGAAGCGAGGAAACTCCCCTGGTTTCAAAATTTTGAATCATCAGGCATGGAGATCGATATCGCTGAGTCTGTGTTTGAGGCCAACGACCTGTTTTTGACAGGCCTTGCCCTAGGTAACACCTTCTCACTTGTTGTACTCCACCATACCCAATTCTCTTCCGATGCAAAAAAGCTCATGGTGTATTGGCGTGTGCAGGACCCTAGCCTAGCCGTTCTTTTCATCAGTGCTCGAGATCTGCCAAAGTCTGAAGATTTGGACGATATTGGCATTATTGAAATCATACGGGAAGATGAGCAGCCATCGGTTGTTCAGAATCACTTTAGATTCCTCCTGCAACGTACCCGTGATCAGCACATACTGGGTTTGAAGATTCAAATTCTCGAAGAATTCGGTCGCCACTCTGATGCGGCTTTAGCCATCTCCAACATCTTGGCAATGATTGTGGGAGAGACCGATATCCATTCAGCGTCATTCATTCGGTTTTCTGATAAACCCGATGAACCTATCCTCCAAATCACTGAGGGGCTCGATATTCGCGATCAAATCTGGATTGACGAAATTTGCGAGGATCCTGACGATAGCCTTGTCACCATCATGCAAGATGGGCATATGGTCCGGGATGGACAACGTACGCTCTTTCCCGTTACATCAAGCCGCGGGTGGGAAGGTTTGCTGATCTTCATATTGGAAGATGACGCGCCTATTACATCAACTCATCTCGAGAGCCTCTCAAAGACAATTCACCAACTCCTGGAACGTGTCAGGGTGAATGCTGAACTAAAGGCCAAGACAACCGAAAAAGCCACCTACCTTTCATTGCTGAACGACACGATGAAGAATTCAATCAAAGAAAGCGTCCAGAAAATGGATCTCCTCAAAATGATTGTTAAAGAGGAGCGAGCCACGACCATGCTCGAGCGGGCAGAAAACCAAATCGAACGCACCCTTTTCCTCCTGAATGACATCATCGAATTGGCCCGAATCGACGATGGGCTGATGGTTTTGATGGCCGAACCAGTGGACCTGGTCAGCGCCATTCGAAAAGGCATTGAATCCGTTCAGAGCATGGCCATTGAACGCGGCATTTCCCTGAAATTCGCGCCACCTGAGACGCCACCAACCATCGATGCAGACGCCAAAAAAATTCAACAGGTCATCTACAATCTCCTGCTCTTCTTGCTCGAACACTGTGAATCCGACGATACGCTTGAGGTCTCCATCATTCAGGGAACAAAGGGATATATTTACCTGCGAATGTATGCCTTAACAGCCCCTGTCGACCAGGCCTTCCTGGATAAACTCTTCGAGCGGCCCGAGCCGAGCTTCCTTCTTGGAGAAAATAACGTCAGCCTCTATATATGTAAAAAATTTATTCAAGCCCACGAAGGCCGTATTCGGGCCGAGCTCGATCCCAAAAAAGGCTTCAGCTTTATTGTCCAACTGCGTGCTCATTTGTAAGAAAAATGACTAAATAGGGACACAAGCATCATTTTGTCGAAGACATTCGGTGAGTTGGATCTCCATTGGCTGCATTGTTTATCTCCCTAAAAAGCCCAGGAAACATCACGATGTCTGAAAATGTCCAATTTATTGGCAACAGGTTTTTATGGGAAAAGATAGTCAAGCGCAGTGACCGTTAAGGGACCTCAATACAGCTGTCCTCATCTAGGCATCTTTGAGCAGGTTACTCCTGCCATTTCTCATGTTTTACCCAGTCTATTTCCATCGTCCAACTGGAAACTGTCATCGGTGCATCATTGATTTTCGCAAAATTCAAGATAGCAAAAAAGGGCTCCGGATATTTATCTCCATCTGAAAGTCGATAGACTTCTTGGCCGTCAAGCCGGAAAATCAAATTTGGACCTTGCCATTCTACGGAATACTCATGATAGTCGGCCAATGGCGCAGATTGCACTAACATTAGTTCTTGCCAGTCACCTCCTCCACAGTATCCGAGACTTTTGATAACCCTTGCCGCATAATGATCTGGGCCACCATCGCTGTGATGTTCAAATATATCAATTTCGCCTGAACCCACCAATGGCCAGCAAACGTTTTCATTGGCCTCCTCAACAGGAGGTTCGTTGTTGTACGCACCCAAAAGCCACCAAGCCGGAAACATGCCATTTTGCCCGCTATTCTCAACTCTCAATCGAGCCGTCCACTTGCCTTTCACGAATTCTTTGAGATTCTTGGAGGCAATACGACCGGAAACATATTGAGTATCAGGATGTTTCTTTCCATGTTTGTCAAAATTGTCACACGGTTTCTTTTCGCCCAAATCGATGACTCTAAGTTTAAGCGTGCCATCACTTACTTGGCGGGTTTGGTGGACTCCATCCCTCACATAGCACTGATCCTCATTATTCACCCATAATATTTGGTCTTGCCAGTTCGTGTTATTAAAGGAGTCGAAATCGTCAAAAAAATCAACAACCCAACCTTTCTTTGCAGGTTCTGTAGGTGTCTGTGCCAGACTGGTTGAGACACTTGCCAAACAAGTGAGAGCTAAAACGGCGCAACGACAAAAATGGGTATGCATAATACCTCCCCGGGCTACGAAATCAATGACATGTTTGCGTTTCATGTTGGTAGCTGTTGATAACAACCTTGATTGGTACACGCTACACAATGAAACTAGACTGGTCAATCAGATTTGAGAAGGGACTTCCATTTTTAAGCTATTGGATTGCAAATTACGGAGCTGTTGGTCAGAACACTATTTCCTCGGAATGGCCAACTTAACGCGCTCAAATCAAAAATGTGTCTGATTCATTATATTCTTCTCTCAGATATTCAGGCGTCCGGCAGCCAACCATAATAATTGCGCAGTGTTTGCGGGCCCGTATGGCCCACTTAGCCTCTATAGGGATTCAAGGGCTTATTGGACGGAGACCGCCCAAGTGGTTTTACAATGCCCTAACTTGGTTGGGGTAACAGGTTGGCTTTTACCCAAGACATGACATTGCCTTGCAATTCTTCTGGTGTTCCATTATTTGAGATTATGTGCTGAGCCAGCTTGGCTTTGTCTTCTTCCGGCATTTGGCGGGCAATTAAAGCTCGCACGGCGTCTTCGGCAAGGTTGTCGCGACGCATGACACGCCGGACCCTTGTTTCCTGGTCGGCCGTCACCAGAATCAATGCATCGTAATACACGTAAGATCCCGATTCAATGGCCAAGGCCGCTTCAACGAAGGCATAGTCGTGACCGGACCGACTCAGGTCTTCAAGTCTTGATTGGATTTCATTTCGGATAAGGGGATGCAGACACAGACCAATCCGCCTCTGAGCATCCCCATCACTTGCTATCCTGGCACGCATGGCAGGTCGATCCAGGTTACCTGTAGCATCGAGAATATTCGGCCCGAAGGTTTCAACCAGCCGTCGCAGTCCTTCTTGGCCAGGCTGAACCACCTGCCTTGCCACGGCGTCGGCATCAATGACAGGGAAACCCATTTTCGAAAGTACCACAGTAACAGCTGATTTCCCTACACCGATACCGCCCGTAATGACGAAGGATTTCAAGATCAGCCCTTCAGGTTTTTTTTCAATTCCCTGGCGATAACCATTTTCTGAACTTCTGATGTGCCTTCTCCGATGGTGCAGAGTTTGGAATCTCGCCAAAACTTTTCGGCGGGATAATCTCTTAAGTATCCATAGCCTCCGAGTATTTGAACAGCCTCTTCACCATTGCGAACGGCCACTTCACTGGCCTGATATTTCGCCATCGCTGAGTGAAGAGTGACGGTTTTTCCACCATCCTTCTGGCTCGCCGCTCGCAGAGTTAGGAGCCGGGCCGCGTCGAGGTTGGTCGCCATGTCAGCCAATTTGAACTGGATCGCCTGGAATTGATCAATCGACTTACCAAATTGGGTCCGCTCGGCTGCATAGGCCTGAGCCGTCTCGAGAGCTCCACGTGCGATCCCCAATGAAAGAGCCGCAATAGAAATTCGCCCTCCATCCAGCACCTTCATTGCCTGTTTGAAGCCACTATTCCACTCGCCAATCAAATTGGATTCGGGCACAAAACAGTCCTCCATAATCAACTGAGCCGTTTCAGATGCGCGCATTCCAAGTTTGGACTCCTTCTTACCACCGGACCATCCTTTCGTCTCTGAATCGAGTATGAAAGCACTTATTCCACTTGTTTTAAGAGCCGGATCCGTGCACACCAGCACGACTGCTATTTCCCCCGAAATCGCATGTGTGATGAAATTCTTGGTACCATTCAAAAGATACCCACCATCAACCTTGCGAGCGGTAGATCGCATGCCTCCAGCATCTGAGCCCGATCCCGGTTCCGTTAACCCCCATGCACCAATTACCTGGCCACTGGCAAGACGAGGGAGGTATTTGCGCTTTTGATCTTCACTTCCGCACTGCAGAATATGCCCCGTGCAAAGTGAGTTATGAGCTGCCACACCAAGACCGACAGCACCACAAACGGAAGCGATTTCCTCAATGATCGCCACATAATCGACGTAGCTATATCCAGAACCGCCATAGGTTTCGGGCACTAGAACACCAAGCAAGCCGAGTTCACCCATTTCGTGGAACAGTTCCTTTGGGAAGAACTCTCTTTCGTCCCAGTCCATAACATTTGGTTTAATTCGTTCTTCGGCAAATTTCCGAACGGATTCGATAATCATCTGCTGATCTTCAGTATATTCAAAGGTCATTCCTAACTCCTGGCTAATTTGTTTTAACCTAATCCTAGCACTGTCGGAAACAGGAACCAAACCAAAGGAATAACTAAAAGCTTTTTTTCCCAAATGGCTGAATCCTGGAATTCCCAGGAGGCAGTGTCCACGGGGCTAGCAGTGCACATTTTCCAAACAATTCCATAAGAAATTCGAACGACAACGTGCACTATTTTGTCTCCCCTGCCCTCCACAGTTTGTCACTCATCGACCAACCACTTTTTTGCAAAACCATTAAAATTATGAAAAGAAACGAGAATGGGAATTTGGCAAAAAACATGCTTATAACTGAAGGAACTGAATGACCAGGTGGAATTATGTACCGAATCCTCTTACTTTTCTGGCTCTTCCCTTTGTTACTATGGGGCATCGAAATACGCACTAACATCCAGGATGTCTCACATGAAGGGCCCAGCGAGCAGATAGGCAGCTTTTCCCTCATCATCCGAGAAGGGGAACTGCCGTTTGCAACCTTTGATAATCCGATCTACGTTCGATTTCGTATTGTTCGAGCCCACGGTTGGTCAAAAACGCTTGTCGATCAAAGAGTTGGTTCTGCCAGCCAGGCCTGGGATCCAATAAATCTAGCTATTCGAAGTGAGGAAGGAGACACCCTCAACCCGGCCCTTCCGAGAAACGCCATTCAGCTTGTTCGTTTGATAAAAGGTGAAAAAGAAGGCTGGATACGCATCAACCGTTCCATAGATTTTTGGGATGATTCCGCTCCAAGCGGCCCTTCGCCATCGCGCAGCATTTCCGTTTCCGTCGGTATTTCAGGACCTAATTCTATCCGCCTGGACTCTTCCACGCCCACCAATGGAAATGAATACCACCTCGCCGAAACCCTCGCATCTACCATCCTTTGTGCCAATTACAAAGACACACCAGGCTTTAACGTCGGCGACATCGACACCCTGGATTTTATCAGTTTTGATGGGACAACCGAAGGTGTAGAGGAAGGTTACAGTATTACAAATGGGGCCAATACAGGATTGACTTTTTCCGACGACACCGACGTTGCCCGGGGGTCGCGCTATATTACCTGTTTTGAACTCATGACGAGTGTTGAACAGGATGATGCACCTCCACATGAAATCACTTTCAGCAAACTCAGTGCAATCGATTTGGCACACGGCTGTGAGCCAATCCCGCCGATTTACCTGAAAAACTGTAGTGATTATGAATGGCACCCAGGCAGCCAATTCTTTATCTGTCCCATTTCATATGGACTCAGTGGCAACCAGTTTTACTGGCGATCCGACGGCGAACCAGATGTGATTATGGGTGAGGAGCAAATGCAACTCACGACTAATGGCGGCTCACAGTGGGTTGCTGAACCAGTGTATACGGAAGATGTTCTAGCCGGCTACCGCCTCACGTTGATGGGCGGCACGTTTGAGCCAGAAGAAACAATCGAACTCAATAACCTCCGAATCTGCCTGGATAACAACATCACAGAGGCGCTTCTGAAGTTGCATACCTGGGCCGATGTCATTCACCCGATTGCGACCGAAGGGGAGTTAGTCCGCTTCACCTCTTTTGCATCGACGGTGGCCCACATGGTTTTCGAGGATTTGCCGCTCTATAAACGTATACTCCCCTACACTGGCTATGACCACCCTGAGTGGCAGTTCCACCTTCAAACGCTGAACCTCGCAGATGAACCCTCGCGCGTTACAAGTTATCTCCGCAATCGTCACGGCTTACTTCTTAGAATTGAGGGGGAAGTCACTGTACCTGCAAAAGGCACCCACGCCCTTTCCATCGCGGAACGCTTCGGTGAGGAGGCCGATCAGGTCCTTGCCTGGGTCGATCAGTATTCAGATAAACCTTTCCAGACCGTGGGTATTCTTTCAGATCCCGCAAAGGAGACTTTCGAACTCATTGAAGCCCGCGAGCAAAGCCACAAGACCCTTATCGCACCCCATATCACGATGGCAAATGATTGGAACACCACCGCCTATATTCTGGCCACGGGAACGGAATCCCCGCGCTTCTTCTTCAATTCACCCGGTCAGAACAGCCAACATATTGATGCCATACAATATCCTGGTGCAACGGCAGTTTACAGCGACATCGACTTTGCTTCCGGACAATCCAAAATTGCCTGGTTCGAAGTCGAGGCAGAATTATCCTCTGCCAACGGACAGGTCTTCTATTTCCGCGAACAGGGCGGAGGTCAACTCGCCTCACTGCCACTCAGCCTGGGCCTTGAATCTCGCTGGGTATTCGATCACTTGGGGCGAAGTCAAAATGGTTGGTGGAATGGTACCGTCATCAACAACCCACACTCGATTTCCAATCAATGTACATTAAGCGTATTCGATGACCAAGGCGAACTCATTGACAGCGTGGAGCTTGAATTGGCGGCCGAGGAGCGAAAAGCTTTCCTTCTCAAAGATATTTTCACCGATTTTGACCAGACTGAACCTTCTAGACTGGAAGTGCTTTCGGATCAGAGTGTTGTCAGTTTTCTACTCATGGGCATGGAATCCAAGGACCAGCTCACCGACGTACCAGGGAATATGAACATGGGTGAACAACTCGTTCTTCCTTATATGCGTGTTGACGATGCCCATTGGACTGGCTTAGTGGTGCAAAACCCAAATGAGAGCGCGGCTGAATTCTACTTTGAAGTCTACGCCGCAGATGGCAGCAATCGCCAAAGCACATGGATTTATCTTCCTGGTGGCGCCAAATCGGTTTTTGAGCCTGAGGTGTATCTAAAGAACTTGGAAGGATTCAACCACTTAGTGGTTTTTGCCACCCGCCCGATTCGAGGATTCGCCTTGTTAGGCAATCGAAACCAGACGGAGCTCGCATCTCTACCTCTTCACCCAATACCCTGAGACTGGCCACCGAGCCAGCAATTACGGCGCGGATGACCTCCTCCATCCGCGCCGTTTCCTTTTTCATGCTCGGAACCGTCCCACCCAGTTAAAAACATCACCTCATGGGTTTGACAAACGCAATCGATTAAGTTAAATTCTTATTTATTAACAGTTCCGAGGATGTTGTGAAACGATTAAAGCTGGGCGAGATGCTCATTCAAGGTGGGCTCATTTCTGAGTCACAATTACTTAAAGGCTTGGAGCGCCAAAAAACGTGGGGCGGTAGGCTTGGATCAAACCTGGTGATGATCGGGGCGCTCAAAGAGGAAACACTGCTGAAGTTCCTTGCCGAACAAACTGGGGTAAAGGAAATCATCCTATCTGATGTGGAGATTGCACCATCGATTTTGAAGAAAATCCCACAAAAGGTTGTCGAGCAATTCAACATGATTCCAGTTTATATGGAAGACAAGTCTACCTTAATCGTTGCCCTTGCCGACCCAACTGATTTAAATGCAATCGACCAGGCCGCATTTATTACTGGCCACCATATCAAACCGGTGATTACATCCTATTCTGCCATCCTTCAGGCGATTAATAAATACTATCTGAGCACTTCAAACTACACTTCAGCCAATCAGGAAATTCTGATGGATGTACCCAAACCACCTAAAAAAGAAGTGGGATTCGTTGCAGACAATATGGAGCGACACGGCGGCAGATCAGCCGTGGCCGATCCAGACCTGATTCTCTTTGGTGACCAGACTGCGGACAACCCTGCTGACCTCAGCCCCCCAGGCGGATTGAATCCCTTACCCGAACCCACGGCAGCTCAACCCGAGCCCGAACTCAACAGTGATTTAATCAACCTTAATTTCGAGGATGATCCACAGCCAAGCCAACCAAAACGGATGCCCTCCAACTCAAGCTTGGAAAGTTTCAGTATGGAACAGCGCCTAATCGGCATGTATCACCTACTCCTAAAAAAACGCATCATCACCGAGGCGGAAATCTCCGAAGAACTAACAAGGTTATGGTCCCTCGGCAAGCTTTAGAAAAGATCCGAAGTTAACCCGAGTCTTCAAAAGGAGACCGCTACGCTGATCGCTTGTTTGGTCCAAGCCTGAAGTTCTGGTCGGACCTGATTCGAAGGTCGAATCAGATGGCTAGCCGGGCTCACGTGGTCATCGATGAGCCTGAGTGGCGTCAATCGATCGCATGGAAATAAACGATTCCAAGCCCATCACTCGTCCGGTGTGAGCTTTTGCCCATGGCTGCGTATTCGATCGATTTCCAGAGCGCACACTGTTCCACGGCCATTATCTAGCAGTCTTTTTCAATAACAGTGAATCCTTGGCCCTGAGAATCGTTCCAACCTGCTAGGGTGTGTAGGAACAAACTTCAAGGCAGGCCGGGCCCTGAAGACCCGACCTACTAATTTTGTCACCGCACGGCGGCTCTTACACCCGCCAGGTATTTGCGGACAGCTGTGCCATGATCACCCCAAAGACTGAAGCCATCCCAACTTGAACCATCCGCAACCGCTTTCACCCAGGCAATTTGGGAGCGCACTTCAGAAGAAAACAGGCTACTTCCGAGGAAGATCTGTTTTGCTTTAGCGCCTATGGGATCAATGACCTGCGAATCAAGCAATTCACCTTGCTGATTATAGGCCATCATCGTCACGCCTGCGGTGGTTTCGCCTGTATTGATCAAAACCAGCCCCGTCCACTCTGAATCGTTGGCGAGGAAGACCTGGAACACCATGGTTTGTCCCTGGGAATAGCTGCCCTGCAGGCCGGCGAAGTAGTCGTTCTCGGATAAGGAAGAAGACCCAAAAAGCTCGTATCCTACCATGGCCTGGTCGGCCTGGACTTCCATCCAGGAGGCACCCTCGGGAACGGTATCGGAA
>Ga0070729_10003972_pt1 | contig 16528 bp, 12 predicted proteins | sample tdDd472_FD_66725 | JGI IMG/M metagenome (GOLD analysis project Ga0070729, IMG submission 66725) | Marine sediment microbial communities from the Atlantic coast under amendment with organic carbon and nitrate - tdDd47.2 | ecosystem: Environmental > Aquatic > Marine > Coastal > Sediment | place... | reverse complement strand
TATCCATGAATGGTGGGGGCTCAATGACCATATCAAGGAAGAGGCTGATCGCTTATTTGCGGAATTGGATAATGTCAATGTAATGGCCCTGGATATGTATGATGGAAAGGTAGCTACTAGTCCGGACGAAGCCGGTAAATTCATGCAAGCCGTGAAGCCAGAGCGAGCGGAGGCCATCGTCAAAGGAGCCATCGCTAAAGCGGGATCTGCTGCGAAAATTGGAACGATTGGCTGGTGTTTTGGTGGTGGTTGGTCTTTGAAGACGTCGATTATGGCTGGTGCACAAGGGGTTGGATGCGTGATTTATTATGGGATGCCTGTACAGGAGGCTGCTGCTTTGGCACCTTTAGAGGCTGACGTACTGGGCATTTTTGCAGAAGAGGATGGATGGATTACACCTGAGGTCGTGAATAATTTCGAAGATTTGGCCAAAGCTACCGGAAAGAAAGTAGAAACGCATCAGTATAAAGCGGCTCATGCTTTTGCCAATCCTAGTAACCCAAAGTATGATGAGGAAGCTGCTAAGGAAGCCAATGCCTTGGCCTTGGCTTTTTTGAAAGAGCGCCTGCAATAAAAAAGACCCGCTGATGTGGCGTGTTTTCTTTCTCTGGCGCTAGACAGGCACCTACCAGGGCCGGAATAAAGCCATAAAAATGTAAACGAATGGAATGGGGTGTCTGGTATCGTATACTAGAGATTCCATTTTTATGCGGTTCTCTGACCATTTTATGCTTATTTCTCCGGTCTTCTCTTTATCTTTAAAGAGCCATCCCTAGGTTTTTTCCACATATACCAAAACCGAAAAAGTATGATCCAGGCCTTAAAAGAGGCTGTCCTAGGGAAAGGATATGCCGATAGCACCCTCCGCAAGGAAGTCTATCAGAAAGTTGCTCATCAAGTGCTTAGTGGAGATGCGACTCCCATCACGCCCACCACACTGAATACCTACCTCGAAAAATTGTCCAAGCAGGCTTATAAGATAGCGGATCGCGATATCGATCAACTCAAGGAAGCGGGCTTTTCAGAAGATGAAATCTTTGAATTGACCGTCGTGGGAGCTACGGCTGCTGGGATTACTCGATTGGAAAAGGGATTACAAGCACTTCAAAACTGTCAATAAGATGAGACTACAGGTATTAAAGAATGGTTATCGGCTGTTGCAGAAATTGCAACTGTTCTTTATCAAGTCGATGATGGGCTATGTTCCAGGCCCTGTCGCTGTTTCAACCTATCGAAGAAACTTCTTTGGAAAACACTACAATCCTTGGTTGGAACAAGGGCTTCGAAAGGCCAAGCACTGGTCAGTGGGTGAGATAGAGTTGTTTGGCGCATTTGTTTCTAAGCAAAACCAGTGTCAATTTTGTACCAGAGATCATCATACCATGGCCCAAATGTCATTGGGCATTGACAAAGCTGATGCGGTGATGCAAGATTTTGAACAAGCGCCAATAGAAGAAAAAATAAAGACGGTGTTACGATTTTTACAACGTCTGACGGTTTCGCCGCATGAAATTAGCGAGGCGGACATCCGCCCGATGAAGTCGCAAGGCTTATCGGATGAAGCGATAGAGGAGGTCATTCATGTCTGCGCCATTTTCTGCGTGATCAATCGACTAGCAGATGCTTTTGATTTTGAGCTGTCAGTTGATACGCATAAAACAGCTCGTTTTCTGCTGAAAAATGGGTATGCTGTGACGAGTTTGAAAGGGTAGGAGGGCTTTGTATAAAAAATGTGTCCGCCTAGCATGGCTAGACGGACACATGACCCGTTTCTTAGTCTACTTCTGGCTGCTAAATGTATAGTAGTATAAAAATTAGTGCTTCAACCAAGCTTTTCTTCTCATACCCAATTCTTTTGTGATTTTAGCCCCAGCCTCTTCTACGGTCATCACTTGAAAACCAGGATCTTCCATTCCTGTAAATTCACCCTTAGTGGCTATTCCATTTTGGAGGTATTCAATCGAATATGATTTACCCACTTTTAAAGTAGGCATCACGATATCCCAATCTTCTTTCGTTTTAATGACCTTGCCATTAATCGCTTGGATGATATCACCCTTTACTAAACCCGCTTGATGCAGGGCACCGCCATGTACAACATTACCTTTGAGTAAAGCCCCTTCTTCCGTGAAGTTTACCCGAGTTCGGAAGGCCACTTTTCCGGGTGCCCTTTGTTTGACGACTAAACCAAAATGCTGCAGCAAGGCAGGAATATCGGGAAGCGCACTCCCATAGATAGATGCTTGGAAAAATGTACTAGCAAATTTCTCATCTCCGGTCACCGCTGCGACGGCTTTTTGTAGGTCTGGAATTTCATAAGGCACCTCTGTTTTACCATGTTTCACCCAGAGATATTTCATTACATCATCTAAAGACTTTCCTTCATAAGCCTTTCGGATACCCAAATCTAGACACAATCCTAGCACTGCCCCATAAGAGTAATAGCTAATGAAATTATTGGAAAAATTCGTTTCATCATTGGCCGTGGCATCATCTACATAGGGCGCATTATAACTCATCTCGATGGGGTTGCGATATTGGCGCCCAGGGGAATTGAGTACATAATTGAGCGTTCCTGTAATGCCACGCGCATACTCATCGGGGCTAATGATTCCCGCCCGACAAAGAATCAAATCATCATAATAAGAAGTAAAACCTTCTGCAAACCAAAGCTCACCCGACATATTAGCATCGTCAAAGTTGAAAGGCTCTAAGGATTGGGGGCGTATGCGTTCGACATTCCAAGCATGAAAAAACTCATGAGAAATGGTGCCGATGAGTCCTCTCGCATTATTAGCCAAATTGCCCTTGCTACTGCAAACCGTCGAGTTACGATGCTCCATCCCATCCCCATTGATCCAAGGATTATAACTGGTTAGAAAAGTATAACGGCCAAAATCAAAATCCGGTAACTCACCATACACCTCCTTTTGTGCCTCCACTACTTTCTGCACCCATTCCACGTAACTATCTAATTCTTCATCCGTTCCCTCATGCATCATAGCCACCTCGATCGTATATTCTTTACCATTGGATTCACTTTGGAATCGCCGAAAATCAATCTCCCCAACCATTGTGGGGCTATCAAAAAAGTAGTAGTAATTAGGGGCCCAATAGCAATCTGATTCCAGCTCTTTGAGCTGTGTCGCCACCTCCCAGCCTTCATGTGCACTCAAATCTATACACAGCTCAATGGGGCGTTTATCCATTTTCACCCCATACACAAAGGTGGCTGGCATATTCATATGCAATTTCCGATTGTCAATGCCGGTATAAGTACCATCTCCATAATTACCAAAGAGCGTATAGGTAAAGCGTACATATCCACTATGCCCCACTACTTCCCATTCCTGCGGACTCGTTTTATAGACAGAAAGTTGTTCCCCCTCTTCATCAAAGGCTTTCACATCATATACATTCTTGGCAAAGTTATGTACGGCATAGCGCCCTGGAGAAGCTCTGGGCATTCGCACTTGCAAGTCGCCTAGTGGCACACTTGGAAACTCTACGCTGATATTCAGTTCGTGATGATTGATATCATCCAGATTGAGATGATATTGGATAGGCGCTTGAGCGCTCAAGACTTGAACGCTTAATAGACTGACCAAAAGACAAAAAATGGTGTGGTAATTACGAATCGGGTTGGGCATATACATCTGCTTATTTTATTGTTGCTTAATGGGAGCCCAATTTACGGATCGTTTTTGAAATAAACTTGCCCTGCTAGTTTTTGTATCTTCTATATTCATCTGATTTTAGGTGCAAAACCTCAAAATAAAAGGGGAGTGTACTTTAAATACACTCCCTGAATGGGTTCAAAACATACTAATACTAAATACTAGGAAAACCTGGGCGATTATCAAGGGATGCTGTGGTATAACATAGATTTTCCGAGTAAAAGTTAAAGCATTCTTGTAACGAACTCACTTTAAAGCTCTAATACTTTAGCACGGCCAATATTCAATTTGACGCTATATCAAGAAGGTAGATACTGGTATCTTTTCTAAGATCTCTTATCCATACCTTCGCTTCACCTGCTGCTTTTTTAGCAGCGGCTTTATTCTCGAAAGGACCAATTAGAAGCTTATATGGATATGAATCCATATTTGTATCATATCCAATATGAACTTGATCAGGGTATTGTTGATCTAACTTTCTCCAGGCACTAATGGCTCGTTCTTCAGTAGGAGCGACCTTATTCTGGATATATATATGCATCGGTACTGGCGCCTTGTGAATTTCATCTTCAAATTCTTTTTCATCTACCAGTTTTTGATGAGGGGAGTAGGTTTCGATGGGGAGGCGACCTACGTTATAGCGGCGGTTAGAGTCTGGTTTGTATTCTTTGCCCCATTCTTGTTCGATGGGGCCATCATTTCCAGGCGGTCTGGATTCAGGTATAGAATCCTTTGCCATTCTTCGTTGGATGATCTCTTGCTTATCCCGATTATCGGGGACAACGTTCTCTTTTTGGCCTCCTATTGCATAGACTAGATATATTGAGAGAAGTATTCCCCCTATCATAACAAAGTAGCCCAAAATAGAACCCAAACACCCATTAGAAGGGTAAGGTTGATAATGTGGTTGATATTGTGGATAATGATAAGGGCGGCGACTGAATAGGACTAAGATGATTACCATCCCGCCTCCTAAAAACAGAATAAGATTAAAGTTACTACTTAAGAAATTCATAATATTTATTTTTTGGTAAAATAGATAGCCGTGTGTCGCTTTTATTTTAAATCCCTTCGTTCTCCAAGTCGATATTCGAATGCAAAATCATGGAGACTACTATTGGTATAACAGTAATATCTATTTTGATACCAAAATGTATTAGGCAGTAGGTCTGTAGACTTTGCTTTTTATTTGTTTGAATTTAAATTGTTGATTATTAGGTAATTGAAGTTTCTTTAGGCCATGAGCCAGGGTAAGTGTATCTGATGGCGAGATAATTAAAACGATATTTGTTTCGGAAAATCCGAAATTTTTATCCGAAATATATTCTTTAAGAAAAGGAGTCGAAAACCTATTTAAACAAGGATGTGGAGAGGATACTTGCAGATCAAGTTTGCGAAAACATGCTGCTCACAGCTTGCAGGCATGAATATTTGCCAGGCATTTCCCACAATAAATAATTGAAGCTATTATTTATTGTATTACGAAAAAATATTATATTTATATTTTAAAAACAAAGTTTTCTAGAAAAAAAACAAAATTGTTTTGCAATCTTCCTTAGTTCAACTTGAATTAGGAACGGATAAAATCTTATCGCTGAAATTCTTGTCAACAATCCATTGTTCGTCCCTCCTGAATTAGATTTCCACAGAAATTAGAGAAGTCCTACATGGTCTAATGGCTGTAATTTTTTATCTGCTATGAGTTAACAATATTAATTCATCAGGCGAGGCATTCTAAAAACTTGTAATGGAAAATAGCAATATTTACACGGAAAGAATTAGTCGATTCTATGATCAAATTGTGCATTCTCATTATTACGATTACATCGGCCTGGCTAAACAACTGGCTGATCTGTTCGGAACCAAGAAGGAACTGTTAGAGGTCGGCATTGGAACGGGGCTAGCAGCCGAGCAAATGTTGAGTTTAGGATATCGTATTACAGGAGTAGATTTTTCTCAAGAGATGCTTAGGATTTGCGATAAGCGGTTGCATGGCAAAGCAAACTTATGCCTAAAAAATATAAGAGACTACAAGAGTAAGCAGAAATTCGATGCTGCCTATTCTATAGGAGGTGCGTGGTATGCTACTGCTAATAACCAGGGTGAAGTTCAAGTTATGAGTTACCTGCATTCAATTAGGGATAATATACTGGGTTTAAGGAATATAGCTACTCATCTGCAAAAGGACGGCATATTAGCGCTAACTATTCAGAAAGCACACAAGAATCTGCATAGACTTGCTTTGGATAAGGTTGGTTATTATACTCATCATATTAAGCTAGAAGGCGCTTATTTAAAGAAGAGTTACTATGTGACTAAGAATAAACAAGTACTGGCTAAGCAGAGATGTATTTTTAAGGTATTTGGGGTCGGGGAATTTAATCAAATGTTGACAAGCGTTGGCTTGTCTAAAATTCATTTCAATGATGCTAAAAGCCTTGTATATATGGAGAAGAATAACAGCAAAGCAAGAATCTTTTATTGAGTTTTTTATCTTAATAAATTTATCCTTCCTTTTGGTTTTTAAAAGAATTTGAAATAATCTAACAGTTTTTTTAAAAAAAAATGACTCAAAAAAAACGTCTTTTTTTCGGAAAATCCGAAATTTTTATCCGAAAAAAGGCTGACTTGTATTTTAGGATATAAAGATATGCATGTTTATTTTAATGAGTAAGAAATTGATTTATAGTGAGTTGTATGGTGTTTTGTTTTTTAGTAATTATAGTTGGCATCTAATTAGCTATCCTATTAGTGGTTCTAATTCAATTTGGAACTAAGTACTTTGACATATTCTGGCATTATTTCCTTGTTTATTGTATTGGTTTTAGGACAACGATTTCCGTTTCTATATCGTTTTATATTAATATTGTCCCTTAAACTATTTATAATGGCAGGAATCAAAACAAAACGCTTCAAGGAGATGGATGGTATGGGGAAGAGTCTAGTAAAAGAAATTGAAGTTCTTAAAAAAATACTAGAGACCTATCAAGTTTTTTCAGATGCTAAACTAGCTGCTTACACCCTTTCCTACTTCAAGTCCAAGATTGATAACAAACCATTAAGAGCCTACTTTTGTCGTAAGTTATATGAATACCTGAGTGAGGCGAAAACAGCTGACGGAAAAGGGCCTACAAAATGGAAAGAACTATTCTTTCTTAAACTACCTTTTCTTTTTGAAATGGTAATTGTTATTCAATATTTGGAAAACCACATATTGGATGATAAATATGATGTTAGAAAGGGACAGGATAAAACGGTGAATCAGAATTTGATTTCTGCTAATATTTTAAGGGCGTTATTGTTCTTATACCTAGATAAAGAAGTTACTCCTTTATTGGCAGATGAAAAACAAGTCCTTGTTATCCACCGCTTACTTTCAAGACTTTTGCTGTTTGTTGATCTTGGACAACGCATAGATAAGGAATATAATAATTACCAATGTTGGGTTGATGCTGATCAATTTCCTCTCCTGCTTGAAGGCCGTTATTTGTTTCCTCCATTTGTACAAGATTGCATTTCTTCCTTTAGCAAACTGGTAAAGACCGAAGTCACGGGAAAAGATCATTTCATTGATGGATATTTTCAGCGGCTTTACCTAACAAATGTATATTTCTTTGAGTGCATTGTTGAAATTGTTCTAACTATGATGAACTACGAGGGAAGAGAAAAGGGGAATCTGCGGAAATTTGCTATCCAGTACGGCTATATGCTGCAAATTATCAACGACTATGCAGATTTTGCATATAGTCCGAATAAAAAAGAGCAGGCTTTACTAAAGACCGGAGGTAAAAAGACGACAGATTTTTTCGCGGACCTCTATAATTTTAATATTACTCTCCCACTAATTTATCATTTAGAAGAGGGGTCAAGAAGGAAAATTGAAGCATATTTAGCAGGAGGAAGACGACAAAAAAAGATACTGACTCAATACCCTATGCAAATTGTTAATGAAATAAAAGAAAGTGGAGCTATCCGAAAATGTATCGATCTGAGTAGACAGCTTTCACTATCCGCCAGAATATGTTTGGATGAGAAAAATAGCATGACACCCTATTTTGAAAATATGTGTGACATAGCTATGAAAAATAAATTCTATAACATATTTATCTAAATCATTTAGCAATGAGATTCGACGCAATGTATTTTTCTGAGACGAAGGCGGTTTTTTTGGCAAAACGACCTATGTATTTCTTTAAAGTATTTTTCATAGGTTTTTTGAGCAAATTGCGGTTGAATTTATCAATCCAATATCATTATCCAAAAGTTAATTATAAAGATGTCTTAGACAGACTTAGTCAAGAAGTTGGAGTAGATTTGCTATGTTGTATGCTAACTGAAATTGTTGGTGGAAAGGTGAAAGTATATGCACATACTAATAATCATCGCATATCAAAGGAAACCATAAATAGGATAAATAATTACGATGGAAAGACTTTATTATCAGATGAAATGTTGAAAAGGGACTACTCTAAAATTGAAGAGGGAAAATTTTCAACCTATTTCACTGCACCAAACGAAGAAAAAGCACCAATTATAGCCGACGAAAAAGCTTGGTTAATAAATGGAGAAGGTTTTGATATAACCAAAGCACATTATTTCATTTTTCCCATCAATCAAAAGTTATTGTTTTTATTTGCTAAAAATGAAAAAGAAGCACAACGTATAAAGCAATATGAAAAAAATATTGACCAGCTTTTAACAGAAGAGATGTTGTAATTTATTATTTTAATGTCTTTATAGCTTTTATTTTAAAAAAGATAAATGAAGAATAGTGCTCCTAACCAAATTGACAGAAGCCGGATTTTGTTTAAAATTCCGGATTTTTTTGAATTTGGAGAGATTCTGCATGATCGGCTTCATGCCATATTATACCATATTGAAGAATTGGAGGCCAAATTTATGTTGATTACCAATATCTTTAATAGAGAGTTTGAACTATTGACAGAAATGGAGGGAAAGAAGGACGCTGATTTGGAATCCTTAACTTATGCAGGCACTACTAGGCAAAGAAAGATATTAGAAAATGAAGTTCCTGAATATTACATCAAAGCGCTGAAGCTTCAGGGTGAAAAATGGGATCAAGCCGAATGGAAGAAAAAACGAGATAAAAACTGGGCAGCACTAAAAAATAGAGCCCTCACTAGAGAAATGGAAAAGGTAGAAACTTTTCCTTTTTTTGACCGATTTAGAAAAGGAGAATTTGGTGTAGAAGATATACAAATTGGAACTTTAGAGGACTATTTTGCCAACTTAGATAATGTCTTACAGGAAAATGAATATCCCATTGTTTCCGATTATTTTGATATTTCAACAGATAAGTACATAGGAATCCCTCTTTTTGGAGCGGGACTTTTTCAAGGAATTGTTTGGATTCTTTTCCCAGATGAACTTTCTAAAAAACTGGATAACCCGACTAGGATACGTCGGATTATGAAGCTTTTCAAAATGGAATATGATAACCTAGCCATGAGTTGGGATGTAAGAGGGAAAAACATTACAAGAGCTTCTTTTTTCGATGAAGTAGTAAAAGCTATTAATCCAAGTAACGAAATACAAAACTATATTAATGTAAAACAGTATTACAAAATATCTACCTACTATCATCAAGAAAGAGTAAAACAAAATGATGCCATATTAAATCAAGTGAGGACACTGCTGGATAAAGTTAGGCATCAACACCTTAGGACAGCCATCATTACTATTCTTTTAGATTCATTTGCACATAATATAAGTGCGCACAGTTTAACAACCCTAAGTCATTGGTTTCGAGAACGAGCTGAGTATCAAGATGAAATGGGCAGAGCGATTATAGAAACCCTTGGTCGTGATAAGAATAATCCCATCATTAACTACACTAAGAAATTCCCAAATCGGACCCTATCGAAAGAGTTGTTCCCCTTGTTTAAATTCTTATTAGAAAAGGGCGCATTCTGGAGTGGAATTACGCGCCAAACAAACTTCACAGGAAAGGTCATTAGTCTATATGAAGTACTTTGGTCGGATTTTGTGAATAATCCACTGTACTTAGGAACGATTGCTAACACTGAGGATGTTCGCAAATTACATTTAAACATTACTATCTATGAACAAGAAGACAGGCCAGAGGGCGAGAACTTTAAGAATAAGAAAACGGTAAAAACTACTTCGGATGGAACACTCCTAGATGGTACCTTCGCTGTTGTGAATTTAGATGATTTCGATCAAATTTTGAATGCAACGGACAATACAAGAAGTCTATTTGTGGAAGAAGGAGAATTATACGAGGAGTTAAGTAAAGAACTTAAATCGTTCAATGCTTTTTTCCCAGGTGGAGTTATAGGAAAGCATGCTTTTTTTACACTTTTAGAAAATGAAATTAGAAATGTAAAGCATTATCGAGGAGAGGTACTTAAGGCAATTCAAAAAGAAGGTTTAATCCTAAATATCTCCATCCATACAAGGCCCGTTGATTCTGAGGCAAAAGAAAGAAGCCCTAGACCCGAATTATATAAAATTGGTGTATGGCTGAAACATCCCGTCAAACTGGAAGAAGGCTTATTAATAAGACGGATTGAAGGTTTGGACTCGGATATAGTAACGGATAATACCTTCCAACCTAAATTAGGAGGGAACTATCAAGATAAGATTTGTGGTTCTGTACTCATGATGAGTGCTTTTGATCAAGTGCAGAGCGAAGAATCGGCTATTGGCAAGATTTACTACCCATGGATTAAAACAGCCAGCTATTTAATCAGGGAGCAAGAATCCGGTGTCTTTGAAGAATTCGAAGTGAGTCATCGGAAATACAGAGAAGCAAATAAAGCGGCCTTTACGGCTCTCTTTGAGCCCGAAGCTGGTTTAGGATATCTCAAAAAGTACTTCCATATTTGGAAGGGAGAAGAAATCCTTGATATTGTTAATACCGTAGCCTCCCTGCGAAATCCGGCCTTAGACAGTAGGGCACGCTATCGATTCATCTATCTTCCCGAAAACAGCCAAGCACAACATTACAATCTAAAGTCAAGTGGGTTAATCAGGATCATTAGTGCCGAAGCATTACCGACCTCCTTAGAAGAAGCTTACCATCTATGGTTACCACGATGGTTGAAAAAAAATGAAGAAGACTATGTTATTGATTTTCTAGAGGGGGCAACGCGGGTGGGAAGAGTTACCTATAAGGGACGTACTATTCAATTTGAAAACGAATCAGAAATTGAAGACGCAGATTGGGATGACGAACAATATGCTATTTACAAGGCTATTCCCAATAGAATGCAAATAGCCGTTGAGCATGGCTCTTCTTTGACAGCAGCAGCAGATAAATTTAATTATCGCAGCCACGGTGAAATGATCACTAAATTCTGTGAGGGTAAACCTATGAATCAATTGAAAGCAATGTCGACAATACGCTGCTTTGAATTGTTTGAATCCTTAATAAGTCGAATTTGTATTTTTGATCGTCGTATTTACAATCGATTGTATAATGGACGTGGCGCTGCAGAAAATGAGCGCCACCAAATAGATGATAAAAAACTGGCCCTGCAAATTGCTCGTTTACAACTATATCGGGATCACTTACATTTAAACTTTCAAAATGAACTGCTGGATCATTTTGAAAGTGTTCGTTCTCAGGATTTTCTTGCCTATCATTTTGTGGTGCTGCATCTTTCTTTCATAGAGGGGATGATCGGGAAAAATGGACAGAAATATGGAGAGGAAGGAATAATCGATTTTATTGATGAGCATATTTTGCAAGGTAGATCACCTAAAAGTATTGGGGATGATTTTGTATTGATTATTACTACTGGACGAGGGCGTATGGCTTGGTGGGATAAGGTAAAAGAAAATCCGATATATATGCGATTCGTTACCTTCCGTCCCATAGAATCGATTATCGGAGCTGTAGAGAATGCCTTACAGAAACCAGATGACATTGACTTAAAGTATAATTTGACTAAACTATTTTTTGGATCATGAAAACTTTACCGGAAACAGAAAAGAAAATTTTGATTGTCAACTGGAAATGGAAACAGTTTGAGAATGGGCATGTCAATGAGAATATTCTAACAAAGGAAGAATTTAAGCATTACACTAAGAATATTGATGAAGGAAAAGGAAAGTTTTATGAAGAATTTGCGGTAGAAGAGAGTACTAGTTGTCCGAATGCCCTACTTGTTGCAACAGCTATTTATAAGGTTAATGGAGATACCCGAAGGCTACTCTATGCGCTTATCGATAAATATGCTAAAAAAGGGAATCGTGTAATGGTTTTTCTGCACCGCTCCAATTTTTATAAAGAAAAAGACGTTGATCATTTACTCAAACACTTTAAGAAACGGATAGCTAAATGCTTCCTGTTTGCTTTCGGTCGAGATTATATTTATTATAATACTAGACAAGCGGGTTTGTTAAATGATACAGGCGGATTCTTTAGGGGGAGAGATCCCAATTCTGATGAAAAAATAGAAACCTTTAACAAAAAGGAAAATAAGGTAAAACAACCTTACTTTGATCGGGTGTGGCAATACTACGAAACCGAGTTTGAAACTAAAATTTTAAACCTTAAAGAAGAATTGTTCGATTGCTGGTTGCCTCTACTTCTCCCTGACAAAAATGAAGATATTACCAGGATTGAATTGTTAGAAGCCATTCGAAGTGCAGATGAAAAAGCATTATTCTTTCGCCTCAAGAGTTTTTTAGGCAAATATGAATCGTTGGATGACGTAAAAGATTTTGAAGTGAAAAATCCGTTGGAGAAAGAATTAGAGGTGATAAAGAAATTGGAAAAAGAGCATAAGGAATCTTTCATGTTTGACGATTGCATCGTTAATTTAGAACATGATAATATGAGTGGTAAGTTCTTGGTGAAGGAGGTTTATGATGATACAAAAGAAAAAATTGATCATTTACTTTTTGGACATGAAAAAGCGACGATTGAAAAAGCGACAATACGAGAGGTAGCTGCCACTATGGAGGAGTTGGTAAAGGTTATCCCTGGCGAAATTGATTAAGAGCATTGCCCAAATATGCTCTAAAAGTGATTCGCATAAATAGTCCTTGTATTATACATATTCACAGGAGAACAGTCTTTTAAATTATCACGCCTTACCATCTTTCTCCTTGGTCACGATAAAATAATTAATGCATGACCGCTATTCACTATATCGGGACGAAAGAAAAAGCATTGATTGTATTCAATACTTATTGCATTCAGCAGCACATCAAGCTGGTGAAATATGATATTGAATGGGCTAAACCTGTTCGATATTTGATGATCCTGGAACCCCTATGGATAGAAAATCATCAATATGCGATCACGAAGGTTTGGAAAAGGTGGTTGTTTAAAAATGATGGAAAAACGCGTTTATTCGCAGCAGGATATGCTAAAAGTAAACACCCCAATTTCTTAAACCTCCTAGACCTGCCAAGTGGATTAGCTGTTTGGTTAGATCAATTACATCCAGTTGGCGCATTCCCATTGGAATATGCTGGTACCGAAACTTTACCCAATGGAAAAAAGGTAGATAAATATACAGATCCGTGGGATCGGTTTTTACCCGTGCGAGGGATTGACATGATTAAGCAACTTGGAAAATTTCTCGATGGACACGATGAGCATTATAGCATAAATAATCAATTGTCGAGAGTAAGGAAAGTCTTAATTGATATTGAAGGTGAACTCAAAAATTCTGAAACAATAAAGGATATTAGTAAAGTGCAGGCATTAGAGATGAAGGAAGAGTGGGCCTATTTACAAAGAAGATGGCAGTTCTACGATGCACTATTCCATTTACTTCCATTTGGGGATGCTGCGTCTTTCATCAGAGAAAACCTTCAAACAGAAGGAAAATTAAGTCTATTTTTTAAGGAATTTGAAAAACAGATTCCTTCACTAAAACAAATTCAAGAGGCAAGAGTAAGTGTTGAGGGTTTAATGAGAAAAGTAGCAGATGTAATCGAACGACACGTATATCCAGAGAATTATTGGTAACCAAAGATCTCATGCAAGAAGAAGCCAAGAAAAAGATCTTGATTGTTGATGATGAGCCTGCTTTTTACGATGGTTTTCGTAAAAAGCTAGATAGTGTATATGAGTTTTTTGATGTTAGCAGTTATCACATTGGCAAAGACCTAATTGAACTTGGGGAGTATCATTTGGTTTTGTTGGATTTAAACTTTAGAGATCAAGGTTATCAATATGGTTTGGATACTATTCTGCTGGACGCCGTTGCCAAAGCTGATAAGAAATTTCCTATTATTGTTTGTACGCAAGATACGCAAGTAGAGACTCTACATAGAGCCAAACATAATGGTGCAGACGGCTTTTTGTTTAAAAAAGATTATACACCAGAACTTTGGGAAGCGGAGATTGGACGCGTTCTTAAAGATTTCCATGCTCTACCCGATTCATGTCTGATCCCAAATACAGACGGCTTCATTTCTGCTTCTGACAAAGTTAAAGCACTGAAAGAGCGAATTAGTAAATTACCTTCCTTTGGTCCCAAAATGACTGTACTTTTTTTTGGCGAAACAGGGGTTGGTAAAGAAGTAGCAGCGAATTACTTACATCAAGTTAAGAATGATCCGACTTTGCCATTCGTCGCCATAAATTTATCATCTATCAATGAAAATTTAATCGAAAGTGAGCTGTTTGGACATGTAGAGGGCGCATTTACAGGTGCTATTAAGGATAAGATAGGTCTATTTGAGGCGGCGGGAAATGGAACACTTTTTTTGGATGAAATTGGAGAAATAAGTCTAGAGCTTCAAGTGAAATTATTGCGCGTTATAGAAGAAAGAAAGTTCAAAAAAGTAGGAGCGAATGACTCTATTGACCTGGAAGCACAGTTAGTATTTGCCACTAATGTTGATTTGGAGAGGGCTGTTATCAGTGAAACTTTTAGAAGAGATTTTTATGAGCGGATCAGTACCATATCCTTCGAGATTCCAGCCTTACGAACACGACGAAAAGATTTGGAACCACTCATCAATTATTTCTTAGAAGTAGAAGAAGTATGCCCGAAGATGCTTCCTATGTATGGACAAACTGCCAAAAAAAGCTTTTCAGCAGCAGCGCTATCCAAGTTGTACCAATATCATTGGCCGGGTAATATTAGAGAATTACGAAGTAGTCTTCAAAAAATGTTGTTTGAGGCTTATGTCAAGGGTAAAGACCTCATAGATGAAGATGTTTTGTTGGATAGATTCAGACAAGGCCGTTTTGAATTTGATCAAATACCTGAAGAAATGGGGAATTATCCAGGAAATGCTTCGAATATCTCACCAAAGCCTGATCACAATAACTGGCCAATTGCTAAGCAGACAGCTTATCATGAATTGTCACGAATAGAGAAAGCGTTAATTGATAGTGGTGGACGTAAAAATGATGCAGCGGAGTTATTGGGACTGAAAAATGATCAGACCATTCGCTATAAAGTTAAGAAGAAGTATTTCAAACAATTCCCTGAACTATTTGATTCCTTCCCAACCATAAAAAAAGTTTATAAATTATAGCGCATCGATGTAAAGCGTCGTGTCAAGCTAAGTTGAATCTAAGAGATAATATAAAAAAGACTACCTCAATGGAGGCAGTCCAAAATTATCTAACTAATAAAAAGCACATGTCTAACTATTGATTTAATCTGACTCTGTCAGCTCTACTTTTGTGTTTGATACTTCTTCAAGATCAGCTAGCGATTCAAATCCTTGTGATTCTGAGGAAAGGCTTCTGAGAATCTTTATTTTCATGCTTATTAACTTTAGATGTATATCATACGATATGTATACTATACCCAAAGTATATGCCTATTTTTACACACTTCTGATAATCAATTTGTTATGTTTTGGCAAGCTAAGTTGGCCGTGATTTTTCCTGTTATTAGTGAGAAAAAAACCAAATTTATTTCGGAAATAAATCAAGGGTAAGCATTACAGAGCTATAGGATTATCCATTGAGCAAATGATAACCTCCTAAACCCAACCGACTCAAAATTGCAGATCTCAAGATGTGAAAAGGCAGCCATCGGCCATCGACTGCAAGCCATCAACTAGACAAAACTACTCCTCCTGCCCCTTCTTCTTCCGAAACAACAACTGATCCCAAAACTCTCGTCGATTATCCTGCCGTTCCAGTCGTTTTTCCAGCCGTTCATTAAGCTTGCGGAGGCGCTCGGCGTAGTCGGAGATGGTCTCGAAGTTGCGGCGTGGGCGGCGGTTGAGGAGGTATTGGAGGTTTTCGGAGGGGATATCTTTGAGGGCTTCGAAGAGGTAGAGTTGATCGTAGTAATTGGTTTCCCAGGACTCGTCGTTGAGGATGGTGGGCATATCATCGAGGTAGGGCGGGCATTGCATCATGGCGCTGAGGCTGTCGGCCATGGCGGGAAATTTACTACGGCGATAATCTTTATAGGTTTTGTCTTTGTAGACTTTGCGCATGAATTCGCCCCAGATCGGGAGAGCTGTGTTAGAGCCTTGTCCGACGCCCATGGTACGGAAGTGCACCCTAGGGCTCTCGGCACCCACCCAAACGCCGGCCACCAATTTGGGCGTGAAACCCATAAACCAGCCATCCGAATGGTTCTGTGTTGTGCCAGTTTTGCCGGCAACAGCACCGTAGATGCCGTAGCGATATTGTACTTTTCGAGCCGTGCCGCTATCCACAACCGACTCCATCATCTTGATCATCATATCGGCATATTCCTGCGGAAGAGCGCGGGTAAATGCTTTAGGATCTGGACGCTCGAATTCAACGATGGTGTAGCCATCACTGGTTTCTATACGGTCGAGATAATGAATGTTGGGACGAAGGCCTCGATTCGCAAAAGTGCCATAGACTCGGACCATTTCCATTAATGAAGCATCCACAGCACCTA
>Ga0070729_10003969_pt1 | contig 16530 bp, 14 predicted proteins | sample tdDd472_FD_66725 | JGI IMG/M metagenome (GOLD analysis project Ga0070729, IMG submission 66725) | Marine sediment microbial communities from the Atlantic coast under amendment with organic carbon and nitrate - tdDd47.2 | ecosystem: Environmental > Aquatic > Marine > Coastal > Sediment | place... | reverse complement strand
GAAGAAATTGCACCACCGATATAATCTCCTTGTTCATCGACTACATCAAAGGTAGTAGCGGTGCCCAAATCAATGACTACTGCAGGTAAAGAATATTGTTCACGAACTGCGGCGACATTACAAATTCTGTCTGCACCAACAGTATCAGGCATCTCCACTTTCAATTCAAAACCAAGATTTATTTTATCGCTGACTATAACTGATTCTTTGTGAAAATACTTTGAAACCATCTGGTAAAAATTGAGTGTCAATTCAGGTACAACTGAACCAATTATGGCTCCTTCAATTTTATTGACATCAATTCCGGCATTATCACAAAATAGTTTGGTTACAATCCAGTATTCATCAACAGTTTTGGTGTTGTTGCTTACAAGTCGCCAGGAATTCACTAGTTTGTCATTATCATAAACACCGATCACAGTGTTTGTATTTCCAATATCTATTGCTAAAAACATTATAAATATTCCTTATCAAATGATACATCAGCTGCATAAAAGGTTGATTTTCTCCCATTCTGATTCAAAATAATGCCGCCTTCTGAATCCAGGTCTTCAAAAATCCCAACATGTTCTTTGTTACTTTCCAATAATTTTACTTGTTTACCTATGTAGGGACAAAAAGATTTCCACTTATTGAGAACTTCCGCTTCAGAACGTTTACTGGCAAATACCAGGTTTTGTTCTAAGCTATCCAACACTGATTCCAGAATTTTTATTCTATCTCCGATTTTACTGGTTTCAATCAAAAGTGAAGATCCATGTTCAAGTCCCTTTTGCTTAAAAAATTTCGCAGGTTGATTGACATTGATGCCAATTCCAATAACTATTTTGGAAAAATCACCTCCGGTTGAACGAGATTCCAGAAGTATTCCACATATCTTTTTCTTATTTGCCAAAATATCGTTTGGCCATTTCAAAGAAAATGGCAAATAGCGATAAACATTACTCAATCCTTCAAAGACAGCAATTGCTGTAATAAAGGATAAAATGCTTGGATGATATTCCCTAATATTTTCATTTAGTAAAATTGAAAATAGCAGGGCTTCAGATTTTGAAGCTTTCCATTTACGTGTCATTCTACCTCGACCGGCAGTTTGAAAGTCAGCTAAAGCAACAGTGCCATTGGGATGATCATTTTCCAGTAAATATTTATTTGTGGAATCAATTGAATCAAAATGTAGAATTTCTGGATTAATAATAGAGGTAAATATATCTAGTTGCTTTTTCAAAATCCACGTTCCTGTCTTACTGCCTGATAGGCACCATTAATTGCTTTAAATTTTTCTTCTGCAACTTTCTGAAATTCTTCACCAAGAGTTGCCACTTTATCAGGATGGTATTTTACTGCAAGTTCACGATAAGCTTTTTTGACTTCATCGTTTGTTGCATTTTTGCTAACACCAAGGATATTGTAAGATTGATTGTCCTTCTTCACAAAAATCGCAAGTATTTGCTGATATTCACCAGCACCAATTCCAAGATAACCTGAAATCATGCTTATAGCCTGCAATTCTGAATCAAGAATTTGTTTATCAGCGTTTGCAACTCCAAAGAGAATATGAAGCATTTCCAGTTTTGAGTAATGGTCAAGATGATAGTTGATCTGCTGACACATTTGCTGAATATTGTAATCCTTGTCTAAAATATCCTTATAGAGAAACATCATTTCCTGAGCGTTTTTTGCACCAAACTTCTGAATGAGGTACTTCTTCACATATTGTATTTCAGCAGACATAATTTTTTTGTCGGCTTTTGTAACATAGGCAAAAAGCACAAGCATTGACACTGCAAAATCACCAGGTTTTGTTGATGGTCTTTGTGACCTTTGTTGAGTACTTTGATAATTCTGATAACCTTGATCTGAATAAGTTCTCTGATAACTTCTAGTCTTGTCTGTATTAAACATGTTTCCAATAGAAGCACCAATCAGTGCTCCGATGGGTCCGGCCAAGACCCAGCCAATTCCTCCTCCGATGAGAGTTCCGGTCCATTTAGGCATTCATTTTCTCCATTTATTTTAAAATTATACCAAGTTTTAAACAGGCAGTTGTGTAATCACTTTGGTTTAGTTCCAGATTGATATAGGTCAAAGGGATTATCTGAGCAGTACAGCCCAAAGTCATTACAATCTGATTATCCGGTTCAATAGTATATTTGAGTTTTTGTTCTTCTTCAAACCCCGGGATTGTACCGGCATCAAGTGTATAATCAAGTTCTGCTTTAGTCATGGCATATCCGATTCCAGCATAAGGTGAAAAACTAAATAGAAATGGAATTCCAATAGATTTACCAACTTCGGTATGGATCATACTAGCATTTAGATTAAAAAATTCACCGATTTGTAATTTTTGCATAAAAGCACCCACTGTAACATCTATTACTGGAATAGGAATACTTTTTCGTAATCCGAAACCAAAAAGATTGATTTCACCAAGATCAGCACTAAATTGCACTGGTGGTAAATATCGTGCAGTGGCTTCTAGTCCAATGAATGGTAAGCGAACATTTGCCTGAAGAGCTAAAGCAGTAAGTGTACTTACTCCAAGTCCTTGTGGAAATGAGAAGGATTCAAATTCACCGGATAGCACTTCATCGATATATTCTTTTATATCATCTTCATAAGTATCGATAACGGTCTGGCTAATGCCTCCAGACTGTAATTTTTCTGAAATGGTTTGATAAATTTCATCAGTACTTTTGAGAGTACAAGCTACACCCTTACCATCACCAGCAATATTTGGCGTTTTTTCTTTGTCAGTGGTATAAATATCTTTGAAAGAAATTGGAATATCAGCTTGTAAGTTTCCTTCATCCAAATGAAAATCAAATTGAAAGTCTTCCAATTTGTGAGCAAAGTCCATTTTATCTTCAGGGACAAAAGCATAAAAATTTGCAATCCCAAAGTCAAAACCTATTGGAATAACTTTTCCAGGATCAACTGATGCTTTTTTATAGAGGCCAGAATTCATACTGCTTCCAAAACCTTCAATCAATGGCATTGCATAGGATTTCGCATTGTATCCCACCAAACGTTCAACATTTTTCGCAAAATCATTTCCAAAAAGGTTTCCAACTAACAAAATGACCATAATGATAACGACTACATTTTTTATCTTCATAATTCTCTCCGTCTATTTACGTTTTTTAAAAACTTAAATAAAAATTGCTTCTTACGAAGGAAAAAACCAAGTTTTTTTATTTTTTATTGGAGAAATTTCATATTCAGCCTAAATTTATACGGGATTTTTGTTAGTTTAATTATTTTTATTGGGGATGCGTTTTACAAATGAATGGAGATTGTATCACAGTACAAAAGAGAGTTCTTTCACGACATGAGAAAGAAATGGCAATTCAGATTTCTGAAATGGAAAAATATAAATATATCTGTAGTGAACAATGCGGTACAGATGTAGGGAAAAAAGCCTATTTTGAATGGGCTCAAAAATATGGTTGCAAAGTTCGCAACTGGCTTGAATCCTTAAATGATGATGAAGTATCCAACATTTTCGAAAATATTTCTGACCATATTAAGCATTGTGTCGCAACAAAAACGCGATAAATCCTTCATACTATACCATTTTATACATTTAGTTTTACAATAATAAAAATGGAGGGATTTTATGACAGATTCAAAATCCGGAAATATCAAATTACCGGAAAATGCCTATCGTAAACTGAACGAGGGAGAAGTTTACCAACCTGTTATACCCGCCGACAAAATTGTACCAGAAGTTACCCCATATTCTATTATTTGGGGTTTGTTTTATTCGGTGCTATTTTCAATGGCGGCAGCATATCTTGGTCTAAAGATCGGGCAGGTTTTCGAAGCTGCAATTCCTATTGCGATTCTTGCAGTAGGTACTTCAGTAATGCTCAAACGTAAAAACGCTTTACAGGAAAATGTGATCATCCAATCAATCGGATCATCATCCGGTGTAATTGTAGCTGGAGCGATTTTTACAATTCCAGGACTTTATATTTTGGGATTGGATGTTAGTTTTCTGCAAATCTTTTTAGCATCACTTTTTGGTGGATTTTTGGGAATACTCTTCTTGATCCCATTCAGAAAATATTTTGTAAAAGACATGCATGGAGAATTTCCATTTCCTGAAGCTACAGCCACAACAGAAGTAATCATTGCCGGTGAATCCGGTGGTGATCAGGCCAAAGTATTGGTTGTTGCTGCTGTTGTTGGTGGTATTTATGATTTTTGTATTTCAGGTTTGGGACTTTGGAAGGAAGTGGTTTCCACTGAAGTATTCAAAGTTGGTGCAGCATTATCTGAAAAATGGAAACTGGTAATGAAAGTCAATATCGGTGCTGCTGTAACCGGGCTCGGATTCATCATTGGTTTGAAATACGCTCTTATCATTGCTTGCGGGTCCTTTCTGGCCTGGTGGGTTTTGATTCCTTCATTTTATTATGTTGGACAACATCTGGTTGAACCACTGATTCCTGCTACAATCCTGATCAAAGATATGGGACCACAGGAAATTTTCACCAACTATGTTCGTCATATAGGTATTGGTGGTATTGCTGCTGCAGGTATTATCGGTATTCTGAAATCATCAGGCATCATTGCCGGTGCTTTCAAACTAGCTGCCAATGAACTTCGTGGTGGAATTGGATCTGGAGTTGGTGAAGCAACTGAAAGAACTCAAAAAGATATCAAGATGAAATGGATTGCATTATTCCTTCTATTAACCTTTGTGGCTCTTTTTATCTTCTTCTTTTTTGGTGTTGTAGAAATGAATTTTTGGCATGCTGTAGTTGGAATTTTGATTGTATTGGTCATTGCTTTTCTATTTACTACAGTTGCAGCACGTGCGATTGCACTCGTTGGAACAAATCCTGTTTCTGGAATGACATTGATGACATTAATCCTTTCATCTGTAATTTTGATGAAAGTTGGACTCACTGGCGAAAAAGGCATGATGGCGGCATTGATCATCGGTGGTGTAGTTTGTACTGCACTTTCCATGGCTGGTGCTTTTGTGTCTGATTTGAAAATCGGTTACTGGTTGGGAACAACGCCTCAGATACAACAGAAATGGAAATTTGCAGGTACTCTACTGGCTGCCGCTTCTGTTGGCTTTGTGATCCTGATGCTAAATGAAACATACGGTTTTGGTGCTGATGCTGGTCCAAATGCATTGGAAGCTCCACAAGCTTCTGCAATGGCTGCTGTGATTAAGCCATTAATGACTGGTGCTCCTGCTCCATGGACACTTTATATTGCTGGTGTTTTCCTGGCGATTATTTTGGAATTCATTGGTGTACCACCACTTGCTTTTGCACTTGGAATGTATTTACCAATCTACCTCAATACTCCGATTCTTTTCGGTGGACTGATTGCACATTTTGTGTCTAAATCCAGTGATAATACTGATTTGGTAAAAAAACGCAAAGAAAAAGGAACACTAATCGCATCCGGATTTATTGCCGGTGGTGCTATCATGGGTGTTGTTGCGGCATTTATCAGTTACATTGGCCAGAAAATTTTTGGCGACGGCTGGTCATTGATCCGTGGAATTGGTACAGAACATTGGGTAGAATCTGCTCCCGCAGAAATTCTTGGTTTCGTAATGTTTATTCTGTTGTTAGGATATATGTACTGGGATTCAAAAAGAGTAAAAGAATAAATTAATTCTATAAAAATATTCAAAAGGCAAAGTGCTTAAGTTCTTTGCCTTTTTTTTGGTGCGGATTACAAATCCACGATCCAGTCAACTCCAAACATCACATCAATAGGATTAGCACCATGTTTCAACATGGTGAAATAAATCTCTGTTCGAATAATCTAGTCTGCTTCAGTAGAATTCAATTTATTTATTCTGGAGAAATAACAAACCTTCGGAAGATGATTCCAATAATGGACTATCAGGAATATCTGCTTAGTTCATTCCAATAATTTTAATCATCCGAAGAGAAATATCAGACTTGAATTGCAATGAACAGAGCGAATGTGATTTGAGGATGACTGACCCACAACGCCTCCCGATTCGTACTTCGTTTTAAATCAAGTCCTTTAAATCTTCCGAAGGTCGGATAGGGTTATTTTTTTAACTTGAATAATTGCAAAATTTCAGCAAAATTTCAGTATGTTTTTTAACTATAAAAAATATTCAAAAAAGGTAATCAATTGACAGATTTTAAAGACAGAGAAATTATTTTAATCGGCGACAAAGTGCTGATAGATCCAAGTAGAGATCAGCAAAAATCCGCTGGTGGCTTATATCTCCCTCCGGGAGTAAAACAGAAAGAAAAAGTGCAAGGTGGTTTTATTATTCAAACTGGACCGGGATATGTACAATCCTGGGGAGAAGAAGAAGGAGAATTTGAGCCATGGGAATCTGATGAAGAAATGCCAGAACCAGAATACATCCCATTACAGGCCAAAGAAGGTGATTATGCAATTTTTGTAAAAAAAGCCGGTATCGAAGTGGAAATAGAAAATCATCCATACATTATCATCTCTCATTCAGCAATATTAGCGTTGTTTAGAGAAAAATATTAATTAGGAGTAAATAGAATGGCTCATGAATATTCAGAATCTGCAGAAAAAATACTAGATCAAGAATTTAAAGTACTCGACCATGGATTTGTTAGACTTGTAGACTATATGGGTGGAGATCAGAGAATTGTCCAGTCAGCACGTGTTTCTTATGGAAAAGGTACAAAATCAGTTCGTCAGGACAGAGGATTGATCAATTACCTCATTAGCCATGCTCACACATCACCTTTTGAACAAGTGATGTTGACATTTCATTGTAAAATGCCAATCTTTGTTGCTCGTCAATGGATACGCCATAGAACAGCTCGACTCAATGAAATTTCCGGTCGTTATTCTGTGATGGAAAATGAATTCTACGTTCCTTCAGTTGACCAAATCAACTATCAAAATAAAGACAATCGTCAGGGTCGTTCAAAAGAAGAATTACCAGTAGAACTACAACAAAAAGTTCTCGATCTGCTTACAAAAACCAATGATAATTGCTACAATACCTATAACGAAATGCTTGAAGATGATATAGCTCGAGAATTAGCCAGAATCAATTTACCTCTGTCAATGTACACACAGTGGTATTGGAACATCGATCTTCACAATCTATTTCACTTCCTGAAACTTCGTCTTGACTACCATGCGCAATGGGAAATTCAGGAATATGGAAAGGTAATGGCTGAAATAACAAAAGCAGTTGCCCCAATGGCTTACCAGGCTTTTGAAAATCATATTGTCAATGCTGTGAAATTCTCCGGTGATGAACTTGCCGCATTGAAGGCAAAATTGTCCAATGAAGATCATGCTCTAAAAGGCATTGTAAAAACTGAATTTGAAACAAAATTGAATAAAATTATGAAATAAATTTTATATAAAAAAACACAAAGGGGCAATTGCGATTGCCCCTTTGTGTTTTAAATTTTAATTACTAATCCCAATTATCTTTATTTTGTCCAGGTGGATTTGGAGGAGGTGGAGTTGGTTGATGTGGATTACGATGATGCCCATGATGCCCAGTCCACCACCACCATGGGTCACGATTTTGTAAAAGATCAAAACTAGTAATAGTGGGTGGGATAAAAACAGCATTCTTAGCCATTTGCTTGAGAAATTTTCTTCTGTTTATGTTTTTATCTTCTCTTATGTTAGTCATCTTTTCTCCGATATTCATAACTCTAAAATACTCATTAAATAAGGAATTTGCAATTTGACAATTAAAAGAAATTTAATCAATCACAAAATATTCTTCTTCCTATTTATTTCGGCATTTCTGATCATATCTTGCGAAAAATCCATTTTATATATTTGAATATGATTCCACCATCAACAATCTGGATATTTCCATCATTTTGAAAGAGAACTATTTGGAAGATTTTCTATTTGATGAAACACAACAAACAATTGATATCCTGATTCCAGATAATGGCTTAAATCCTGAATATTCAACTTCTTGGAAAATCGATGATTTTATATTCGAGAGTTTTGAAGACGTTATGGAAACCTATGTGGATTCTCTGAAAATATGGTTTGATTTTCTCTAGAGATTAGTCGAAAGTTAGGAGTAGCTCTTAACTTAACATTGGATAATCTTTTAGAGAATTGACCTAAAATTTCTCAAAAAAATAATGTAAAAAAAAGAGCAGCTTCATGCTGCTCTTTTCTAATTGACAAAATTGTGAGAGAACTTATTGTTCGTCCACAAGTCTTCGACAAAGAGTATTATCGCTTTGTTCAGCCATTTGTTTAATGGCAATAATCATGTCTTCAACTTTTCCTACTGCTATTATTGAATGAAAAACATATCCAATTAAAATTCCTGTTATAAATATGGCAAAATTCATTTTCGCTCCTTCGTTCCTTAATCTTGTTATCGGTATATAATATATTAACTTTAATTACAATACAATAAAATTCAATAATTATTATAAATTCAATCTATGTTAGTTTTTACAAAGGTTTCTATTCATATTTTAGTAGATAAATCTTAGATTTAGCCCTGATTAGATGAGAAACAAGAAGGTGATTTTGAAAAAAGCAATATTTCTGGATCGTGACGGAACGATCAACTACGATAGCAAAGATTATATCAAAAGTGCTGAAGAATTTAAACTCTTTCCATTCTCTGTAGAAGCTTTGGTGAAACTCTATCAAAAAAACTTTGAACTAATCATTATTACAAACCAATCGGGAATTAGTCGTGGTTTTTTCACTGACGAAGACTTGCAGAATATACACAATAAACTAATCAGAGAATTAGATAAACAAGATGCAAAATTATTAGATATTTTTTATTGTCCACATTCCTTTGATAGCATGTGCCAATGCCGTAAACCAAACACTGGTAATATTATAAAAGCAGTAGACAAATACAATATTGACCTGTCGAAATCATGGTTTGTTGGTGACTCTGAAAAGGATATTATTGCAGGAAATAATTCAGGGTGCAAAACTGCATTTGTTTTATCAGGAGTTCGTGGTCTGACAAAAGAAATTGTAGAAAACTGGAAGATCAAGCCAGATTTGATTGAAGAAAATTTACTAACAACAGCAGATAAAATTATAGAGTTGGAGAATTTATGAAAATTATTGTTTTGAAAGGTGGAATTTCATCAGAAAGAGAAGTATCACTCGTTTCTGGAAAGATCATCGCTGATACATTGCGTGAAAATGGTCACAAAGTTCTGGAACTGGACACAGTTCTGCCTATGGAACAATTGCATCACAACCTGGTGGCTACAGAAGAACATGTCAAAAAGGGAAATCTGAATTTACTGAAAGTGCTCCAACATGAATCGTTGCAAAACTGTGATTTTGTTTTTAATGCACTCCACGGTGGCGAAGGTGAAAATGGTGAAGTACAATCTCTGCTAATGATGCATGGAATGAAATTCAATGGCTCGGATTCCACTGGTTGTGCTATTTCCATGGACAAAATCATCTCCAAATTGATATTTGAACGCTATAATATTCCAACACCAAAATGGGAACATTTCAACCGTGGAAAAAATGAAACCATTGATGAAATGATTCATGAAATTGAGAAAAATCTGGAATATCCAATTGTTGTGAAACCAGCCAATGAAGGTTCAACAGTAGGTTTGACCATTGTGGAAAAATCTGATAATCTTGATGCTGCAATCCGCTTATCACTGAAATATTCAAAAGAAATTTTGGTGGAAGAATTCATTCCCGGGCGTGAATTAACAGTGGCAATTCTCGATGACAAAGCACTTCCCATTGTGGAAATTATTCCCAAACACGAAATTTATGATTACGAATGTAAATATGAAGATGGCATGAGCGAATATCAAACACCGGCTCCAATGTCAGCAGAATTGACCAAAGCGATTCAGGAATTTTCTGTAATTGGTTTCAAAGCACTGAAATGTTCCGGTTATGCAAGAATGGATTTACGACTATCTCCAGACAATAAACCTTATTTTCTGGAATTGAACGCACTTCCCGGAATGACAAGCCACTCATTGGTACCAAAAGCGGGGAAAGCTGCTGGTATGTCATTTCCTGAATTACTTGACAAGATTATTGAAACAGGACTCAGAAATGGAAAATGAACTCCACTGGTATGCTGCCTACACAAAATCACGTCATGAAAAGGTAGTAAAAGAACGACTTGAGCAAAAAGGATTCGAAACCTTTCTGCCCATTATTGTGAGAAAAAATCAGTGGAAGGATAGAGTCAAAGATGTAGAAACACCATTGATCAAGAGTTACATTTTCGTACATGTAGAATCAAAAGACTTACTCTACATCATGCAAACTCATGGAGTTGTAAATATCGTACGAATCGGTGTAAAATATACAATTGTTCCGGATTATCAGATCGATGCTTTGAAAAAAGCGTTGGAAGAGAGAATGAACCTGACACCAGAATCACATTTTGCAAAAGGTGAAAAAGTAAAAGTACTGTCCGGTCCTCTGATGGGAAAAATCGGTTTGATCCAGGAGATTAGTGGTCATACAAAACTGATATTAAAAGTTGATGCAATAAATTTTGCATTTTCCACACCTGTGAATCCGGAAAATGTCGAAAAAATTCAATAAGGAGATGTAATGCAATTTTACAATACATTAACTCGTAAAAAAGAAGAATTCAAACCAATAAATCCAAATGAAATAGGGCTCTATACTTGTGGTCCAACAGTTTACAATTACGCACATATCGGAAATTTTCGTGCCTACATGTTTGAAGACTTACTAAAGCGATTCCTGCTTTACAAAGGCTACAAAATTAAACACGTTATGAATCTTACGGATGTAGATGATAAGATCATCAAAGCAATTTACCAGCAGAATATTTCAATTACAGAATATACACAGACCTACAAAGATGCATTCTTCAATGATCTGGAAATCCTGGGAATTCTCAAAGCTGAAATCACTCCGGCAGCCACAGAAACAATTCCAGAAATGGTAGAAATTGTTAAATCATTGATGGAAAAAGGACATGCCTACACTACAGATGAAGGCTCAATTTATTTTCAGATATCTAGTTTCCCTGAATACGGAAAACTTGCTAATCTGAAACTGGAGGATATGCAAAAGGGCGAAAGAGTCGAAAACGATGAGTACGAAAAGGAAGAACTTCGTGATTTCGCACTGTGGAAAGGCTACAAAGAGGAAGACGGTGATGTTTTCTGGGAAACAGAACTGGGCAAAGGCCGTCCGGGCTGGCATATTGAATGTTCCGCAATGAGCACAAAATATTTGGGAAACCACTTCGATTTTCATTGTGGTGGTGTGGATAATATTTTTCCGCATCATGAAAATGAAATCGCACAAAGTGAATGTGCAACCAGCGAAAAGTTTGTGAACTATTGGCTTCATTGTAAACACCTCATTGTCAATGGCCAAAAAATGAGCAAGTCTCTCGGTAATTTCTACAGTCTCCAGAATATTCTGGATAAAGGCTACTCACCAGAAGCAGTACGGTTAATTTTGCTGAACACACATTATCGACAGACCTTGAATTTTACTTTTGACAAACTTGATGCAGCGGAAAAGAACATCGCGAAAATCAGAAATTTCTATAAATCACTCAACAATGTTGATGATTCCGAATCAATTTTTGAGCAATTACTGAAAGATACAGAAGCAGAATTTGAAAACTGTCTGGCTGACGATCTCAATATCTCCGGTGCTATTGGTGCAATGTTCAATATGATGAAATCCATCAATGCAAAAGTTGGAAGTGCCAAATTCTCCAAAGCCGATGTAAAAAATATAATAGCATTGATGAAAAAGTTTGATACAGTTTTGAATATTGGGAAATTTGATGAGGCATCTGATTCTGATGATCTTTCAGCTGAAGAATATGAATTGATCGAGAAACGTCTGGAAGCCAAGAAAAACAAAAATTGGTCAGAAGCAGATAGGATTCGTGATATCTTCAAAGAAAAAGGGATTGTCCTAAAAGATGGTCCAGAAGGAACATCCTGGGAAAGAATATAGTGTTCCCCTTTTTTCACATTAAATATTTTATTCTAAATTCCGATAATCAGTTTAGTTGTGATTATCGGAATTTAGATTTACAATTTCGTTATTTTTTTGAAAGTTCATGAATAAGTATCGTAAAATCCTGAATCCATAATAGCACCACAAAGGTCATTATTTGAATAAAAAATTAATATTCATAACAACTTCAATATTCTCTCTATTCTTCCAATCAATTTTTGCAAGTTACACCTTTTATGAGTTTGATCATATTACAACAAAAACAGGATTATCTCATGATTGTGTTACATCAATAATTCAAGATGATGATGGTTTTATGTGGTTTGGTACTTACAATGGATTAGACCGATATGATGGCAACCAAGTAAAAACTTTTAGTTTAAATTTTAATACAACTGTAAAAAAAAGACAGCAAAATTCTATCAGGACCTTATGTAAGGATCATTTTGGTAATATTTGGATAGGCACATGGCGAAATGGCTTAAATATATATGATCCTTTAACTGAAAGCCTAAAACATTTCCACAATAAGCAAGATGATACAACAAGTATCAATGGAAAAATTTTCAGAACTATTTATAAAGATAAAAAGAATAATCTTTGGTTTGGTTCAGAAGATGGTCTGAGTAAGTTTAATTATAAAGATAGCAGTTTTAGCAACTATACTATTCCTATAGATATTTTCAACCTTAAAACCACTAAAAATCCTGTATCAATAATATATGAGGACAAGGATCAAAATCTATGGATTGGTACATTTAAAGGTTTATTAGTATTTGATAGAAAAACAAATCAGTTCAAAATTCCACAAAATTCCTATATCAAACCAATTTATGACTTAATTAAAAATCCCCAGGTTTTATTTGAAGATCATAAGAACAATCTTTGGATTGGAACATGGGGACACGGGCTTTTCCGAATAAATAGAGACACTAATATAAATAAACACTTTAACTATAATCCAGAAAATAAAACTGGGCTTCCAAATAATATTATACATGGCATTGTTCAGGATCACCAAAAAAACATACTGATATCAACTCGTGGTAGTGGTGTTTGTATTTTTAATCCAGAAACACAAATCTTTAGTCAAATACTTGTTAATCCACTGAATAAGAATGGATTAACAAACAACATCACCCAACCAATCTATAAAGATAAATCAGGAATCATTTGGATCGGAACTCTTGGCGGTGGTATTAACAAATATAATTCTATGGAAGTTGTATTCTCAAAAATCGCTAATATTCCAACTAAAAAAAATACATTGGTAAACAATCGAGTATTTTGCTTTAGTGAAGATAAGTATAAAAATATATGGATCGGTACGGGCAATGGCGTTGACTATTTCAATCCAAGGGAAAATCACTGGAAGCATATAAATATTCAACCTAAAATTCACAGAAAAATTCTTGTTAGATCTATATTGACTGATATAGAAGGATCAATTTGGATTGGAACAATTGGAAATGGAGTGATAAAGTATTATCCGAAAACAGAAAAATATGAGTTTTTTACAAAGGATAAAAATACTCTAAATTCAATAACAAGTAACAATATATATTGTCTTGCTGAAAGTGAAAATTCAGTTTGGTTTGGAGCACAAGATGGCGGATTAAATAGATATGACCTACAAACAAAAACAATCAAACAATATCTACTATGTTCTCCCGATGTAACCAGAATTAATGATTACACAATAAAATCACTAATATTAAATCCCAACAACAAATTGTGGATAGGAAGCCATAGAAGAGGTTTATTTTGTTTAGATCTAAAGGATAATACTCTATCAAATTTCACAAGTTATAATAAAAATGATACAATAGTTGATTTTGGAATAATCTCTACCATCAGTCAAATTGATGAAAATGAATTTTGGATTGGGACAAATCAGGGATTAATAAAATACAACAGTATAACTGAAAATGGAGAAAATTTCCTATCAATCAAAGACCATGATTTTAGAATTGTGCAGTCCGTATTAGAGGATAAATTTAATAGAGTATGGACGAGTACAAATGATGGACTATATTGCATCAATTTCAATAATAACAATATTGTAAAATACACAAAAAATGAGGGCTTGCCCAATTCTACATTTCTCATTAACTCTAAATTAAAGACATCGGATGATCACCTCTGGTTTGGCACTCCTGATGGTTTTTTCTTTTTTAATCCAGGAAAAATATTAGAAAACAAGAATGTACCAGCAGTTAAATTTACTGGATTAGAGTTATTCAATAAACCTGTTATAATCGGTAAAAAGTATAAAAATGATATCGTATTAAAACAATCCATTACACATACCAAAAAACTTGAATTATCTCATGATAATAATATGTTAAAAATATACTTTTCAGCATTAGACTTTGTCGATCCTCAAAAAAACCAATTTGCCTATAAAATGGAAGGCTTAGATGATAAATGGCATAAAATCAACCATCAGAATTCTCTGTTTTTTTCTGAATTACAACCAGGAAATTATACATTCCATGTAATTGCCTCAAATAATGTAAATTTGTGGAATGAAAAAGGCCAAATACTTGAGATAAAAATCAGGTATCCCTGGTGGAAAACACCTTTGTTCATATCAATACTTTCAATTGGCTTATTACTGATAATTTTTTTAATAATTCAACTACGAACACGAAGTATCCGAAATAGAAATATAGAACTAGACCAATATAATAAAACATTATCAAAAGAAATCAAGGAAAGAAGAAAAGCTGAAGAAACAGCCCTCAACAGTGAACAAGCTTTAAGACAAGTGATTGATATGATTCCTTTTCCAGTTTATGCAAAGGATAAAAATGGGTGTTTCATTTTTGCTAATAGTTATGTTGCTGATGATTTTGGATTACCAATTGAAAAAATAATTGGTGAAAATCACACTAATATCGCTCCTGATAAAGAACAAGTTGCAAAAATGCTCCAATATGACAAACAGGTTATAGAAAAAGGTATTACCCTAAATTTTCCAGAGGACAAATACATTAAAAAAGATGGTACAGAACGTTGGGTATGGACCATAAAATTGCCCTTTCTATATAAACTGACTAAAGAACAATCTGTGTTTGGAATTTCTATTGATATCACTGAAAGAAAAAAAATCGAAGAAGATCTTAAGAAAGCACAGAACTATATAAAAAATATTATTGATTCAATGTCATCAATTATTATCGGAGTTGACATAAATCTTCACATTACTCAATGGAACAAATCTGCAATTACTTTTACTAGTATTACTCCTGATGAAGCTTATGGTAAACACCTTTCCGAGGTGTTACCAATATTAGATTTTGAAAATTCATTCATATTTCAAAGTGTTAAGAATAATGAAATTCAACATATTCAGAAAAAAATTACAATTGACAAAACATCAACATCATATAAAGACATAACAATTTTCCCATTAAAAGAGGATAATATCTCTGGTGCCGTAATAAGGATTGATGATATTACAGAAAAAGTGATGTTGGAACAAATGATGATACAGTCTGAGAAAATGCTTTCAATCGGTGGTCTGGCTGCAGGAATGGCTCATGAAATCAATAATCCATTGGCAGGAATTTTACAAAACATACAGGTGTTGGAAAACCGATTATTAAAAAAATTACCAGGTAATGAAAAAAGTGCACAAGAACATGATATCGATATAGAAAAACTTCAAAAATATTTTAATGATAGACACATTGAATCAATTATTAAACAAATTAATAAATCAGGCCAAAGAGCAGCAGATATTGTAAAAAATATGTTGAGTTTTGCCAGAAAAGAAGACTATAAAAAAGTTGAAGTTGATATTACAAAAATTGTTGATGATACTTTGGAACTAGTGTTAAATGATTATGACCTGAAAAAAAAGTATGACTTCCGAAAAATTGAAATTCAAAAATACTATAATCTTACAAATACTAAAATTCTTTGCAGTCCGACCCAAATACAGCAAGTACTACTAAATATTCTAAAAAATGGTGCTGAAGCAATGAATGAAAATAATGATAGTTCAAAAAAACCAAAATTTATAATTGATATAAGTTGTGAAGCCAATTGGATTGTTGTAAAGATTGAAGATAATGGTCCGGGAATGAATACAAATACAAAGAAAAGAATTCTGGAACCTTTCTATACCACAAAACCCGTTGGTAAAGGTACAGGATTAGGACTCAGTGTTTCCTATTTTATCATTACAGAAAATCACCAAGGAAAATTAATTGTAAAATCAGAAATTGGCCAGGGGACAACATTTATCATCCAATTACCAGCACTTCAATAAATTATTTACTGATTAGTTTATTTATCACAACCCCTGATATAACCAATATTAATCCAATCAGCGATGTAAATAAAATCTTCTCACCAAGTACAAAGTAGATGATTCCCATAGATAATACAGGGAAAATATAAATGTAAATCGAAATCTTGGCAGTATTTTCCGAGAAACGCATCGCCTGTAGCCACAACCAGAAAGTTAATCCCATTTCAAAAATACCAACATAAATTGCTGGCCAAAATCCCTGCATATCGAAATTTTGCATACTTCCTTTTGCAACC
>Ga0070729_10003968_pt1 | contig 16534 bp, 20 predicted proteins | sample tdDd472_FD_66725 | JGI IMG/M metagenome (GOLD analysis project Ga0070729, IMG submission 66725) | Marine sediment microbial communities from the Atlantic coast under amendment with organic carbon and nitrate - tdDd47.2 | ecosystem: Environmental > Aquatic > Marine > Coastal > Sediment | place... | reverse complement strand
CAATCCGCAGGGTGTCGCATCCGGCTTCAATGGTCAGGTAATGATGCACATGGTGAGCCACCCGGGTCTGCACCCAGTCTCTGCACCATGCATCCAGAGAACCACCACCGCCACCGGTAATCATATGCAGCATACCGTTTTCCATACCCCGCTCGTAGTTATGGGTATGGCCGCTGAGATACACATGGAACTGTGCTTCCTCAAGGTCCGGGAGCAGATAATTGCGCACATATTTATTTCCATCGTTATGGCAGCTGCCATTGCCCCAGCTTTCGGAATATCCCGGTTCATGGGCAAGAGCGATTCGCCATGTGGCGTTTTGGGCGGCCTCAGAATGCATCTGATCCTTGATCCACTGGCTGACGTCGGTTTCCACTCCCTCCATGGGGCTGAAGAACACCATGTTGGTGTCTACGATAAGGAAAAAGGCGTTGCCATAGGTAAAGCTCTGGTTGGTGGCCCGCACCCCTTCGTTGCCGTTGGGGGGCATGGCGTAAAGTTCATACAGGATATCGGCGTTGCGCTCGTGGTTGCCGATGGCGGTGAAAAAGGGCAGCTCGTGGAAGAATTTCCGGCCCGGATCAAAAAGCTGTTCTTTCCACAGGGGCTCGTCCTTGCCTTCCTGCACAAGATCGCCCACGCCCAGGAAAAAGTGCGGTCCCTGACCAGCCATGGCGCTGAGAATCTGACGGAAGGTATCCGGACCATTCTGGTTATCACCCCATACCGTAAAACGGAATCCCTGGTTTTCCTTAACTGCGGTGTAAAGGTGATGCACCGAGGACTCAACAGCGCCGGAAATCACTTTGTAGCTGTAGCGGGTGTCGGGCTTGAGGTTTTCCAGCTGCACTTCATGGATGGTGGCAGAGCCTTCATGGCTGCTTTCCATATCAAGGGCATCACCTTCGCCGTAAACAACCGTGCCATCAGTTTCTTCCAGGGTCCGCCATTTAACCACAATACCGGTTTGGGTGGGATTTTGCAGATACGGGCCCAGATCAAAGGTATCGTCCTCCATAATATCCATCTGCCGCAGGGAAATCTCCTTTTGGCACATATTGGAAGGACCGGGATTACTTTCGTCGGAACCGTCGCTGCAATTAGCTGCTACAAAACACAGGGCACAAACACCCAAGACAAAGATCAGGCTGCGATACTTCATGGCAACTCCTGGATTTAATGGTTATCGTCTAACGATAATACTTAGGTTATCCATACATGGTTAAAATGAAAAGGTCAAATCACCTGCGGGCAGAAAGCAATCTTTTACCCCGGGATTTCCCGTTAAAAGTAAACCCGGTATCCTTTGGAAATTGCTTGACAGGTGAGCCATTACAGGGTTTTCTGTTACAGGTCTGAAACATGGAATCTACTGCAATACGTGGAGTAAGCAATGGCAGAATTTATTCAACACTCGAAGGCCTACAAAACCCGTCGTTTCCTTAACTGGTTTCCCCTAGGGCTTACCTACGCCCTGCTGTATATGGGGCGCTATAACCTGACGGTCTCCAAAAACGCCCTGGGCGATTTGATGACCAAGGCGGAGTTCGGCGAGATCTTCGGTATCGGTGCAGTGGTGTATGCCTTTTCATTTCTGGTCAACGGCCCCCTGGTGGATCGGATTGGCGGTAAAAAGGGTATTCTGATTGGCGCGGCGGGTTCTGCAGTCATGAACCTGTTGATGGGTGGATACCTCTACTACATTCTTGGCACTCCCAACCCTGCGGACCAGCCTCTGCTGGGCGTCTTTATTGTCATGTACGCCATCAACATGTACTTCCAGAGCTATGGCGCGGTGTCCATCGTTAAGGTGAACGCCAACTGGTTCCATGTCAACGAACGCGGTACCTTCAGCGGTATCTTTGGTATCATGATCTCCACCGGTATCTTCCTGGCATTCGATGTTTCCGGTATGATTCTGGCATCCCCGCTGGTAGAAGGCATGGGATTTAACGGCGGCAACGCCATCTGGTGGGTATTCTTCTCTCCTGCGGTTCTGCTGTCCATCATGTTTGTCATTGAAACCTTCCTGCTTAAAGACCAGCCCGGTCAGGCGGGACATGAAGACTTTGATACCGGTGATGCCTCCAGCGGCGAGGACATGAACGCCCGAATCCCCACCCTGGTGCTGCTGAAACGCATTCTTACCAACCCCATTATTCTTATCATCGCGGGTATTGAGTTCTGCACCGGCATTTTGCGCAACGGTGTCATGCACTGGTTCCCGATTTATGCCAAAGAGCAGGTTGCCGCAGGACTTGACGGCGGCTGGCAGTTCATGCTGAATCACTGGGGCCTGCTGCTGATGATCGCCGGTATTATCGGCGGTAACGTTGCGGGCATTGTCAGCGACAAGCTGTTCCAGTCCCGTCGTGGTCCTTCTGCGGGCTTCCTCTATGGTATTCTGGGTGTTTCAACCCTGATCATGATTTTTGCTTTGGCCAACGGCTGGATACTGGGAGCCATCGTGTTTATCATGTCTGTGGCTGTCATCGGCACCCACGGCCTGCTCTCCGGCACTGCCACCATGGACTTTGGCGGCCGCAAGGGCGCAGCCACCACCGTGGGCATCATCGACGGTTTTGTGTACCTGGGCACCGGCGTGCAGTCAATCAGCCTGGGATTCATTACATCCAAAGACTGGTCGTACTGGCCCATTTTCCTGTTCCCCTTCAGCGTTATCGGCTTTTTGCTGCTGCTTAAAATCTGGAACGCCAAGCCCAAGGGAGCCGGCGGTCACTAAATATTGCGAGGTCACATGCATACGCGGATCTGTCTGATATCCACTGTTGGGAGATTGGACGATCCGCGTTTTTTTCATCGCTATGCAGCACTACTGAAGCAGAACGGCTTCGATGTCTCCATCGTGTTGCGGGGTGATGCTCACACGCCTTCCCACTGGCAGGATATCCCCCTGCATGCGGTCACATTTTCCAGCAGTCTTAAAAGCAGGGTTATCAATGGCTGGCGTTTGTTTCATGAAGCCCTGCGCCATGATGCGGACATCTACCAGTTCTTTGAGCCGGAATTTCTGCCCTGGGGTCTGGCCCTGAAAGCCGCGACAAAGGCTGCGGTGGTGTATGACTCCCGGGAAGACAACCCCGCCTATCTGCGACATAAAACCTTTGCCCCAAAGCCGGTCCTTGCGGCGGCATCCCTGGCGCTATCATCTCTGGAAGGCATCGCCGGTCATATGCTTGACGGGATAATTACCGCAGATGCCGGAACCGCAGAACGCCTGCAAAAACATGCACGCCATCTGGCGGTTATGCATAATTTTCCTCCACCGTGGTTCATCAAAGCTACACAGGATGCGGCTATTCCCTGGCAACAGCGCAGTGTGGATATTTTATATCACGGAGCCCTGCCCCGCTATAATGCCGATGCCCTGCTACAGACCCTTGCTCTGTTGCACCGGGAACATGGCATACCCGCAACCATGCGCATTGTATCCCGGGCCTTTGACATTCATCCCGGCTATGAAAAAGAGCTTCGCCGGGAAGCCGAAAAACTGGGTATTGATGCATCGGTGGAACTGTTGCACGCCCTTCCCTACAACCGTATGCCCGCACTGGTAAACGATTGCCGGGTTGGTTTGATTCCCCTGCCTCCCATGCCCAAATTTTTCCATAACATCCCTCAGAAACTTTTCGAGTTTATGGCTGCCGGAATACCAACCGTTGTCAGCGACCTGCCTCCGGTACGCCCGTTTATTGCAGGAAAACGTGTGGTGATGGCAGCCACCCCCGGAGATCCCGCCGCCTATGCCCAGGCTGTTGCATCACTGCTTAGAAACCCACAAGACGCCACAAACATGGGTGCCAGAGCCTTAGCTCATGCCCGTGCCACCATGTCCATGGAAGATGAACTTCAAAACGCTTTAGCGCTTTACCGCCGTATAAAAATAGACTAGACTGAGGCCATGCCCAGACTGATTGTAAATGCCGATGATTTTGGCCTTGCCCGGGGTGTAAACCGGGGTATCGAGAAAGCCGCCGAGGCAGGTACGCTTTCTTCGGTATCAGTGCTTGTAACCGAAACCACCACCAGCGAAATAGCTGACTTTGCCCGCCGCTGGCCAAAGATTTCTGTGGGCATACACCTGAACCTCACCCAGGGCTACCCCCTGCTGTCCCCAAAGGAAATTCCTTCACTGCTGACCAAAGGCGGAAAATTCTATCACCGGAGAGAACTACTGTACCGCAGCAGTGCCGGGCTTATAAAACCGGCTCACATCAAAGCTGAAATTCAGGCTCAGCTTGGTCAACTGCACAACCTCGGCATTACCCCCAGCCATGCGGACTTCCACCAGGGGCTGGTGCTGCTGCCCGGAGTCTTTCCCCATGTATTGATGGCTCTGCGCAATGCCGGAATCAAACGTATGCGCGGACACCGGGTACTGTATCTGCATGGCATTGACACCGGTATAACCCGCAAGGTGTATAATACCCTCAAGTTCCACCAAAAGCGCCCGCGTCAGGCAATCACCTTTACCTATCGGCACCTGTTGTTGCGCTTGGAACGCATACTGGGTTTCAGCGTTCCCGACGGTCTGGTCACCGAAGGAACCATCTTTCCTCCGGAGCGAAAAACCTGTATTGAACGCATTTGCTGGGGGTTGGAAAATCTACCCGAAGATTTTACTGCAGAACTGATGACCCACCCGGCAATTGTACATGGTCATCTGCGAAGGGTAACAACCTTTGTGGATCAACGGGAGCGGGATCTTACCCTGCTAACCTCCCCTGCCTTTAAAGAAGCCCTGCAAAAAGCGAATATCAAATTGATTTCCTATCGGGAATTGTAATTCTTTCGGCCTCGGGGGGATTCGTTGAACCTCTCTGATATCCTGCAAGATCAAGGGTGACAAATCGATATCCCGCAGCGCGCAATGCTGTATGGATCAACTCCCGGTATGCCTCATCAGCAACCATGGAAATAGTATCCGGAGCAATTTCGATACGGGCAATATCACCGTGATCCCGAACCCGGACATCGTCCATGCCAAGGCTGTGCAAAAACGTTTCCGCAGCTTCAATCCGTTGCAGGGCTTCCTCTGTCAGGGGAGTTCCCGCAGGAATACGGGTTGCCAGACAGGCATAGGCTGGCCGCGTGGCCGTAGGTAAACCAAGCATGCTGCTCATAGCCCGGATAGCGTCTTTATCGATATTCAGTTCCAACAGGGGCGAATCAATACCCAATTCAATGCATGCCCGCATACCTGGCCGGTAATCGTCACGGTCATCGGCGTTTGAGCCTTCGATCACCGCGTGTATTCCCTGCCGGGCGGCCATCTTTTGCAGCATTGTGAATTTGTGGAGTTTGCAGTGATAGCAACGCAGGCCATCATTGTCCACAAACTGCGGCAATGAAAGTTCATTGGTTTCCACAAGCTCGTGTTTGACGCCGATCAATTGGGCCATACTTTCGGCTTCATTCCGTTCAAAGCGGGGATATACCCTGCTAACGGCGGTAACCGCTACAACAGCATCTGCACCAAGGGCATCAACCGCTGCCCGCAACAGCAGGGAGCTGTCCACACCGCCACTAAAGGCCACCAAAACGGAATCCCACTGCTGAATGTACTGCTTTAATTCCCGGTACTGCTGATATACTGAAGGCATGGCATCCTCCTGTTACCGGCCAACCAGCCTCGCCACGGCAAAACGCTGTTTTCCGCTAAGATCCTTCACAATCTCAACATGGCTGTAATGGGGAGAATCGTGAAGTAGTTTTTCAATGGCTTCCGGCTGATCATGACCAAATTCCATGGCCAGCAAACCGCCGCTGCACAGATAAAACGGCGCTTCTTCGATAATGCGCCGGATTAAATCCAGGCCGCCTTTACCCGCATACAGGGCTGCCGGAGGCTCGTACATGGCCACCGAAGGCGGCAATGAATCACCGCTGGAAATATACGGCGGATTTGACACTATTGCATCAAATGTCTCGCCCTTGTTAACCGTATCAAACAGATTTCCTGATCGCACGGCAATACGGTCATCAACGCCAAGTTGTCCTGCATTCAGCCGCGCCACGGTGGCGGCTTCTTCGCTGATATCGGTTGCCACCACCTGTACTTCCGGGCGCTCATGCGCCAGGGCGCAGGCAATGCAGCCACTGCCGGTGCACAAATCAAGAATGGTCAGGGGTTTGCGTTCCGGGAAACGGTCCCATACCACATCCACCAATTCCTCGGTTTCGGGGCGCGGAATGAGAACATCGGAGCTGACTTCGATCCGCAGACCACGGAACGGCTGCACCCCTAAAATATATGCCAGAGGTTCGTGACGTCCACGGCGTTTCAGTGCGTTGCGTATAGTGCCGCGTTCCTCTTCGGAAAGAGGCCGGTCAAGATTAAGATAAACATTAAGCCGGGAAAGCCCCAGACTCTCGCCCAAAAGCCATTCTGCTTCGCGCCGGGCATGCTCCACCCTGTGTTTTCGCAGATAGGTTTCGGCAAAACTCAGAACATCCCGTACCCGCCATTGCTGGCGTTCCAGGCGTGTGCCCATCAGCCTGCACCACCCGCCAGAAGATGTGCCTGATAATCGTTGCGCAGTGACCGGACAACCTCGTCCAGATCTCCCATCATAACTTCCGGCAATTTATACAGCGTCAGGTTGATACGATGGTCTGTCACCCGCCCCTGGGGAAAATTGTAGGTGCGAATGCGCTCGGAACGATCTCCGCTGCCTACCTTGGATTTCCTGTCCTGGGCAATCTCTTTGGCCTGTTCTTCCTGAATGTATTCATACAGGCGGGCTCCCAGAATTTCCATGGCCCGGGCACGATTCTGGTGCTGGGACCGTTCGTTCTGGCAGGACACCACAAAGCCGGTAGGGACGTGGGTAATGCGCACCGCGCTGTCGGTGGTATTGACATGCTGACCACCGGCGCCACCGGCACGGTAGGTGTCGACCTTCAGGTCTTCGTTACGGATTTCTATATCAACGGCATCGGGCTTTGCCATAACCGCCACGGTCACCGCAGAGGTATGCACCCGGCCCTGGGATTCGGTTTCCGGAACCCGCTGCACACGATGCACGCCGCTTTCAAAGCGCAGCTTGCCAAATACACCTTTACCGGATACTTCGGCAATTACCTCCTTAAAGCCGCCCATTTCCGTTGCATGGGCAGAAATATCCTGCACTGACCAGCCCTGTTTCTCCGCATAGCGTGAATACATGCGATAGAGGTCTGCGGCAAACAATGAGGATTCATCACCACCGGTACCGGCACGGATTTCAAGAATAATGCTTTTATCGTCCCGGGGATCTTTGGGCAGAAGCAAAAAGCGCAACCTTTCAGTGAGACGGGTCATTTCCGCCCGCTGATCTTCCACTTCTTCCTGGGCAAGTTCTTTTAATTCGGGGTCATCGCCCTGCAATATGGCTTCATTTTCGTGCAGACTTTCTTCAACCACCTTAAACTGGCGAAACGCCTCCACGGTTTCTTCCATTCCAGACCGTTCCTTGGCCAGTTTCTGGAACAACTCCCGGTTACTGATAACTTTGGCGTCCCCGAGCTGACCCTCAATGTCGACAAACCGCTCTTCAACGGCTTCAAGCGTTTTGCGAAATTCCATAACTCAGGCAACCTCATCAAGGGAGTTAATAATTGAAATACCCTGGGCCCCGGGATCAAAGGCCACTTCTTCGCCCTGTTCACTGGCATGTTCACGGGCCAGTGAAAGTTTGAGTGATACCAGTGCGATTTCCAGCATATCGTCGGTGGGTTCGCTGGTGGTGATACGCTGTGACCACAGGCCCGGCAACACAAAAATGCGCAGCGCCCGTGGACAGGAATCACTGGAACTGAATTTGATAAATTCATAGGCCAGCCCGGCGATGGGCAGCATCAGCGGAACCTTTACAAACATTTGCAGTATAATATTCAGATAATGATTATCTGACAAAGGCGGCAAAAAGCGGAACACCACCGCAAACATGATGATGGCCACCATGAGCACAACCACAATAAAGCTGGTGCCGCAACGGGGATGAAACCGGCTGTATTTACGGGCCTCTTCCACGGTAAGGGGGCCACCGCTTTCGTATGCGGCAATGGATTTATGCTCTGCGCCGTGATACATAAACACCCGCTTCATGTCCGGCATAAAGCTGATGCCCCAAATATATCCGGCGAAAATAAACATTTTGACCACACCATCGATAATATGGAAGGCAAAACCATCAATGGGGATTTCCACGCCAAGCAGTTTGCCGATGCCAATGGTAGTCATGTGAGGTAAAAATTTAAAAAGAGCAATGGCCAGGGCAAATGACACCATCATGGTAAGGAAAATGGCGCTTTTGGGCAGATATCCCTCGCTTTTTCCATCGGTATCAGTGGAAGTGTCTTTTTCTCCCTCATCAAGAGCGCTGGCGGCCTGATCTGCGGAAAAGGCCAGGGCGCTCATGCCATTGTACATAGATTCAAACAAAACGATCATGCCACGAAAAAAGGGCCAGCGCAGCACCCGGTATTTGCTCATCACCGAGGCCCACTTCTGCTCCCGCACAGCTATGCTGCCGTCGGGACGACGCACCGCCACCGCAAATGAGCGGGGCGAACGCATCATGACACCTTCTATTACCGCCTGTCCTCCGACATTGAATTTTGGCTTCATACAACGCTTCTCCGGTATGCAAAAAAAAATCCCACCTTGGTATAAGGTGGGATGGGGCACGCCATTTGTCAACCGTTTATTGCGGGACTATGCCATATGCCGGTAGGGACGCTACTTGTTTTTGGTAGCTTGTCCGTCCTGCAGGCCATAACGACGGCGGAAACGTTCGATGCGACCTTCACTATCCAGCAGTTTTTCTTTGCCGGTAAAGAAGGGGTGACATGCTGAACAAATTTCCACGGAGTAGTCGCCACCGGTGGACTTGGTCTGATATTTCGCGCCACAGGCGCAGGAAATAGTCACTTCTTCGTACTTGGGATGAATCTTCTTTTTCATGTTGCTGTCTCCCTCAACCGGCGGATTATTCTTCCGCGCCGGTTTCAGTGGCTTCGGCCGGAGCTTCGCCTTCGGCGGCCAGATATTCCAAAACGGCCATTTCCGCGCCATCACCACGACGGCGGCCAAGGCGCACCACGCGGGTGTATCCACCTTCGCGGCCTTCGAAACGTCCGGGGAATTCATCAAAAAGCTTTTGCAGCAGCTCAGGAGTCTTTACCCGTTTGGCAGCCAAACGACGGGCGCTTAGATCGCCGCGCTTGGCCAGGGTCACCATGCGGTCCGCAATGGAACGCATTTCCTTGGCCTTCGCCAGGGTGGTCACGATCCGTTCCTCACGAATGAGAGCCTGAACCATATTGCTGAACAGCGCCTTACGGTGCTTTACGCTTCTACCTAATTTTCTGCCTACCTTGCGGTGACGCATGCTGAACCTCCGCGTTCAATTACTCCTGGGGTTCCTCCCGGCCGGCGGGTTCCCAGCCCGGCGGGGGGAAATTTTCAAGTTTCATGCCCAGCTGCAGACCCATTCCGGCCAAAATCTCTTTGATTTCGTTAAGGCTCTTGCGACCGAAGTTTTTGGTCTTCAGCATCTCAGCCTCGGTTTTCTGGACCAGTTCGTAGATGAATCGAATGTTGGCGTTTTGCAGGCAGTTTGCCGCACGCACCGACAGTTCCAGTTCATCCACGCTCCGAAGCAGATTCCGGTTGAAGGGGGGTTCCGATTCCTGCAGGTAGAGGTCTTCCTCTTCCTCGGGCGCTTCTTCGAAATTGATGAAGATATTCAAATGCTCTTTGATAATCTTCGCTGCAATCGCAACCGCATCATCGGGACGGATGGTGCCGTTGGTATTCACTTCCATGGTAAGTTTATCGAAATCGGTAAACTGTCCCACGCGGGCATTGGTAACCTTGTAGTTCACCTTCACCACCGGGCTAAAACGAGCATAGATGGGAATGGTGTCTACAGGCTCTTCACTTACCTGGCTGCGATCCGGAGCGCGGAATCCGCGTCCCTTTTCGATCAGCACTTCGAGACTCATTTTGGCATTGTCGCCAAGAGTTGCAATAACGTGATCAGGATTAATGACCTCAACGTCATTGTGCTCGATGTCACCGGCAGTGATATTGCAAGGCCCTTTCTTTTCCACAAGCACCTTGATCTGCTCAGAGCTGTGCAGTTTAACCCGCACTTCCTTCATGTTCAACACCATCTGTGTGACATCCTCTGAAACATCAGGAACCGTGGTGAATTCGTGCAATACACCATCAATACGGGCAGCAGTAATAGCAGCGCCACGAAGGCCGGAAAGCAGCACGCGCCGCAGGCTGTTGCCCAGGGTGGTACCGTATCCACGCATCAGGGGCTCACAGGTGAACTTGCCATAGAAGTCGGTAAGGGTCGAGGTGTCGACCTCAAGCCGCTTGGGCTTAATGAGATCCTGCCACTGCTTTTCCATCAAACCGTCGGTTTGTTGGGTATGTTCGGCCATAATGTAGACCTCCTCGTCTCAGGATCGACCAGTTCGAGCCGGTGTGTTACACGCGGCGACGCTTACGGGGACGGCAACCGTTATGAGGGATCGGGGTAACGTCCCGGATCACGGTAACCTTCAGATTAGTAGTTGCCAGCGCACGCAGTGCGGCTTCGCGTCCGGCACCAGGGCCTTTAACCTGTACTTCCACTTCCCGCATACCATTATCAATGGCACGTTGGGCAGCTTCAGTTGCAGCCTGCTGAGCAGCAAAGGGGGTGCTTTTACGGGAACCCTTGAAACCCACCATACCTGCGGTTGCCCAGGACACAACGTTTCCGTTCTTGTCGGTAATGGTCACAACAGTGTTGTTAAATGTGGATTTAATATGGGCAACGCCGGAAGGTATATTTTTCTTTACCTTCTTTTTGCCAGCGCCTTTTCTCGGTTTCGCCATCATCAACTCCTATCGGGTCGAGTTGTTACTTTTTCTTTACGCCCATGCCGCGCTTGCGACCCTTACGGGTACGTGCGTTGGTATGGGTGCGCTGACCGCGGACCGGAAGTCCACGACGGTGACGCAGACCGCGATAACATCCCATGTCCACCAAACGTTTGATGTTCATGTTGATTTCGCGACGCAGATCACCTTCAACAGTCTTTGTATCATCGATAATACGGCGAAGTGCCTGAACCTGTCCTTCGGTAAGGTTGTCGGCGTTGATGGAACCATCAACATTTGCATTATCGCAAATCTGTTTCGCCGTTACACGACCAATACCGTAAATGTAGGTCAATGCAATATCAATGCGTTTTCTCGGTAGATTGACACCAGATATACGTGCCACTGCAGGCCTCCTCTATTATCCTTGGCGCTGTTTGTGCTTGGGGTTAACGCAGATAACCCGTACCACACCGCGGCGCTTCACAATCTTGCACTTATCGCACATCTTCTTAACAGATGCTCTTACCTTCATCAGATTACTCCTGTGGAATCATGCCACCGGCATTATTTTTCGCGGTAAACAATACGCCCGCGTTTAAGATCATAGGGCGATATTTCTACCGAGACTTTGTCCCCGGGCAGAATGCGAATGTAGTGCATACGCATCTTACCGGAGATGTGTGCTAAAATCTGGTGTCCGTTCTCAAGCTCAACACGAAACATGGCATTGGGCAATTGTTCCATGATGGTGCCTTCTACCACTAAGGGCTCTTCCTTGGGCATGCGATTCAACCAGCTCCTTATCAGTTCGGCCGTGTCATTCGACCCGGGTGACTTAAACTGTCAGTCAAAACCAGCGGGCCTTCTTCCGTAATAGCAATCGTATGCTCATAATGAGCGCTTAAACTCTTGTCCCGTGTCACCACTGTCCAGTCATCATCCAGGACATCCACCATTTCGGTGCCCAGGTTGATCATGGGTTCAATGGCAATCACCAGGCCTTTGGGCAGTGTCATGCGGCTGTTGGCAGGTCCGTAGTTGGGAACATCCGGCTTTTCGTGCAAATGCTTGCCGATGCCGTGTCCAACATATTCACGAACCACACCATAACCTTTTGACAAAGCCAGTTGCTCCACTGCCCATCCAACATCGCCAAGCCGGTTTCCCGGTTGACATTGTTCGATGGCAAGCCAGAGCGATTGCTCGGTGACTCGACACAGGTTTTGAGCAGCTTCCGATACAGAGCCCACAAAATGGGTCCTCGCTGCATCGGAGTAGTATCCATCAAAAACCACTCCGCTGTCAATACTAATGATATCACCTTCTTCAAGAATTACCTTTTTTGAAGGGATGCCATGGACAACCTGATGGTTTATCGAGGTACACAACGATCCCGGGAATCCGCTGTAGCCTTTGAACGCCGGTTTTGAATTACGCTTCCGGATCCATTCTTCGGCCATACGGTCAAGATCGTAGGTGCTGATGCCTGGAACGATATTTTCTTCTAAAAGATCATGTATTTCTGCCAGAATTTTTCCGGCGGAGAACATAAGGTCTATTTCTCTTTTGCTTTTCAGACGTATCATCATATTTGTTGGCAGATGCTAGACAATGTTACACACCCAACGCCTGCTCAATGCGCCCGAAAATCTCATCAAAGCCACCGGTGCCATCCACGGCACGAACCAGTTCAAACTTGCCGTAATAATCCAGCAGGGGTTTGGTTTGGCCATGGTACACTTCGAGGCGGTTACTGATGGTCGCCTCATTGTCATCGGCACGCTGGTAGAGTTCGCCGCCACAGGCATCGCAGATGCCTTCCTTGGCAGTTTTCTTAAACATGACGTGATACTCGCTGCCACAGGCCCGGCACACGCGACGACCGGTCAGACGACCCATCAGTTCGCTGTCGGGAACCTGAAGCACCAGGACATGATCAATGGCTTTATCGGCTTCCTTCAGGATACCCTGCAGCATATCCGCCTGGGGCAGCGTGCGGGGGAATCCGTCAAGGATAAATCCGGTAGTGCAATCATCTTCCTTGATGCGTTCGGCAATCATGCCTGCAACCACTTCGTCGGGGACCAGTTTTCCAGCTTCCATGGACTGCTTGGCCTCAAGGCCCAGGGCCGTCTCTTTTTTAACGGCTGCCCGCAGCAGATCGCCAGTGCTGATCTGGGGGATGGAAAGTTTGGCCACAAGTTTCTTGGCCTGTGTTCCTTTACCCGCTCCCGGTGGTCCGACAAATATCAGGTTCATGCGTAAATCCTTTTCAACTCACGTTCTCGTTTATCCCTTGCGCCCACGAATGCGCGGTCCCTTGGAACCAGTGAATCCTTCGTAATGACGAGTGATGAGATGAGCTTCGATCTGGCTTACGGTATCCAGAGCGACGCCGACAACGATGAGCAAGGATGTACCACCAAAGTAGAAGGGCAGATTCATTTTTGTTTGAAGCACAGTGGGAAGCACGCAAATGGCGGAGAGATAAATAGCGCCACCAACGGTAATGCGTCCAAGCACTGTATCGATGTATTCCGCAGTCTTCTTACCCGGACGGATGCCAGGAATAAATCCGCCGTACTTTTTCAGGTTGTCCGCAACATCTGCGGGGTTAAACTGAACAGCGGTATAGAAGAACGTAAAGAATACGATCAGGGCAATGTACAGAACGTTAAAGGTCAGGGTGCCGGGCTGCAGCCAGTTGCGCAGATACTGCATAATCACCGAGTCGCTGCCCCAGAAGTTGGCCAGAGTGGCCGGGAACATCAGGATGGAGGAAGCGAAAATCGGGGGAATAACGCCTGCGGTGTTAATACGCAGCGGCAGATGTGTGGACTGACCACCATAGACCTTACGGCCTACAACGCGCTTTGCATACTGGATGGGAATACGCCGCTGACCACGCTCCATAAAGATAATGAAGCCAATGGTGGCGATCATAAGCACACCAAAGATAAGCAGATGGATCGGCTTGATCTGGGCGGCATCACCCTGGCCGCTGGCCAGGTTCCAGGTGCTGTACAGGGCCGCGGGAATACGGGCCACAATACCGGCGAAGATCAGCAGGGAGATACCGTTACCGATACCTTTTTCAGTGATCTGCTCGCCAAGCCACATCAGGAACACCGAACCGGTGGTAAGGGTCAAAACGGCCATGGGATAGAAATAGAAGCTATCCCAGGTGACCACAGACCGTCCACCATAATCGATGGATGCCAGCCATGCGGAAACGCCGATACCCTGAACCAGGCAGATAAGCACGGTACCATAGCGCGTATACTGATTGATCTTGCGCTGTCCGCTTTCGCCTTCCTTCTTCAGCTCTTCAAGCTGCGGGATCACAACGGTGACCAGCGAGATGATAATCGATGCAGAGATGTAAGGCATAATGCCCAGAGCGAAGATGGAGACCTGCTCCATTGCGCCACCGGTGAACAGGTTAAATAAGCTAAAGAGTCCACCGACCTGGCCCATGTATTCGTTCATAACCACCCGGTCGACACCGGGCACCGTTACGAATACACCGATGCGAAAGACCGCGAGCATTGCGATGGTGAAGAGAATGCGTCTCTTCAACTCCGGCACTTTGGCTATGTTCGAAAATTGTGAAACCACTTTATACTTCCTCTATTTTACCGCCGGCCTGTTCAATTTTTTCACGGGCAGACTTGGAGAAATGGTTCGCTTTTACCGTCAACGCCTTGGAAATTTCACCGCGACCCAGAATGGCAATACCATCTTTTTCCTGCTTGATCTGACCATGCTCTTTGAGCACGGCGATGTCGATGGTATCAATCCCGGTGCTTTCGGCGAACTGGCCCAGCCAGTCAACATTGAATTCGTTGTATACAACGCGCTTGCGGGAGAAAAATCCGAATTTGGGAAGGCGACGGGCCAGGGGCATCTGACCACCTTCAAAGCCGGGGCGCACACCGCCACCGGAACGCGCATTCTGGCCTTTTGTGCCGCGACCTGCAGTGGTTCCGTTACCGGAAGCATTGCCGCGACCGACGCGCTTGCGTTGTTTGGTGGATCCTTCGGCAGGTTTTAATGTTCCTAACAGCTTCATAGCCGCCTCGCTTATTCTTTCACTTCTTCAACTTCAACAAGATGCCGTACTTTGAAGACCATGCCGCGGACGGCAGGGGTATCTTCGAGAATTCTTGTCTGGTTCATCTTGCGCAATCCAAGGCCCCGGATGGTTTCGCCCTGGCTCTTCTCGCGACGAATCGCGCTCTTCTTCCATGTCACACGCAGTTTGCCTGCCATGACGGGCTCCTTTCCTAGTTCCTGGAACCGGTAGAATGAATGGTACGGCTGTTACCCTTGAATTGCTTGCCGCGACGGGCATAGAATTCTTCGATGGTAACCATACGCTTCAGTGCATCTACCATGGCTTTGCTGACGTTGTGAGGATTCGGGGAACCCACGACCTTGGTCAGCACGTTTTTGACTCCAGCTGCTTCCATGATGGCGCGGACGACATCACCGGCGATAACACCGGTACCTTCGGATGCGGGCCGGATGATCACTTTTGTCGAGCAATAGCGACCGGTCTCGTCATGGGGAAGGGTGAAACCTTCAACCAGGGGCACCTTGAACATATTGCGCTTGGCTTTTTCACTGGCCTTGCGAATAGCTTCAGGGACTTCCGTGGCTTTTCCGTTACCGATACCGACGCTGCCGTTACCGTCTCCGACCACAACAAGGGCGGTGAAGTGGAACCGGCGGCCACCTTTAACAACTTTGGCAACGCGATTGATATATACAATCCGATCGATCAGATCATCATTGCCTTGTTTTCTCATGTTGTGAACCAAGGTATCCTCCTTAGCCTTCGGCTACATCTTCACGCCGGCTTCACGGACGGCATCAGCGAGTTTCTTGACGACGCCGTGATATTTTTTACCGTTGCGGTCGAACACCAGTTGTTCGATATTCTTCGCTTTGCAACGCTCCGCAATAAGGGTGCCGATTTTGACGGCCTTCTCCATGGGAGCGACTTTATCCATCTCGTCGCGGACGATTGCTTCCAGTGTGCTGGCGCTTGCCAGGGTGACACCATTATCATCGTCTACAACCTGCACAGAGATGTGCTTGAGGCTGCGGAAAACACTCAGCCGGGGCTGTGTGGCGGTACCGCTGGTGCGCCGGCGAATGCGCTGCTTGCGCGCCTTCAGCAATCTGTATTTATTCTTCTTATACACTGCCAGTCTCCTTTATGGATTACGATTTGGACTTACCGGCTTTTTGACGCACGATCTCACCAGCATAACGGATGCCCTTGCCCTTATAGGGTTCGGGGGGACGCCATTTGCGAATATCCGCTGTGACCTGACCAACCTTCTGACGATCAAAACCTTCAACAGTAATTTTGTTCTTGTCAGGGGTGGCGAAGGTGATGCCTGCCGGGGGTTCGATTTCCACCGGGTGTGAGTAACCAACGTGCAATACAAGGTTCTTACCCTGCATTTCACAGCGCCAGCCGACACCGACGATTTCCAGGTCTTTTTTGAAACCTGTGCTTACGCCGTTGACAGCATTGCCCAGCAGTGCCCGATACAGTCCGTGATATGCACGGTCCTGACGATCATCACTGGCGCGGGTTACCACAAGTTCATTGTCCTGCAGCTCTAGCGATAC
>Ga0070729_10003966_pt1 | contig 16536 bp, 13 predicted proteins | sample tdDd472_FD_66725 | JGI IMG/M metagenome (GOLD analysis project Ga0070729, IMG submission 66725) | Marine sediment microbial communities from the Atlantic coast under amendment with organic carbon and nitrate - tdDd47.2 | ecosystem: Environmental > Aquatic > Marine > Coastal > Sediment | place... | reverse complement strand
TCACCGTCATGGTGATGTATATTATCTTGAAATTAGGAAATCCGGATGTGATAAAGGGAGCGGATTAAAACGCCTTGCGAAACATTTGGGAATTAAAGTTTCGAATACTGCTGTAATGGGTGATTGGTACAACGATCGTTCACTGTTTGAAACAAAAGCATATTCGGTAGCAGTAAACAATGCTGTTCCGGAAATTAAAAGAATGGCGGATCACGTTAGCAGCGGTACAAATAATGATACCGGGGTTAGTGAATTTCTCGAAGCTGTTCTTAAAGCAAAAAGAAAGTAAAATATTTTATGATTTCAGACGAAGCAAAAAAAAGCATCAATAGTAGTGTAAGGATTAAAATTCTTATTATTACTATTGCCATCGCCCTTGTGGTTGCAATGTTCCCGAAGGGAGAATCGCTGGATTCCGAAGTGACGGTTGGCTCAGTCTGGATCAAGGATGACCTGATTGCATCAACTACTTTTGAAGTATTAAAAGATCCTGAAGTATATGAAGCCGAGAAGCTTTCAGCAGCTTCAAAAATTCATCTGATTTTCATTAAGGATGAAACGACCCCGGAAGTGATGCTCGATTCGTTAAAATCTTACAGCGAAACACTCAAAAATATTATTGATAATGACATTACAAATACCGGTAATACGATGATGGGGAATACTATCCTTTCACCGGGTGCTTATCAGGTATTTCTTAATGTAAGGAAGATGGAAAGTTCACTTGCCAGTGAATATGATATCTCCTACTCCGACATTGCACGAGTTGCCAGGAGTGCACTTTCTCGTGTTTATAAGCGCGGGATAATCGATAAAGCATTTGATGATCTTGATGATGATAGTATCACGGTTCGTGAAGGGAAGTTTGAAAAACTCGTTGATAAAACCAGTTATCTCGATCCCATCGGTGCTTTTAGCTCGGTTGATGAATACGTAAGGCGATTTCTGAAAGCAGAAAATGATGTAATTGAAGCTGTAAACGAATATCTTCAGAATTTTCTTCTTCCCAATATAACATATAGTGAATTGTTAACCGAAGAAGCGCGGGAAATTGCAAGGGAAAACGTACCCCGAAATCTTGGGATTGTAAATGAAGACGAACGTATTGTTGGAAAACACAACCGTATTACTCCTGAAATTAAGCTGAAGATTGATTCCTACAGAACTGCTCTTGGTGAAGAAAAAGGAATATGGGGAAGAGTTTCTCAAAATATCGGGAAAGTGTTACACATAATTATTGTTCTCGTGATTTTCAGTATTTATATCTTTTTGTTCAGGAAAAAGATTTACAGGGATAATCAGAAGATACTGCTGATTTCAATTATCATTTTACTCATATCGTTTAATACTTTTCTGGTACAGCAAATTACGGTTTCAACGCCTGTACATTTACTGATACTGGTACCTGTTGCATCGATGCTTCTGACAATCGTTTTCGATTCACGTGTTGGTTTTTACGGTACGATAGTAATTGCACTTATTGCTGGCGGTTTGCGAGGGAACGATTATGTTTTTGCCGTTACAAATATCCTTGCGGGCGCATTTGCAGCCTATACCGTAAGGGATATTAAAAACAGAAACCAAATATTCAGATCATTTTTATATATACTGCTCGCGTATATAACGAGTATAATCGCATTTGGACTTGAACGTTTTGCGTCTGCTGAAAGCATGCTGATTGATTCCGCTTTTGCTGCCTCGAATGCGTTAATTAGTCCGGTATTAACTTACGGGTTGATTATCTTTTTTGAGAAAGCTTTTGGAATTACAACAGAACTTACACTTCTGGAACTTACAGATTTTAATCATCCGTTGTTGAAGGAGATGCAGCACAGCGCACCCGGAACGTTTTCACACTCAATGACGATTGGTTCGCTGGTTGAAAATGCCGCTGAGGCAATAGGGGCTAATCCTTTACTGGCAAGGGTAGGAGCGTATTATCATGATATTGGCAAATCGCTTCATCCTTCAAATTTTGTTGAAAATCAGATGAGCAAAGGGAATATTCACGAGGCAATGGACCCGCGCGAAAGCTGCAGGGTTATTATCGAACATGTGAATAAAGGGATCGAGATTGCACAGGAAAAAAATCTTCCACAGGAAATTATAGATTTTATACCGATGCATCATGGTACAATGGCTGTATATTTTTTCTTTAAAAAAGCCAAAGAATTATATGGTGATGAAAATGTTGACATAAAGGACTTCCGTTACCCGGGTCCTAAGCCGAATTCAAGGGAAACAGCACTTGTGATGCTGGCAGACGCGTGTGAATCGGCAGTACGTGCAATGGAAGACCCCGATAGTGATAAGATACAGAATGTGATAAACAATCTGGTGCAGATCAGAATTGATGACGGTCAGCTTGATGATTCACCACTTACATTCCGGGATATTAAAAAGGTAAAAGAATCTTTCCACAGTATATTGGTAAGCCAGCATCATAAAAGGATTCGTTATCCTAAGCAGGATGAACTTGAGAAAAAAAAGCAGGGAAGTGAATGATCGCTTTCCTCAAGGAATATCTTAACGTACTTAAACTTGAGAAAAATCTTTCCGAAAATACAGTCATTTCTTATAAGAACGACATTTCAAATCTGCTAAATTATGCGATTGAGAAAGGTGTGAAGGATTTGTCGCAAATTGACTCTAAAATTGTAATAGATTTTTTAGGGCAATTGCATGATTTAGGATGCACCACAACTACTACCGCAAGGTACAGGTCTTCCCTTAAAGGTTTTTTTATTTATGCTTTACGAAACGAGTATATAAAAAAAGACCCGACCGTAAAACTGACCGGAACCAGGTTAAAAAGAAAACTGCCCGATGTTTTAACTTTTACTGAAATTGAAAAAATACTTGAAGCCCCGGATGTAGAGAACAATCTGGGTTTGCGTGATAAAGCTATTCTTGAGCTGCTTTATTCAAGCGGTTTAAGGGTAACAGAACTTATCACTCTTAAATTAAGTGATCTCTTTTTCCCGGATGAAGTGATCAGGGTTTTCGGCAAGGGTTCGAAGGAGAGAATTGTTCCGGTTGGAAGCAGTGCCATCCACTGGGTAAACAGGTACTTGCTCTACAGCCGCCCTAATTACGAAAATAAGGCTAAAAGTGCTAATATTATTTTCCTTAATGCAAGAGGTACTAAGCTTTCGCGCATGGGTGTGTGGAAAATTGTTGACAAGTACACTAGGGAAGCCGGGATAAAAAAAGATGTTCATCCTCATACATTCAGGCATAGTTTTGCAACACATTTGATCGAGGGAGGGGCTGACCTGAGAGCTGTTCAGGAGATGTTGGGGCATGCCGATATTTCAACGACTCAGATTTACACGCATATCGATCGTGATTACGTGCGACAAGTGCACCGTGATTTCCATCCACTCGGGAAATAAGTTTTTTTCAATCCCTCTTTTTTTCTTATTTTTACTTTAATTTGATTGATAAATGATACCAACGGAAGTTTAATTTGAAAACGTATTACAGAATATTAAGTTACGTAAAACCATATTGGAAATACCTCTCTGCCTCTGTAGTTGCCACGATAATGTATGCCTTGCTGAATGGTACTTCGGTATATCTTACTATACCGCTGTTAAGCGCACTTTTTCAGGAAGAAAGCGGCACCGCAGTAGCTTCTAATGAGGGGGCAGATGTTACTTCGATGGCACCTGGTTTTATCGAGGAGTTTCTAAATTCGGTGCAAAAGGGCTTCCACGATTTTGTTTTTCAGGGGGATACTACCGATATTCTGGTAAAAATTTGTATTCTTATACTCATTGCTTTCCTTGGTAAAAATATATTCGGGTACATGCAGGCTTATTTTCTTGCACACGTTGAGCAGGGTGTAATCAAGGATATGCGCGACGGGGCATATAAACACTTGCACAAACTACCGATGAGTTATTTTAAAAATGAGAAGACGGGAAACCTTATCTCCCGCATAACAAATGATGTGAATGTTGTACAAAATAGTGTTTCGGCGGTGTTTCTTAATCTTGTGAGGGAACCTTTAACAATCATAGTGTTCATGGGAATTGCACTTTCAATCTCCTGGAGACTAACGATATTTTCATTCGTGATATTACCTTTTTCACTGGGAATTATAGCATGGATAGGACTTAAATTACGCAAGCAAAGTACGCTTCTACAAGCGAAAATGGCTGATATAACAACGGTATTACATGAAACAATTTCGGGTGTAAAGATTGTAAAAGCCTTCGGGATGGAAGAGTACGAGAATAAAAAGTTCATGCGCGAGACCAACGGGTTTTTTAAGCTAATCCTCAAGATGGTAAGAATACGCAACGCCGCGAGTCCGATAACTGAATTTCTTTCAGTGGTGGTTGGAGTAGTGATAGTTTATTACGGCGGACATTTGGTTCTGATCGAAGGGAGTATCAAGGCGAGCGAATTTCTTGGATTTTTATTCGCGATATTCCAGATGATGCCTCCGATAAAAGAACTTAGCAGTGTGAACAACCGTATTCAGGAATCGAGCGCGGCAGCCGACAGGATTTTTGAAATTCTGGACACCGAACCAAATATTAAAAATTGTGAAAATCCGGTGGTTCTAAAAAACTTTGAAAACGAAATTTCGTTTAATAATGTGACATTTCATTATGACGATGGTGATGAACTGGTTTTAGATAATGTGTCATTTTCCGCAAAACGAGGTGAAATAATTGCACTGGTGGGTTCAAGTGGTGCGGGTAAAACAACACTGGTTGATTTAATACCGAGGTTTTTTGATCCAACGGAAGGTACCATTACAATAGATGAAATTGATATTAAAGATATTACAATTGAAAATCTTCGGTCATTAATGGGGATTGTTACCCAGGAAACCGTACTTTTTAATGAATCAGCAAAACATAATATTGCTTACGGACTGGATAATTTCCCAATTGAGAAAGTTATTGAAGCCGCTAAGGCTGCAAATGCACACCGGTTTATTGAGATTCTCCCGGATGGTTACGATACAATAATCGGAGAGCGGGGAACAAAACTTTCAGGCGGCCAGAGGCAAAGGATATCCATTGCCAGAGCATTGTTGAAAAACCCGCCGATAATGATATTTGATGAAGCTACATCAGCTTTGGATAATGAATCGGAAGTGCTGGTGCAGGAGGCTATTGAGCGGTTGATGAAAGAGAGAACCACTTTCGTGATTGCCCACAGGCTAAGTACTATCAGAAATGCAGATAAAATACTCGTGATGGATAAGGGTAAAATTGTTCAGGTTGGTAAACACGACGAATTGATTGCCGATACCAGAGGGATATATAAAAAGTTATACGAACTTCAATTCCGGGATTAAAATGCAAGAAGATAAAACAGTAAAAATTATTGATTATGTGATTTTATTCTTCAGCTTTTTGTTTTTGGGAAGCTTTACAAATTCGATATTTATTAACCAAGTTGGCTATTATTTTGCACTTCTTTTTATCCTGATCAGGGGTGTGTACACTCGTAAAAATCCGTTTATAAAAACCGGTCTGGAGATACCTTTTCTTCTCTTTATTATTGTAGAGATTATTTCAACTATTCTCTCGTATAAAACGGATCAGGCAGCAACGAACATGCTAAAGAGAGTTCTGCTTCTTCCAATAGTATATTTTGTGACAGCTTCAGCATGGGATTTAAAAAGGGTAAAATTCTTTTTTAACACCTATATCACATTTGCATTCATTAGTGCAGTGATTTATATAGTCAATTCATACGATTATTTTATCAAGGGGCTATTTCAGATCACGGGTTCTGGTCCGGGTATTTTTCAATATCCAATCACGACCAGTATTCTTGCCAGTTTTACAATAATATTTCTATTTGCTTTCCTTATTCATGAAAAAAGGGATTGGAAATATAAACTTCTGGTATTTGTTGCCTTCTCTATAGCTCTTTTATCAATCATTGCCACTTACAAGCGAACCGGCTGGCTCGGTATGGCAGCAGGTATGAGTTTTATAATATTGATGAAGCGAAAATGGTTTTATATTCTTCCGTTGGTGATAATTATTGTAGCGTCATTTTTCGCTGAAAAAAACTATAGTAATGTTCGCTTTTTTAGTTTTGATGGGAATAAAATAGAATTACAGACTATTCTAAATACCGAGGGGCGTGCCAGCAGCGTTACAAAAATTGATGATGAAGTTTACATCAGCGACTATGAAGGCGGGCTTGCTGAACTCAACAATAATAAACAGCTTAACTACATCGAAGATACTCCGATGCCGATACTTGATTTTCAACGTGTTAATGATTCTTTATATTCCGCTTGGCTTGTTGATACTCGGTTCAGGATATATAAAAAAGATAATGAAAAATTTATTTTTTCTCACGAATTCGCATCTCCCGGATTAACAGAGGATTACAGGCTGTTTAACCAGAATATTTATACCATCGATAAAGATAGCGGCTTGACGGTGATGAATGCAAAAAATGGTCAAAGGCTTTACCGAAATCCGCTTGATGATATTTACTATAAAGTAGATGTAAATGATTCCCTGTTAGTTTTGCGCTCCCGTGATAGCAGAATTGTTGTTTATTCAATGAGCAAGGGCATTCCGGTCAATAAATTGTATGACCAAAAGTTCGCAAAAAAAATACATATCGACTGGTTGGATGGCACGACTGTTTACATGCAGGGTGAGGCGAAATTTCATAAAATAGAAAACGGTAAGGCTTCAATATTATCGGATAACAAAATTGACCCGATATTGCATATATCTAAACGGAAGGGGAGTTTTTACGCGGTTGATCTTGCAAATGAATTTGTCAGGCTTAATTTTGATAAGGGGAGTTTAACCATTGACAGATTGGGTACTTTCAAATCTTTGCCTTATGATTTCCAGTTATTTGATGATATGCTTATCACCACAACCTATAAGCAGGGGAGAATTGCAAGCATTTTCGATCCTTATCTCCCTTCAAATTTTGTGAGGGTAAGTTTATGGAAAGCCGGGTGGCAAATGTTTCTTGATCACCCGTTATTCGGGGTTGGGGATATTGATCTCGCGGAATTGTATATCAAGTACAAGTCTCCTTACGATAAAGAGATACAGGGGCATTTGCATAATAACTATATACATATACTGGCAATACTGGGTATCACCGGTTTTATAGCCATCATGTGGATTCTTGGAAAAATATTTTACCTGAATCTTAAAGTTTATAATAAGTTCAAGGATAAAGAATTTATAGGCTCACTTGCTCTCGGGGCAGCGGGGTGTTTCGTTTCGTTTCTCGTTTCGGGGTTAACGGAGTGGAACTTCGGTGATCATGAAATTATAACGATGATTTGGTTCATTACAGGATTAAACATAACCTTGTACTTGAGAAAAAAAGAAGCTGGTTAAAATATAATATGTTTTTGAACGGCTTCCGTGAATCCGCTGTTGTGGACGGAGGCTGTATTTTCAAATTCATCACGAAGATCGGGCGGAGAATTTTTTACCACGTAGCTTTTACCTGCAAACCGTAACATATCAAGATCATTATAATCATTTCCAACGGCAAGTGAATAGGCAGGGTTTACTCCCAGGTAGTCACACAGCCATTTTATGCCGGAAGCTTTTGAAATGCCTTCGGGAAATAATTCCATCCAGATCGCGGTTCCGGTTATTGGAGACGTAGTTTTAATTACCTTGACTCCATTTGTTAAAGGGGCTAATCTTTCAAACTCGTTGATTTCATCAGAATGTAATACAGCAAGAAGCTGGGTTGCTTCAATTTCTGAATTCCCTCTATACTCCTGAGCAAAACCTGAATAATACTCAATTCTGGTTTCAAAATCGTGGTTATCAAAATTATATCTGTGGTAATAAAAACGATGATTTTCGGGAATGGGTAGATGGAGCATAAAATCTTTTTTCTGCTCAATCAGCATCTCGGTGTTAAACTTCACTATATCCGGAGTTAGCATATTTTTATGGAGTAAAGTTTTCCTTTTCCAATCATAAACGCCGGCACCTGTAGAAAAAATTAAATAATCAATTGGGATGTTTTCCGGTGCTGCGTTAACGAAAGAGTACAAATTCCTCCCCGTTGCAATAACCCGGGGAATTCCAAGTTTGCAAAGTTGCTCGAGAGTATCAAAATTCCGACCGGAGATTACCCGGTTTTCATCTGCAAGTGTGCCATCAAAATCTGTTATGACAATTTCTACTTTATCCATAATCTAACTCAATAACTCGTAACTGCCAAGCTGTACCGGGGCATTAAGTGAGCCTAGAACTCTTTCCAGATTTATCCCCTCCATCGGATCATTATTATTCCCGAAGCTTGCTCTTATTGCCAGAGAAATAAATGTTACTGCCCGGTCTATTGCAACGGGAAGGCTGTCGCCCTGTAACAATGCACCCGTTATTACAGATGTAAATGCGTCACCGGTACCGGGGTAAAAAGCCGGGATATATTCGCAGCTTACTTTCCAGAACCTGCCACTATTTTTGGAATAGGCAGCAACGGATGTACGCTTTCCCAAAGGAGATTCGGGGATACTCGTTATAATTACGGTATCGGGTCCCAGTTCTGTAAGCCGCAATAACCAATCTTTGATTTCGCTATTGCTAAAATCTGTTTTGTATTCTTCGTTCAGTAAAATTGCCGCCTCTGTAATATTGGGTGTGATAACATCAGCTTTAGTGACAAGTCGGCGCATTTCTATTGCCATATTCTCGTTGAATGTTTTATAAAACTTCCCGTTATCGCCGAGCACGGGATCAATCACTACGAGTGTATCAGATTTTTTGAATTTATGGATAAACTTTTCCACTATTGAAATCTGTGCAGGAGAACCTAAAAAGCCGCTATAGATCGCATCGAAATTTGTCCCGATTTTCTCCCAGTGAGAAATCATCCCTTCAAGATGTTCTGTAAGATCGACGAAATAAAAATCCTTGTAAGCACTGTGCGACGATAATACCGCTGTTGGCATAGGGCAAACCTGAATCCCCATAGTAGAAAGAACGGGAATTACCATTGTAAGGGAAACTCTTCCAAAGCCTGAAAGATCGTGGATAGCTGCTACACGTTGTACAGATTTGTTCATGTAAACTCCATATTACTATAGAAAATTACTGGTTTTACCGGAGAGTTCAAAATTTATGGAAATTTGAGTACATTACTTTATTATTTGGGTGAATAATAGATTAAAGAGAGAGGATTCGAGACAAATTTTATATATGCCCTCATGCGGGAAAATATTATAAAGTAGCCCACTACCGATATTTTTTATATTTTTAACAATTAAGCAAAAATAATTCCGGTTAATAATTGAAGACAGCAATAGTTCACGAGTGGTTCGTAAATTACATGGGCTCGGAAAAGTGTATCGAGTCGTTTACAAATATCTGGCAAGAAGCAGATATTTTCGCGCTTGTTGATTTTCTGGGTGAAAAAGAGAGGGAGATAATACTAAAAGGTAAAAGTGTAAATACTTCATTTATACAAAAACTACCTGGCGCAAAAAAAAGATACCGTTCTTATCTACCATTCATGCCTCTTGCCATCGAACAGTTGGATGTGTCTCAACATGATGTAATTATTTCAAGCTCGCATGCCGTTGCAAAAGGTGTGTTGACCGGAACCAATCAGATGCATGTATGTTATTGCCACACGCCGGTGCGTTATGCCTGGGACCTTTATAATCAATATCTGAAAGAAGCAGGACTTACAAGAGGGATAAAAGGGTTTATCGCAAAATCGATTCTGCATTATATAAGGATGTGGGATATCTCAACTGTGAACCGGGTTGATTATTTTATCGCTAATTCTCATTATATCGCAAAACGAATTAAAAAAATATACAACAGGGAAGCAGATGTAATATATCCCCCTGTGGATGTTGATAAATTCAGGTTAAACAGTGTAAAAGAGGATTTTTATCTGGCTGTTTCACGCTTCGTACCCTATAAAAAAATGGATTTGATAGTTGAGGCATTCGCAAAAATGCCGGATAAAAAATTGTTTGTTATCGGTTCGGGTCCGGATGAATTAAAAATCAAATCGTTAGCCGGCCCGAATGTTACTTTTCTGGGATATCAGGCGGATGAAAAACTTCGTGAATACATGGGACGGGCGAAAGCCTTTGTTTTTGCCGCTGAGGAGGATTTCGGTATCACAAATGTTGAAGCAATGGCTTGCGGAACTCCCGTGATCGCTTTTGGAAAGGGGGGTGCTACCGAAACAATAGTTGAAGGAAAAACCGGAATGTTCTTCAATATTCAAAGCCCCGATTCGTTGGCAGAGACCGTTGGAGAATTTGAAAAAAATGTTGATAGTTTTATTCCGGAAGAGATATCAAAACACGCGCAAAAGTTTTCAAGGGGACGTTTTGAGAAGGAAATGACGGATTTCGTTGAGGCAAAATATAAGATTTTTAAGGAAACATTGTAATGCTCGCGAATCAAAAATCAATACAGAACCTTAAAATATTTGCCGATTATGCTTTGCTAAATGCCTCTTTTATCGGGGGAGCCGTTATAGCCCAATCGATGGCTATATTGCTCGCCAAACCAATGATGTTTGTCCTGTTGCTTTCACTCAACATAATTTGGTTTTACTCTGCAAAAGCAGTAAAACTGTATGATGAATTTGCCACCAACAGGTTTTTCGATTATTTATCAAAGTTGATACGGATATTGATAATCCAGGTATTGTTTTCCGTGGTCTTTATATTTTTCTCGAAAGAGCTGTTGTTTACACGAAATTTTATTCTCCTGAATGCCATGTTACTTTTCGCAGGAGCGGCAACCAAACACCTGTTACTAAAAAAAATATTTGGCGTTTTACGAAAGAAGAATAAAAATACCAGAGGGATTGCCGTACTCGGGGAAGGGGATACCGGGGTAAAGTTTAAAGATTCTCTTCTCAATAACGCGGAGTTAAATTATAATTTCAGGGGTTTTCTCTCGTTGGATGATGTTTCCAAAATTGAATCTGTAATTCTGGAAAAAAGGATTGATGAAATTGTAATAGCGATCGAGTTAAAAGATTATGAATTGCTCGATGGGGTTTTGAAAATTTGTGATAAACTGGCAGTGAAAACTTATATAATTCCGGACTATTTTTCACTGCTGGGCGGGAAATTTAAGTTCAGCCTGTTTGGTAATTATCCGATCATTACTGTACGAAATAATCCGCTTGATGAATTCCAGTGGAAAATTGTAAAGCGTACTTTTGATCTGCTTTTTTCGGGTCTGGTATTATTGTTAACCGGCTGGTGGTTATTCCCGGTGATTGCGTTAATGATTAAAAAAAGTTCACCCGGAAATGTTTTTTTTATACAGGACAGGTTGGGGCGCGGGAACAAAACATTCAGGTGCTTAAAATTCCGGACAATGAGTAATATTGTAAGCACGGGTGAAAGCAAGTTCACCGTGATAGAAGAAAATGATTCAAGAGTAACAGGGATTGGTAGTTTTCTTCGCAAATATAATCTTGATGAATTTCCTCAATTTATAAATGTATTCAAGGGGGATATGTCGGTCGTTGGTCCCCGCCCGCACGCGATACCATTTAACAACTCTTATGGTGAAATTGTTGAAGAAATCAAACTAAGGCACCGGGTTAAGCCGGGAATTACCGGCTGGGCACAGATACATGGTTTACGTGGTGATGTAATTGATCTTGAAGAACAGGTGAAGCGCACCAAAAAAAGGATATCTTTCGATATCTGGTATATTGAAAATTGGAGTATTTGGCTTGATATTAAAATTATTTATGAAACGGTTGCCCAAATTGTACTGAAAAAAAACACCGGATATTAAGAATTAAAGTTTTGTATCATATGTTTTCAGTGCTTTTAGATAAGGCCGGATAAGGTACAAATTAGCACAAACCCTTCCAATCATGTAAGCGAGAGCTGCTGCATAAGCACCAATCATATCAAAATAGTTAACGGAAATGAATAGTACTGCAAGAATTCCGATCACTTCCATCCCTGTGGCGAAGGTTATTGGAGAAGTTCTCCTGGCGTAAACAAGCACAGATCGCTGGAAACTGATTAGAACGGTAAGGGCCGGGAGGATTGTAACAAATACAAGGGTGGTCATTGCAAGGCTGCTTAACTCGGATGTTAAACCTGAAATATCAACGAACCAAATTTCAGCAAGGGGAGTAAACGTGATTAAAAATAACCCAAAAATTACAGCCCCTCCCATCAACCATGCGAAATTTCTTAACTGCTTGTAATTACTGAAATTTTTACCCATGAGCGCAATGCCAACTTCCTGATAAGATAGCCCCATTGCACGAAATATAAAAACCAATGAATTTACAACCGGAAGAACGGCAAGAGACTCAATCGAGAGGCGAGAATGACCCATGAAAAATGTAACCATTGGATAAACACCCAGACTGAGAAGTGATGTTAGCGCGAGTGGATAATAAAATGACATTATTCCGCGGTATGAGATAGTTTCAGAAAGGTCGTTGTTAAAACGAAGTCGTTTTTCTATATCGCGTGCCATGATTTTACTCGCGATCCCCTCGGCAGTCACTCCGGCAGAAAGTGCCGTAGCGCCAACAATAACCCCGTCAAAATCGGAAAAAAGGTATAGCCCGAAAGCGGTAAAACCCATCGAAAACAATCTTATTATCGTACCCTGTGTAACTTTTACAGTTTTATTATCACTTATTAACAATCCCTGATAAAACCTCCTGTAGCCTATCGCACCGGGCCAGGGAAGTAAAATTATAGTAGCGTAATGGGTTAAGGTTGCAACTTCGTGAGGCAGTTCCATCAGGTTTTCGGTAATATAGTAGAATATATCGGGGATGATAAATATCAGCATAATGATAGTAATTGCACCGTTCGCAAAATACGTGAAGTTGCGTAATTTTAGGAACGTCTGATTATTTTTTACAAGTGCTGTTGAGGCACTCATGATCATGATAATAGGCGCTTCAATGATCAGTGCAAAGGAGAAAGCTATTCCATGGGCAGCAAGGTTGTATTTAGGCTCTGCAAGGCGCGAAATTATGGAAACAATCAGGGGGCCTTCAACAGACATCAGCAGCCATGTTAAAGCAAGGGGAAGCCAGAAGCGAAAAATTTTATTTAATGTGAGTCCTTCAACTGTCATTATTAATTCCGATAAACAAAAAAAGGCGTAAAATTACGCCTTTTCAAAGTTAAGGAATATAAATCTTTTTGTCAGATTCTTTTACTTTCAATTTCCATAATTTTCATGTCGTTTCCATTGGGGAAATGAAAAATAAGCTCAACATTATAATGATCATCATCAATAAACTTGAAAGTCATGGTATAATCTACATAATCTTTAATTAGAGGTTCGTAATTTTTCCCGCGAAAACGGATACTTTTCAGGTTAGGATCGTAAACTCCCTCGGCATGGATTCCATAGGTGCCCATTGTATCATAACCATCGAGGGTATATTTTTTGAATCGTTTGTCGAACCCGAAAAGTGAGATACTCTCCACATCCATTCCCATCATGTTACCCCTTGAAACTGATTGAAGAAAACGGTTACCAAGAATCATCTCGGCTTCAGCTTTCCCAACAGAAACCATTGGTTCGCTTTCCGGGGATGCATACATCGTGTAGGTTTGTTCCCATGTGCCGGCGTATTTTGCCAGCCAATCATGCTCGGTACCGGGTTGAGCAAGTTCCATGTACATTTTTTGTGCTTCAGCGTCCATTTCCTGAGCGAATGATAATGTGGAGACCAAAATTATGGTAATCAAGATTTTATATATCATAGTCATTCCTATATTTTCCAAAAAGATAATTTATTAAGAGGAATAATCCAATTAAAATTTAAGTTGTTATTCATCACATAATTAAATGTATGAGATTTATATCACAATTTAATTATCTTCCGGTATCAAAACATAAAATGTGAATTATATTAAATTTGCATTTCAGGGGAGTTGCACAAATGAAAAAAATCTTAATTTTTTTGGTTTTGCCTTTTTTATTTTTGGCATGTGAGGATGAACCGGATGAAATAGTTGTTCAACCTGATGACAAAATAGACCAATATTATAAACTGGTAAAAATTAATTCAAAGACAGACCTTGAGATGGCAACCACCTCGCCGGATCAGGCAGATTCAAAAGTTACTTTTTCCTGTGATACCGGCGAAATCCAGAATGTGGGGGGAAATTTGGTTTATTTTGCACCCTCACGCCCTGCCAAAGTTAAAATAAAAAAAAGCATTACGAATGATGAACAGGAGGTTATTGAAACCACCTATTCCGTGCTGGTTTATAAACAATTTATTATACTGAAAGCCGATGATCTCATGTATTCCCCGGGTTCGATAATTTCCGATCGATGGATGAGGTACATAAATCTGGTTAAAACAAGAAATATTAAAGGTTCGATTGGAATTGTCGGGGTTTCGATTGAACAGGGAAACGAGCAATATTTGAACTCAATAAAGGAACTACATAAAAGTCCTAATTTTGAAATTTGGAATCATGGCTATCTCCATATAGTGGGAGCTAAAAATGAAGATGGCGAAGTTTACAACGAGTATGAAAATACAAGTTATGAGTACCAAAAAGAAATGTTTGAGCACTCCCAAAGACTTACCAGAGAGGTGCTTGGATTCAAAATGAGAACTTTTGGAGCGCCGGGAAATGGCATTGATCAAAACACAAAACGTGTGATTGATGAGGATGATGAGGTTCTGGTTTGGTTTTATGGCATACCGGGTACAACCAAGTTTTTACTGGAGAGAAAACTTGATATTGAATATCCGTATGGTTTCCCAAGCTATGATAAATTTGTTGCCAAATATGATCCCGGTGTTCCCATGTACGTGCTGCAAGTACACCCGAACATGTGGAACACTCAGCAATATGAAGAATTTAAACGCATAATTGATTTTCTTACTGAACAAAATGTAACGTACGTAAATCCGTACGAATATTTTAAGTATTCGCAGAAAATGTAGAAGTTATCTTTTGGGAAAGAGTCTGGCTGACTTTTTCCCATTCTGCTTTCAATACACTATAATAAATGGTATCCCTGCGGCGACCAAAATTCATGAGGGTGTGAGAACGGAGAATCCCTTCTTCTGTTGCACCAATTCTTTTAAGAGCAGTTCTGGCAAAAATATTAAGCACATCAGTTTTAAATTCAACCCTTTCCAACCGCAAAGTTTCAAAACAATATTGCATCATCAGGAATTTCATCCGGTCATTTACACCTTTCCCCCTGACGTGAGGGGATATCCATGTCCAGCCTATTTCTGCACGTGAATCTCGTAGTGAGATATTCCCGATACTGCTGGAACCAATAACCTCGCCGGTTGATTTTTGACGAAGGGTGAATGGTATTCGGGTACCTCCGGTTTTTTCCTGAAATGCCCGATTCATCCATTCGCGGAGTTCATCTTCATTTGCTAGATTTCCGGGGAAATATTTCCATATTTCACTCTCTTGGGATATTTTAGCAAAATCCTCGAAATCACCTCTCTCCATAGGGCGTAAAATTATTCTTTCATCTGACAAGGTGATATCAAAATTCAAATTAACTACAGAATTGGTTGTCATATTTAGACCCGGATAATATTTTATTGTAAATGGATACCGGGTATTTAATCTAAACAATGTTGAATAAATGAAACAGGATATTTTATGAAATCTCTTAATAAAGTTGCAGAAATCACACTTTTATTTTGGTTAATGAAAATTGTTGCGACAACATTAGGTGAAACTTTTGGCGATTATCTTTCAATGACCCTGAACTATGGGTATTTTACCGGATTGGTGATAACTTTCTTCTTATTTGTTCTTTTCTTAGGTATTCAATTAGCATTGAAGAAATATATCCCGGTATTTTACTGGATGGTAATAATTGCTACAACCACTCTGGGAACTGAAATATCGGATTTTATTGACCGTTCTTTACATCTTGGCTATACTATGGGGAGTTTGTTATTGTTTTTCGGACTCGCGGTAACTTTAATTCTCTGGAAGAGAAAATATAAAAGTCTTGCTGTGTTCCCGATAGAATTGATGCAGAAGGAAATTTTCTACTGGATTGCCATCTTGTTTTCTAATAGTCTGGGCACGGCATTTGGGGATTATCTGGTTGATGTTATTGGGCTTTCATATATATATGCTGCGATTGTAACCGCCTCGGTGATCTTGATCGTCGTGGCATTGCACTATTTATCTAAAATAAATCACGTGTTACTTTTCTGGATTGCATTTGTTTTTACCAGACCATTTGGTGCAACTTTTGGTGATTTCCTTACAAAAACTACCAAACAGGGAGGGCTGGATTTAGGAACGCTAAGTGCATCGTTGCTATCTGTGCTAATAATTTCGAGTTTGGTTGTTATAGAATATTTTGGCATGAAACGGGCGGTTAAATAAAATTCCATTTCCTCTTTATGAAGGATGTGGAGGATGATGGATGCCCGAGACAGGCAAGTATCATGACTTTTGGTCATTTCGCTTCCCCGAACCTCATCCATGCACTAAAGTGCATGCCACCCGATGTAATTTGAGGCGACAAAACCAGCGTGTCATTCCTGCGAACGCAGGAATCTCCG
>Ga0070729_10003965_pt1 | contig 16537 bp, 14 predicted proteins | sample tdDd472_FD_66725 | JGI IMG/M metagenome (GOLD analysis project Ga0070729, IMG submission 66725) | Marine sediment microbial communities from the Atlantic coast under amendment with organic carbon and nitrate - tdDd47.2 | ecosystem: Environmental > Aquatic > Marine > Coastal > Sediment | place... | reverse complement strand
TAGTAATAAGCATGATCTACGAAAGACCTCCTTATTTACCCTGATTACCAGGCTACCTGTTGGTTTTCAAATTTTTCAATCTCCCCTTTCAGACTCATGAGGTAATCAATATCATCATACCCATTCGACAAACACATTTTCTTATAAGGATCGATATCAAATTGCTCAGAAGAGCCCGTTGCTACAATCGTAATCGTTTGTGTCTCTAGGTCGACCTTAAGTTCTGTTTTTGCATCTGCCTCAATAGCCGTGAAAATCTCATGCAGAAAATCTGCTGATACCTGCACGGGCAATAAGCCATTATTTAAGGAGTTACCCCGGAAGATATCCGCAAAGAAGCTAGAAACAACAACCTTGAAACCATAATCATGGATGGCCCAGGCCGCATGCTCGCGACTAGAACCACAGCCAAAGTTTTTACCTGCGACTAGCACCTTACCCTGATAAACAGGATTGTTTAGGATGAAATCCTCCTTGGGAGAATTATCCGGATGATAGCGCCAATCTCGGAATAGGTTATCGCCAAAGCCTTCCCGCGTGGTAGCTTTCAAAAAACGGGCAGGTATGATTTGATCCGTATCGACTTCTTCAATCGGAAGTGGCACGGCCGTAGATACTATTGTGCTAAATTTTTCCATGATAATCTAGTTCAGGTTTTTTCTTACATCAACAATTTTCCCTTCAATCGCTGTGGCAGCAGCCATCAACGGACTGGCTAGGATGGTACGTGCCCCTGGGCCCTGACGGCCTTCGAAATTTCGATTCGAGGTGGAAACACAATATTCTCCCTTAGGAACTTTATCTTCGTTCATGCCTAAACAGGCAGAACAACCTGGCTCCCGAAAATCAAAACCAGCTGCACGGAAGATTTTGTCTAAGCCTTCTGCTTTGACTTGGTCCTCTACTAGTTTGGAACCGGGAACTATCATAGCGTATACATTATCTGCTTTTTGTTTCCCATCTACATAATTGGCAACCAAACGCAAATCTTCTATACGAGAATTGGTACAGCTACCAATAAATACATAGTTTACTGTCTTACCCAGCAGGCTTTCTCCCTCATTCAAGCCCATGTAATTCAATGATTTTTTGTAAGTAGTTGGATTATCTACCTTGGCAACCATTGGAATACTTTCAGAAATCTTGATGCCCATACCTGGATTGGTTCCATAAGTAAGCATGGGTTCGATGTCCTCCGCTTTGTAGTGATACTCAGTATCAAATACCGCGTCTTCATCTGTATATAAGGTTTTCCAGTAGGCTAGGGCCTCTTCGTAAGCAGCACCTGTTGGCGCAAACTTTTTACCCTTAACGTATTCAAATGTCTTTTCGTCAGGCGCAATCATACCCCCTCGTGCACCCATCTCAATACTCATGTTGCATACCGTCATACGAGCCTCCATTGATAGGGCACGAATAGCGGAACCTGCGTATTCTACAAAGTGTCCTGTTCCACCACTGGCCGTCAACTTCGATATGATGTAAAGAATAATATCCTTGGATAATACGCCGGGAGAAAGTTCACCGTCAATGGTGATTCTCATTCTTTTGGGGCGTTTCAGTACCAGACATTGAGAAGCTAGTACCTGTTCTACTTGACTAGTTCCAATTCCAAATGCAATACAACCAAAAGCACCGTGTGTTGAAGTATGGCTATCACCACAAACGATGGTCATACCCGGTTTGGTAATGCCCAATTCTGGTCCAATAACGTGTACAATGCCATGATAAGCATGTCCTAAGCCATACAGCTCCACACCAAACTTTTTGCAATTCTCAGTGAGCTTGTCTACCTGAAAACGAGAAAGATCTTCCTTAATAGGGAGGTGTTGGTTGGCAGTAGGTACATTGTGGTCAGCTGTAGCTACTGTTTTTTCGGGCCGCAAAACAGGTAAGCCTCTTTTTGTCAGGCCATCAAAGGCTTGCGGACTAGTAACCTCGTGGATAAACTGGCGGTCGATATACAATACTTCAGACCCTCCATCAACTTGGGCGACCACGTGGGCATCCCAAATCTTGTCAAATAATGTTTTTGCCATTTTTCGATGTGTTTAAACCGCTACACCAATTTTCTCGATGATCCCGGTCAAATCGTTATCACCAACCTCCTTTTGGCGGTCAGCAACCTTAAGAAATTGTTCGTAAACTTTATCAAGTTCCAGTTTGGTTAGGTCGTATCCGATATTCTTTGCTCGGTAAGCAATTGCTGCTCTTCCGGAACGCGCCGTCAAAACGATCTTGGATTGGTCAACTCCAACGTCCAACGGATTAATGATTTCGTATGTTTCTCTTTTCTTTATTACCCCGTCTTGGTGAATGCCTGAGGAATGTGCGAAGGCATTGGTTCCCACAATGGCTTTATTAGGCTGAACGGGCATTCCCATTCTATCCGAAACCAATTGGCTGATCGGGTTGAGTAATTTGGTTTGTATATTATCTTGAAAGCCCAAGAGCGGATGCTGGCGCATCACCATGACAACTTCCTCCAGGGAGGTGTTACCGGCCCGCTCACCAATACCATTAATGGTACACTCAATCTGGCGCGCACCATTTCTAACCCCAAAAATAGAATTAGCAGTGGCTAAACCTAAATCGTTATGACAGTGCGTAGAGATAACGGTTTTATGAATACCATTCACATTCTCTTTCAAGAATTTGATTTTGGCACCATATTCATCAGGTAGGCAATAACCGGTTGTATCCGGAATATTAAGTACGGTGGCACCCGCATTGACAACAGCTTGTATTACCTGTGCGAGGTATTCATTATCCGTTCGTCCTGCATCTTCTGCATAGAACTCTACATCCTCCACAAAAGATTTGGCGTATTTTACAGCAGCTACGGCTCTTTCAATGACCTTTTCTCTTGTCGTTTTCAATTTGAATTGGACATGCGAATCAGAGGTGCCGATCCCAGTATGAATACGTGCTCGCTTGGCTGATTTCAAAGCCTCCGCAGCTACTTTTATATCTTTCTCAACGGCTCTTGATAGACCACAGATGACGGGATTTTTAACCGCCTGGCAAATGCTAGCTACTGCCTCAAAATCGCCAGGGCTTGAAATAGGGAAACCCGCTTCAATAACATCTACACCAAGTCGTTCTAATTCTCTAGCAATTTCTAGTTTCTGTTGGGTATTCAATTTGCAACCAGGAACTTGCTCTCCATCCCGAAGTGTGGTGTCAAAAATGAAAATCTTATTGTCCGACATTGGTTTTATTTTGAAATTTCCGGTAAAAGTGTAAGTTTGTTAACATCAAATATATCTTGGCAAGCTGAACATTGAAATTCTAAATTAGCTAATTAGTCCAAGATGGTAGCCCTAATCAATTTTTTTAACCACCTGATTGTCAACTATTTGAAAAATGGATAATTACAATGCCCAAACAGAAAACAGACGATCTGATTCAATTGATAAAATCCCTTACAAGGGCTGAAAAGAGACATTTTCGATTATTTGTTCGAAGAAATCAGTCTTCGGATGAGATTCTCTTCTTGCAGTTGTTCGATTTTTTGGATCATCACAAGCAATATGATGAGGCTTTGATCCTGAAAAAATTGCCGGGCATAAAGAAGCGTCAATTGTCTAACCTTAAGGCACATTTATATAAGCAATTATTGATTAGTCTCCGATTAGTGAATAAAAATGCTAATCAAGATATTCAGATTCGAGAGTCCATCGATTATGCTCGGGTTTTGTACAGTAAAGGGCTCTATCGGCAAAGCCTCGAAATGCTTGAAAAAGCCAAGGTGAAGGCCCGAAAAGGAATGTTTGATGGCTTGGTGATGACGATCCTCGAATTTGAAAAACTAATTGAAGGGCAATATGTAACAAAAAGCATCGAAGGAAGAGCCGAAATTCTTACCCAAGAGACGATCCAGGTTAATTCTTTAATTACGCAGACCAACCGATTCTCTAACCTTGCCTTACAATTATATGGTGTATATCTAAAGGTAGGTTATGTTCGAAATTCTAAAGACTACTACTTTGTAAGAGAATTTTTCCATAGTAGCTTTCCTAAGATCGATTTCAATAGTTTGGGTTTTTGGGGAAAAATCTATTATTGTCAATGCTATTTGTGGTTCTATCACATGACGCAGGATTTTCCAATGGCTTATCGGTATGCACAGAAATGGGTGGTTCTATTTGATGAAAACCCAGAAATGAAAGTCATCGATGCTGCCATGTATTTAAAGGGTATGCACAATCTTTTAGGCGCTCTCTTCAATACCTTGCAATATGATCGTTTTATTGAAAACATCGAGAAGCTCAATCGCTTTAAAGACGAATATGATTTAGCACAAGACAGTAATATCGAAGGTTTATATTACTTGTTTCGATATATACATGTGATTGAACTCCATTATTTAGAGGGCACTTTTTCTGAAGGTATTGCTCTTGCACCCGAGATAAATAAGATCATAGAATCGGAACGCTATCATTGGGATGATCATAGAATACTAATTTTTTACTATCGAATTGCTTGCCTCTATTTTGGTAGCGGAGATAATAGTAATGCGATTCACTACCTGAATTTGATCATCAATCAAAAAAATCCAGACTATAGAGAGGATATCCAGTGTTTTGCCAGGATTCTAAATTTGATTGCACATTTTGAACTAGGCAATGCTCAATTGGTAGAATATCAGGTGAAATCTGTCTATCGTTTCCTAGCCAAAATGGAAGATTTGCATGGTGTGCAAAATGAGATTTTTAGGTTTTTACGCAAAACACCTAGGATGAGAGCGGACGAAATGAAGTCAGAATTTAAAAAATTGAAAGAAAAATTGATCAAATTAGAAGATTTACCCTACGAACGGCGCCCCTTCCTATATTTGGACATCATCTCATGGTTAGAGAGTAAAATTGAGGATACTGCTGTTCAAACGATAATTAGACGCAAGTTTTTGAAACGAATTGCTCTGAAGTCAGTATAAGCAGTCAATTAATAAAGGGGATAGTTTGAAATAATATATTATGATTAAAATTAGTATGATTTATTTTACTATGTCACAAAATGTAGCTTTTTACTACCGAAGAATTTGGAACTTCCAATAAATTTGCACCATACCACATATCAAATACGAGTCAACTCAAAACATAGCTCAAGAAAAAAACAAAAAGGGGAAACCCCTAAACTGCTTTGTAAGGCTACCTGCAAAATCATATAAGACGATAAAAAAATTGTCAGCTGAACTTTTGGGATACAAATTTTTGTATCTTAAGTTCTACTGGATGGATTAGAAAAGGGATTTATCAATATGCAGGTACTTAGAGAATTGGCACTTATCGTGAACAACAATCGACTGAAAAATGTCGAATTGCTGGATGCTTCAAAAAAGGAGGGGTCTAAAACGGACGTCTTTTATCAAGGACTTCTGAATAACAGTTTCCACTCTGATGATGATGCGGCCAAATTCTTCTATGATCAAGACAAAGCTCATCCTGCCTACCAAAAGCTGCGACATAAGTTGAAAAGAAAGTTGATCAATCATCTTTTCTTTTTAAATCCCAAAGAACCGTCCCACTCAAACCGATACCAAGCATTTTACGAATGCTACCGTGACTGGGCTGCTGCTAAAATTCTTTTTGGCAAAAACGCCTCCGGTGCCGGTGTCAATCTAAGCTTCAACATACTTAAAAGAGCAAAAAAGTACGAATTTACCGAATTGACGGTAGACGTAGCTCGTACCTTAAGGGTTCATTTTGGAACTTTAGAGGGCAACCTCAAGAAGTTTGAACAATATAATGATCTCTTTAAGGAGTACTCTAAGATAAATGAGTTCGAAGATTTAGCTGAAGAACTGTATACGGAGTTAGTTATCCGCTATGCTAACAGTAAGGCTACGGATGAACAGATTCACGAAAAGGCTAAGGAGTCTTATCAAAAACTGCAGGAGGCTTTAGCTAAATTTAATACTTATCGATTGCATTTATGTGCAGCTTTGATCAAATTAACTGCCTATTCTAGCGTCAATGATTACGTTGAAACGGCAAAAATTTGTGAAGAGAGTATCCTCTTTTTTGAGAAGAAGAATTATTTGGCAAGTATGCCATTGCAAATATTTTACTACCAGCTTTTAGTGTGCCATATTCAGCTGAAGCAGTATGAGCAAGGGAAGGCAGCCGCTGAGAGTTGTTTGGAAGTATTGACGGAAGGATCATTCAATTGGTTCAAATACCAAGAGCTTTATTTCGTACTCAGTATGCATACGCATCAGTACCAGGAAGCTTGCGATTTATTCCTCAATATAATTCGGCACAAACGCTTTACTTTTCTGCCCGAAAATGTAAAGGAGATGTGGAAAATATTTGAAGCATATATCCACTATCTAGTGATGATCGGAAAGGTAGAATTGAACAAGAAAGATAACTATTTTACTAAGTTCCGATTAGGCCGATTTTTGAACGGAACCCCTATCTATTCTAAGGATAAACGGGGGATGAATATACCGATTCTAGTGGTTCAGATCTTGTTCATGATCTTGCAACGTAACTACAATTCGGCCATTGATAGAATTGAGGCGATAGAGAAATATTGTTCCAGGTATCTAACCCGAGATGATACTTTTCGTAGCAATTGTTTTATCAAAATGTTACTACAAATACCTGCTTCTAGTTTTCACAAGGCAGCCGTAGAAAGAAAGACAGGCAAATTTCTGAATCGATTGAAAACCATGCCGCTGGATGTGGCCAAACAGTCACACGAAATTGAGATTATTCCCTACGAGGAATTATGGGAAATGGTAATCGATTCTCTAGAAAATAAATTCGTAAAAAAACAGTCTCCTCGAGCACGGTCAACAGCTCAATAAAGTTAATAATTAGGCTCACTTTTAGTCTTGCCCTCACACATTTTTTCTATTTAGTTAAACAGGTCCAAAAGCTTTAAAAAAAATCACACATATTTTTTTTGTGATTTTGTTTTAAATCCCTAAAGCTGTAAGTATAAACATTTGAAAAACAAGTATTTGTAAAATTTATATGTTTTAAAATGAATTGTTTTTCAGGTATTTAGAAACGGTTTTCTGTCCTAGCATTGAGGACCAATAGTACGTATCTTTAAGTTGTAATTAATAACCCAGTTAAATAAACACAAAAACAAATTTTATCATGAAACAGATTTACAATTCTCCTATCATTGACGACTGTAAAGTAATTGTAGTGGACATTATCGCTCCTAACTATTAAACTACTTGTAATTCCACGAATGTAAGAAATTGCCTGCAGTCCAATCTGCCTGATTTTATCCCAAAATTATTTAACCCCCGATTTGAGTAGGTATTAGTAAGACAATTTTCCCAAACAGGTACAAATGTATCCATTATTATCTAACTCAAACTCTACTTTATCATGACAACGAACAAATTGGAAACAAAGACGATGATGCCCTTTTTCAAAAGCGCCATGCTAACTAAATTGGAACAGAAAGAAGTAAAAGGAGGTGTGATTGTGGTAGATATCATTGCCCCCTTCTAATGGGGGGCAATTTTTACCGCCCTTTCTTTACCTACTTTTTAAGACTTAGTTTGTACAATTAAAACGTAATGTTCCCCTAACCCATGTCTTCCCAGGCATGGGTTTTTTTTATGCCTGCAAACAACTTCTATCTACTTTGCCCTTGCCATCAGCAGCTAAGTACCGAACGATATCATATCCACTATAGAAGGATGTATTTTGTTTTGAAAATCAATTCCTGCCTTTCAAACGAGGGAAATCGGGTAATGCAATACCATTAAAGTGAAAGCTCGATATTAAATATTATAAAAAAATCACAGATATTGTTTTTAATTGTTCCTCGTTTGATTGTTTTTAGAATGGATTAAAGTGTTGATAATCAGGTAGATATTGTCTTTTAGTGTTGGGGTTGGGTTTGATTAGCGATTCTGTGTGATTTGTTTTTTGTCCTTTTATCGGAAGCTTGGACCCTGTATATTTGTATCAAGATAGATAACAAACAAAAACATATATATTCTATCAGACACATACCATACTCCCACCGATTAAAGTAAAAAGAGAGCTAAGAAAACATCAAGGCAATTATTGCCGCTAACATAACGATCTGATTTGGGTTTTACTGAATTGGATTGGGAGTTATTCCTATGATAAAGAAATGAGACCATGTTTTGAATAAGGCAGACTACCAGGGGGGAAAGCCCCCTTGGTAGATCGGTTTTTTCTGGTCGAAGAATTTTTTCCTGATTACAATTATAGCTTTTGAGACTGGGTCAAGAAATCATTTACCTAATTAATCCCATGGTCGAACGGGTTTAACATTGGTTGATTTTACTCAAAAGACTATGGGCTGGCTGTTGTCAGCCTTTTTTATGCCTCCTCCTGATTGAGATCCGTCTGACCAAAGTAGACCATCACGAAGCCTGAAATCGTCATTAATATCTCTAATAGCAAGCCTAATAATTTCCCGCCGCTTTCCATCCAAACCAAGAAACTCAGGTTTAGTCCCACCAAATTCAAAATCAGTGCCAATAAGCCAGTTCCTGCAAGCAGAAACCCCATTATTGTTAAACTTGTTTTCACTTTATCTGACATAACCATTACTTATTGAGTAGGATCAAAACTAATCCTCCGATGATTTCGTTCAATAGATACTGCTCCCTGCAACTTTTATGCTTTTTGTTCTTCTATAAGCTGTCGCAGTAAATCCGCTGCAAAGCAAGAATGGATGCTGAACATAAAATACTTAAGGGAACCATTACATAATACAAAAGTATCTATTTTTGTTTTGACTAGGGAGCCTTACGAGTAATAAAACCGTCAAGATTTTGACCAGTAGGCTCCTGGTAAATAATAGCAGGTGGCGGTCAAACCATTAATTAGCTAATCATTAAAGTAACATGGTAAAGTTGATTGAGTGTCCTAGAGATGCAATGCAAGGCTTAAAAACTTTTATTCCAACTGAAAAGAAGGTGGCCTATATTAATCAGCTTTTGCAAGTAGGCTTTGATACGATAGACTTTGGTAGCTTCGTTTCCCCAAAGGCCATTCCCCAAATGCGTGATACAGCAGAAGTGCTGGCTGGCTTGGATTTGACAACAACTAATTCAAAGTTGTTGGCTATCGTTGCTAATAAACGAGGCGCAGATGATGCCGCTAAATTTGAGGAAATAGATTATTTGGGTTTTCCGTTTTCCGTTTCTGAGACTTTTCAAATGAGAAATACACATGCTTCCATCGAAGAATCTCTGGAGCGCGTGCAAATGATTCAAGAGATATGTCTACGTTCCAATAAGAAAATGGTTCTTTATGTGTCTATGGGCTTTGGAAATCCCTACGGGGATCCCTGGAATGTGGAAATAGTAAGTCGCTGGGTTGAAAAATTGGTCGGTTTGGGTATCGAAATCTTCCAATTATCCGATACGATCGGTGTGGCGAGTCCACAGAGTATCAGTTATCTATTTGGTCAATTGATTCCAGCTCACCCCGATGTAGAAATCGGCGCTCATTTCCATACCACGCCAGACTCCTGGAAAGAAAAGGTGGAAACAGCTTATGAAAATGGTTGCCGCCGGTTTGATGGCGCGATTAAAGGATTCGGAGGATGCCCAATGGCTAAAGATGACTTGACCGGAAATATGCCCATGGAGAACTTGATCCAGTTTATGGGTGACCGAGAAGAGTCTTATGGTGTCGATGCAGCTATTTTTCAAGAAGCGATGCAACAAGCTTATACTGTTTTTCCCTTGTGATTATTATCCGCATTCAAGTAGTTAAGGATCTGACTAGCCGTGCGTTCTGAAGCGCCGCTTTGTCCCAATTGTTTGACCAAACCCTCATATCCTTCCGCCAGATGCTGCGCATTTTCCTCCTTCAGAATATATGTTAGAGCCGATTTTAATTGTGCTGTATTGAAATCTTCCTGGATCAATTCCTTTACCAATGCTTGATCCACAATCAGATTGACCAGTGAAATATACTTGACATTGATCAGCCGTTTGGCGAGGAAGTAGTTGATCGAATTACCTCGATAACAGACCACTTGAGGAACGCGAAACAAAGCGGTTTCCAAGGTGGCTGTCCCTGAAGTTACCAAGGCAGCAACGGCATGCTTCAACAAATCATAGGATTGCTGACTGACCAATTTGACGCGATCAGAGGGGGCTGCAGCAAGAATAGGCTCATAAAAAGAGACAGGCTGAGAGGGTGCACCAGCTACCACAAATTGATAAGCTGGAAAATGATTTATCATCTCGAGCATACCGGATAACATTCTACTAATTTCCTGTTTTCTGCTACCTGGGAGTAAAGCGATGATTGGTTTTTCGGAAAGGCCGTTTCTTGTTCTGAAATCAGGATTGGCCGCATAATGTTCTGTCACATCTAAAAGGGGATGTCCAACAAAATCCACCTCATAATCATACTTTTTATAGAAGGCCTTTTCAAAGGGTAAAATGACGAACATTTTATCTACGCTAGCCTTAATGCCATGAACCCGACTACTGTGCCAAGCCCATATCTGTGGAGAAATGTAATAGAAAACCCTGATGCCCTGCTTCTTGGCCCATTTGGCAATACGAAGATTGAAACCGGGATAATCAACCAGTATCAACACATCAGCTTGATAGGAGAGGACATCCTGTTTGCAAAAGCGAATATTGCGCAATATCGTACCGATATTTTTGACTACTTCCAAAAAGCCCATAAAGGCCAGGTCTTTGTAATGCTTGACAGGACTGCCACCCACAGCGGCCATCAAATCTCCTCCCCAAAATCGAAATTCAGCAGCTTCATCCTTTTTTACAATCTCCTTCATCAGATTGGAGGCATGAAGATCTCCTGAAGCCTCTCCTGCAATGATATAGTACTTCATGAATCTTTTTTACTACCCAAACAGCTGTGGTCCATAATTGATCAGCCAAACCGCCACTAGGGCAAAGGTGGCTAAGACTAAACCTCGAATACTTTGGGTCATCCTTCTTTTCTGAAACTGATTGAGCGGGAAAATATTCAAACAAATGGCGACGATGGCCACCGTCCTTTTACGAAAACCCAAGGAAAATCCACTAGAAGTGCCGAGTTGGAGATTTTCAATCTGTTCAAAAATCATCAATAATACCGCAAAGCCCACAAAGGGAAGGACAAGGCCCATTACTAGCCCCACCCATATTTCATTTCTATTAAAAAACATAGCGTTTAGTTGTGTTAACAATTGCTCTAAGAGCATGTTTGGGCAAGCGTGATTAGCCGAAAGTGAGCAAATTTTCTTTTAAACAAGGCAGATTTTGCAGCCCAATGCGGGCAATTAGGCGAAAAATCTAACGCAGAATAAAATAAAATTTGCCGCTTGGAGGCAATTAAGGCCTGCCCAAACATGCTCTAAGACAATTCTTCAATAGCACCTAATGTCTTTATGGCTTGATAATTAGTCAAGTCGTGCATGGAAGGAACTACTGATATATATCCATTTTCTAAGGCCCAAACATCGGTGTCATCGGCCGTGTCTTCATTCACAAAACGACCGGTGAGCCAGTAATATTTTTGACCACGGGGGTCGCTAGATTCCATAAACTCCTCAATCCAACGTGCCTTGGCTTGGCGGCAAACGCGCATCCCCTTGATCTCAGTAGTAGGCAATTTGGGGATATTTACATTCAGTAGGCTTCCTTTGGCTAAGCCATGTTCCAGAACATAGCGCATCAATGACTCAACAAAGGGTTTGCTGGAATCAAAATCAGCATCGTACTCAAAATCAAGCAGGGAAAACCCAAGGCTAGGTATACCTTCCAAGCTAGCTTCCATGGCAGCTGAAAGCGTGCCAGAATAAATGATGTTGATCGAAGCATTAGAACCATGGTTAACACCTGACACACAGAGGTCAATTTCACGGCCCTTCAATACTACATTCTTAGCCAACTTAACACAATCTACTGGCGTGCCAGAACATTCATACGCATCTACTCCTTCATGCACTTTGCTGGGATGAAGCCGGATAGGGTTAGAAATAGTAATCGCATGTCCCATGCCCGACTGAGGGGAGTCTGGTGCTACAACGACAACTTCTCCGATTCGTTTGGCTACGTCAATTAGTGCGGTGATTCCGGGAGCAGTGATACCATCATCATTGGTAACTAAGATGAGCGGCTTCTTCATGTATATTAGATTTTGAATCCCCAAAATACAATCCTGAGGGATTATGACATATATTTTACGCAAAGGAAGCAACTCTAAGGGAGAGAAAATAGTTTCCATCAGAATATTTCTGTTAATTTTCCGCTCAGAAAACTTTTTAAAACAACTTCATTATCAGATTATCTCAAAACTGACTGTGATCATGACTAATATGGGAAAGAAAGGGGTTTTACTAGTAAACTTGGGAACACCAGATGCGCCAAGCAGAGGGGCCGTTTACCGCTATTTGAAAGAATTCCTCTTGGATCCGAGGGTGATTGATTACAATTGGTTAGCAAGAAATCTCTTGGTTCGGGGCCTGATTGCCCCCTTTCGATCAGGAAGCTCTGCCAAATTATATCAAATTTTATGGACACCGGAAGGTTCTCCACTCAAGATATACGGCGAACGGGTAGCGGAAGGAGTGCAGGAATTGCTAGGAGATGAATTTGTGGTAGAATTGGCCATGCGCTACCAGAATCCTTCGATGAAATCAGCGATAGATCGCTTATATGAGCAGCAAGTTGCTGAGATTATTGTTTTTCCCATGTTTCCGCAATACGCCTCTGCCACGACTGGGTCGGTGCACGAGGAAGTCATGCGATTGCTCGCCAAGAAAGATAATATTCCGGCCCTTAAGTTGATCAATTCCTATTATGATAATAACTCAATGATCGATATTTTTGCCGATAATGCTCGTCAATTTGATCTCGACCAATACGATCATATCATTTTCAGTTACCACGGCTTACCACAACGCCAGTTGCGCAAGGCCGATGATGGCAATCACTGCTTGCAAAATGAAAACTGTTGCCAGCAGATTGGTAAAGCCAATCAGTTTTGTTATTCCGCTCAATGCCATGGTACGACCCGAGCTATTGTCAGCAAATTGGGTCTATCTCCCGATCAATACACCACTTCCTTTCAAAGTCGCCTGGGGCCTGAGGCCTGGGTAAAGCCCTATACCAGTGTCGTTTTGGAAGAAAGGGCCAAGGAAGGAGCCAAGCGAATTTTGGTTTTCAGCCCTGCTTTTGTATCAGATTGTTTGGAGACTATCGTCGAAATTGGAACTGAATACCAAGAAGAATTTGAAGAAATGGGAGGCGAGAAGGTCGATTTGGTACCCAGTTTAAACGATGATCCTCGCTGGATCAAAACGGTCGCTGAATTAGTCAAATCCTATGCTTATCAGCCAGCGGCATTATCGTAAGCCTATTTCAATCTTTGGTCTAAAGGGAACCTTTCATTAGTAATAGTTTGTTGTGCAGATTGTTAACTGGAAATTAATTTCGTAGTAATTCCAACTAGCGATCATAGCTTTGGTGGCAATAATTGCTATTTTTATCAAAATCACAACACTATCATCATGAAAACCACATTCAAATGGAGACGACTCAGTGGGCAGTTCATTGAGCAACCGATTCTCGAAGCTGTGGAAGAAGCCATCATCCGAGAGCAAGAAAAAGGGTATCAGCTCAAAGTATGTATTGGGTCTGATTCTCAAGTCAAAGGAGGCATCATTGAGTTTGCTACCGTGATTGTATTTCTTCGAGAGAAGAAGGGAGGGTTCATGTTCATTAGCAATCGGAAATTGGCCAAAAAAATGAGCCTTAAAGAGCGGATGATTTCAGAAGTTGCACAGTCTGTGGAAATCGCTTACGCCCTTTGTGACTTGCTAGATGCTTACGATGTCGGACTAGAGGTGCATGCTGACATTAACACTGATCCCGAGTTCCAATCCAATCAGGCCCTGAAAGAGGCGATGGGGTATATCTTGGGAATGGGTTTTGTTTTCAAAGCTAAACCAGATGCTTTTGCTAGTTCATCTTGTGCAGATAAAATGGTTTAAGGGATTGGCCTGGACTTTTTCCAGGTCAGTCCTTACTCGACAAAGCCACCAAAGACCCTAGCGTCTCCCTTTTTTATCCCTCCCGTCCAGCATTTCCTATCCCTCAAGTTCGTTAAGCTTTCCCCTTCATTTGGTCGTTTGTCTACCTAATTGTGATTTTCGCAGTAATTACCGCCCTTTTTCTTATAGAAATTGCCATCTTCGCAGCCAATTAATCAAATATCCAGAAAACTATGAAAAAATGTTTATGGCTATTGATTGGCTGCCTTTCCTACGCGGGCCTTTTCGCCCAAAGCAGCCGAATCAATTTTGAAAAGTTTGAGTTGAAAAATGGATTAAAAGTCCTGCTTCATCAAGACAAATCAACCCCTATTGTTGCCGTCTCCGTGATGTATCACGTGGGATCAAAAAATGAAAATCCAGAACGCACGGGTTTTGCTCACTTTTTTGAGCATCTTTTATTCGAAGGTTCTGAGAATATTGAGAGAGGAGAATATTCCAACTATGTTCAATCTGCAGGTGGGGCATTAAATGCCAATACTTCCTGGGATAGAACGTACTATTTCGAAATTTTGCCCTCCAACCAATTTGAATTGGGTCTATGGTTGGAGTCGGAGCGAATGTTACATGCTGTTGTTGATCAGAAGGGTGTAGAAACACAAAGAGAAGTGGTTAAAGAAGAACGCCGAGAAAGAGTCGATAACCAACCCTATGGCTCTTTAGCACAAGAAACCTTCAAGGCTGCCTACCAAGAACATCCCTATAAGTGGCCAATTATCGGATCGATGGATCATTTAGATAATGCGACTGAGGATGATTATATTCAATTCTATAAAGAATTTTACGTTCCTAATAATGCCATCTTGTCCATTGCCGGAGACATTGATATTGCCGATGCCAAAAAGCTGATCAGGAAGTATTTTGGTGCTATTCCAAAGGGGAAGCCGGCTTACCAACCTAGCATTGTAGAACCGGCATTAAAGGCAGAGCGCCGCGACACGGTATATGACAATATTCAGCTTCCTGCTGTCGTCCAAGCCTATCGTATTCCTGCCCAAGGCACTGAAGATTACTATGCGATTAAAATGCTTAGCACACTTTTATCTCAAGGTAAAAGTTCCAGGTTGTACAAGACCTTAGTGGATGAGCAGCAGAAGGCGTTCCAAGTGGCAAATATTCCACTTGACCTAGAAGATCCAGGCTTGTCTATCAATTTTGGTATCGCCAATGTAGGGGTTAATAGTGCCGACCTAGAGGCGGCTATGGATATCGAAGTAGCGAAAATTAGAAAAGAGTTAATCACGGATGAGGAGTTGCAAAAACTACGTAATCAGATTGAGAATAACTTTATTTCGAGCAATACGACTGTCGCTGGTATTGCGGGGAGCCTAGCTACCTATGAAATGTTCTTTGGAGATGCCAACCTGATCAATACAGAAATTGATCGCTACATGAAAGTGACGAAAGAAGATATCAGGAGAGTGGCGCAGAAATATTTCCAGAAGAACAATCGTGTCGTTTTGCATTACTTACCTCATCCAACAAAACCCTAATGAGGATCGGAAGATCGCTTAAGAAGGTTTAGGTAATAAAATTCAAACAATGAAAAAAAATATTCAATATATAGTTGGTATATGCTTGTTAGGATTGCTAGCATTTCCTATGCAAGCACAAGAGGATTTTCGATCAAGTGCGCCCAAACCAGGTCCGGCACCTAAGATTGAGTTAGGAAAATCCGAACAATTTACCCTTGCTAATGGCTTGGAAGTGATCGTGGTAGAAAATCACAAATTACCTCGGGTTTCAATGCAAGTTTTTGTCAATATCCCGTCTTTAGTAGAAGGCGATAAGGCAGGGGCAAGTCAATTGGCAGGGCAACTGTTAGAGGCGGGTACAACGACACGGAGTAAGGCAGAAATTGATCAGTCCATAGATTTTATCGGAGCTAGTGTGAGCTCTAATAGCAATGGCGCCTTTGCTAGCGGTCTTTCTCGTCATAAAGAGACAATCCTAGATATCATGGCTGATATCTTGTTGAATCCTTCTTTTCCAGAGGCTGAGTTTGACAAGTTGAAAAAACAAACACTCTCGGGTATTACTATCGGTAAGGACGATCCGGGGCAGATGTCTTCTAATGTGTCCAGTGTGGTTACCTACGGGGCAGACCATCCTTACGGAGAGATTCCAACAGAAGCAAGTGTGAGTCGTGTTGAAATCAAGGATTGTAAGGCTTACTATGATACCTATTTCAAGCCCAATCTGTCATACCTCGTATTTGTAGGAGATGTGACGCCGAAGGAGGCCAAGACATTAGCTGAAAAATACTTCGGTAAGTGGGAAAAGCAATTTGTAGCCAAAGAGAAACTAGATATGCCTATGGCACCAGAAGCTAATCAGGTGCATTTTGTAAAAAAGCCAGGAGCAGTGCAGTCAGTAGTTAATATTACTTATCCCGTTGATTTTCGACCGGGTTCTCCAGACGCCATCAAAATCAACATCTTGAATCAAATCTTTGGGGGGGGCTTTTTTGGCCGCTTGTTTAAGAACATCAGAGAGGATA
>Ga0070729_10003963_pt1 | contig 16542 bp, 13 predicted proteins | sample tdDd472_FD_66725 | JGI IMG/M metagenome (GOLD analysis project Ga0070729, IMG submission 66725) | Marine sediment microbial communities from the Atlantic coast under amendment with organic carbon and nitrate - tdDd47.2 | ecosystem: Environmental > Aquatic > Marine > Coastal > Sediment | place... | reverse complement strand
AAATGGGTGCATGACAGGGCTTGAACCCCTCGAAAAACACCTACTCTTCGATTTCCCGATAAGAAAACCAGGCCTGCTGCCCTTTGAGGGGACAATATGATGCGGGACACCGCCTGCTCTCTTCATCTTCCGGCCTGGGCATTTTCTTAATTCCACTGTTGTAGTCATCTACCCACAGGCGTGCCTCTTCTTCTGTATTGGCCAAACCGAAAACGTAGCGGTTTTCCTTAAAACAGTGCATATAGATGTAAATAAGCTCGAACTTCCTTTTCATGAAATCTTTTTATGCATTTCCTGTTTTTTGATTGACTTTCCTTCAGTTATTGAACCATATTCAATATAAGAATATTACTCATATTTGTCAATCCAATCAACCCAGGAAGGTCTTCACTATGGAAAAAATTTTAGAAGGGAAGACATCTCTCATTACCGGCTCAGGCAAAAAAACCGGTATCGGTTACGGAATTGCTGTCTCGCTGGCCGCCATGGGCTCGAACATCATCATTGCCGACCTTGGAAGCCTCGGTGCGGGGGATAGCGGCGTCGCCACCGCGGGGCTCAAAGAGATGAATGAAATCGCCGATGAGCTGGCAAAAGAATTCGACATCAAGACCCTTGCCGTTGAAGTAGACGTGACTGCCCCCTCCACTATCGCAGCGATGGTAGAGGAAGTTAAAGGCGCCTTTGACGGCCTTGACGTTCTGGTCAATAACGCCGGGGCGACCTTCGGTGTACCAAACGCCTTTCACACCTATGACGAAGATCTCTGGATGAAGACCATCGACATCAATCTCCATAGTGTATTTAGAATAACCCGGGCATGCCTTCCCCTTATGATGGGCCGCGCGGCTTCTGTCGTCAATACCTCATCAAGGGCGGGAAAGGTTCCCCCGGTTGCCAACGGTGCCTACGCGGTAGCAAAGGCGGGCGTCAACATGCTGACAAAAGTCATGGCTAAAGAGCTGGCAGGGCTGAACATTCGGGTCAACGCAATATGCCCCGGACAGATCAAAACAGATCTCGAAAAATGGCGCTTTGGTCTTGAGGCAAAAATCTTTCAATGCACGGAAGAAGACCGGGAAGATGAAATGTGCAAAACCATTCCCCTGGGACGTATTGGCAGTATCGAAGAAGTGGGAAACCTTGTAGCCTTTCTCGCCTCTCCCCTTTCATCATATATCACGGGCCAGACCATTAATGTAACCGGCGGGCAGCTCATGGAACTGTAGGCCGAAAAGACTAACACGAGGAGAAGACAATGGGAAAAATAACCGGAGCCAGTCTTGCAGCAGAAGCCCTGAAGGCACGAAATGTTAAGAAAATATTTACCCTCAGCGGAGGGCATATCACTCCCATCTACCAGCACCTTGAAGGGGGTCCGATTCAACTCTTCGATACACGCCATGAACAGGCGGCAGTATTTATGGCCGAGGCGTGGGCCCGCATGACCCGATCTGTTTCAACGGTAATGGTAACCGCGGGGCCCGGTTTCACCAATGCACTCACCGGTATTGCAAGCGCCCGGTTGTCCAATGCGCCTCTTGTACTGATTGCCGGCTGTGTCGGTCTTGAGACCCGGGAAAAGGGAGACCTTCAGGATATGCGTCAGGCTCCCGTTATTGAGCCGATGGTAAAGAAAGCCCTGGTCTGTCATGTTCCTGAACGGGTTCCTGAATACATTGATATGGCCTACCGGATTGCAGAAAACGGCAGACCGGGACCAGTCTATCTTGAACTTCCCGTTGACGTACTTAATGCTGAGGCCAACCCTGATAAAGTAACCAGGCCCGCTACTACGGTTGCCTCTCAACCTGTCGACATGGCGGCGGTCAAAAAGTTTGCCCAAATGCTGGAGAAAAGCAAAAAGCCGATGATCATCGGGGGAAGCGGTACCTGGTATTCACAGGGCGAAGACATACTGAAAGATTTCATCGAAACGACCGGCGCGCCCCTCTATACCTTTGCCATGGGACGGGGGACCCTTCCAGACACCCACCCCCTTTGCTTTGAGTCGGCCCTCGCTATCAGGCCCGGGTCTGCCATGGTGGCAAGCCTCGGGAGCGACCTGATTGTGATTCTCGGATCACGAATGAATCTTTTTAATATCTACGGTGGCATCTACAATCCCCAGGCAAAAGTTGTGCAGGTTGACATTCACGCCGATGAAATCGGCCAGAATCGTTCAGTAGATCTTCCCGTTGTAAGCGATATCAAGGCTTTCCTCGAAGAGGTCATGAAGCTGGTGAAAAAGAAAAAAGATACACTTCCCCCCCAGTTCAAGCCATGGGTGGATCAGCTTACTAAAACCGACAAAGAGGCCAAGACACTTGCGTCAATTAACTGGCAGAGCGAAGCCAATCCGATTCACCCTCTGAGACTCGCCTGGGAAATTAACACCTTTATGGATCGGGATGATGACATCGTCATTGCCGATGGCGGAGACACGACCACGTGGAACGGCATGACCCGAACCATGAAGCGCCCCGGGCATTACCTCGATTACGGGCTCTACGGCAGCCTTGCAGTAGGACTTCCCTACGCCAATGCCGCGAAGCTTCTCTACCCTGACAAGCGGGTGCTTTTGCTTTCAGGTGACGGCTCTATCGGCTTTAATTTCATGGAATATGAGACGTCAATCCGCAAGGGACTTCCAATTGTCACCGTGATAAGCAATGACCTGGGGTGGGGAATGATCCGTCACAGCCAGGAGATTCGAATAGGCCACGCAATAGAAGACGGCACCTACATAGGAAAGGTGGATTACCACAAAATGGTTGAAGCCATCGGCGGCCTGGGGCTCTATGTCGAAAAGCCAGAGGACATCAGGCCGGCAATCGAAGAGGCCTTCAATTCGGGAAAAACGACCTGCATTAACGTAATGACTGATCCGACTATTGTAAGCCCCGGAAGCATCGCCCTTGCCAACCTCGGCGGCTACAAGGCAACTTAGGTAAATAAGTTTATGAAAAAGGAAGAGATCAAAATACTCGCAGGAAAAACTGCAGTGGTTACGGGGGGCGCCAGCGGTATCGGCGCCGCCTTCTGCAAAAAATTTGCTGCCGAGGGAGCGGCCGTAGCCTGTCTCGACATGGACCAGGTTGGAGTAAGCCGAATGGAAAAGGAACTTCACGATCTCGGTATCGACGCCCGGGGTTACTGCCTCGATGTCACTGATGAAGATGCCTGCTTTTCTGTTCTCAAAAAAGTAATAAAGGATTTCGGGGCGATTGACATACTCTGCAACAATGCGGGCATCACCCAGAGAAGCGCCTTTCGCAACACTGATATTTCAGTCTACCGCAGGGTAATGGAAGTCAACTTCTTCGGTTCCCTTGCCTGCACCAAGGCGGCCCTTGAAAGCCTCATCGACCGTCAGGGTACTATTGTCGTCACCAGCAGTATCGCGGGCATTGGTCCCCTTCTCGGCCGCACCGGTTACAGCGCCAGCAAGCATGCCCTCCATGGGCTCTTTGAAAGCCTCCGCACCGAAGTCTCCGGCCTGGGAGTTAATATTCTCATGCTCTGTCCCGGTTTTACCCGCACTAATCTTCAGAAACGGGCCCTCGACGGTGACGGAACAGTAACAACCCATCCCCAGTCAAAAATCGGCGCTGAGGATACCCCGGAACATGTTGCCGACCGGGTCTTAGAAGCAATTTTGCAAAGGAAGTCAATGCTGGTTCTCACCCGCAATGGTAAAATCGGTTACCTGATACGGCGTCTCTTCCCGGCACTTTACGAATCTATCGTAACCAGAAAATTCAGTCACGAACTTAAAAACCGGTAAATTACTATTGACGTACATTTCTACAACCGGACCATGATTTTTTACGAATCAGGAAAAACAATGAGCGCAAAAGAACGAAGAGAAAGAGAAAAAGAACAACGGCGGCAGCAGATTCTTGATGCCGCCCGGGAGCTTCTTTTTGAGAAAGGACTTCACGGAGCAACGGTCAACCAGGTAGCCAAAAACGCCGAGTTGAGTGTCGGCCTGATATACTTTTATTTTAAGAGCAAAGAAGAAATCTACGCATCCCTCCAGGAAGAAGGCCTTGACCTTCTCTGTACCATGATTCGTGATGCCGCATCGGGTTCATCAATAAGCAGTAAAAAACTAAGAAACATTTCCCTCGCCTATTACCGTTTTGCCCACGAATATAAAAGCTACTTTGATATCCTTAATTATTTCCTCACGGCCCCCGAGCGCATATTTCCGGAAAACCTTAAGTCACGAATCGACATGCACGGCGACCGGATACTTTCGGTAATCGATGAGGTTGCAGAAGAAGGGACCCAAAAAGGTGAACTCACCATTGAGAACCCCCGTGAATTCTCAATCATGCTCTGGAGTCAGATACACGGATACCTTCAGCTCAACAAGCTCCAGGATACAGTTTTAAAAGGACGGGACTTCGAAAAACTTTTTAAAGAAACAGTAGACCGGTTCATTAAGAGCGTTACTTCTCATTAATAATCCGGATGTTACGAAAGGCGCGGATGCGTTTCCGCGCCTTTCGTAACATCCGCGCTTTTGAAAACATCGACGCTCTAAGATGCAATCCGCCCATTCAAGAAGAAAATATCCTTTATTTTTCATATCATCCCTGCTACGGTGGCGGCAAAAGCATCTCAAGGAGCACGCCATGTCACGGACAGACCGCCAGATTCCCTATCCGGAAACACGCCTTAATGTAATCAAAAGATTTCTTCATGTATTGGCACTGCTTCAAAATGATGAAGAGCAGTGGAATGCTACAAGCCTCGCCGACATACTGACCCTCGATGAGGGGGGGCACGTTGTATCAGATAAAAACATCCGCGATTCCATCGCCTATATTGAGGACAAGCTCGAGATTGGCATCAGCACCCAGAAGGGAAGCAAACGCACCATGCTCGAAGAAGAGTTGAGTGAAGAGATGATGCTTCAGCTGGCAGTCCTTTACGCTTCCTTTATAATCAGCGATTCCACAGGGGAGACAACCCTGAAAAACTTTCTCACCCGCCACAGCCGTGACGGCCTCTGGATGCTTGCCCGGCTTCACTTTGCCTGCCTTGAGCGTAAAAAGATCCGCCTCGACTACACCAGCAACCGGGGCCATGAGAACAAAGGGTGGGAGGTGTACGCCTGCCACCTGGTGTTTCGAACCGTAAACCTTTACCTGGTGATCCAGATACCGGGAGAGTCCCGTCCCCGGCTCCTTATCGCCAACCGGATAGAAAATCTTGAGGTACTTGATGATGCCTACGACGGGGAAGTTAAATCCATCGAAGAACTTTTTAACTATTCATTAAGCGGATACATTGTTGATCATGATAAGGTAAAGGAAGTCAGCATCACATACGATGAAATGATTCACCCCCAGATAGAACAATTTCTCGCGAGCCTTGAGCCGGAGTATACACATAAAGATGGCAAATATGAAGCGGTCTTTATGAGCGCTGATGATCTTTACCTGTGCAAGCAGTTTCTTATGTACGGCAAAAGCATTGAGATTGTCGGGCCCTCTGAACTGAGGGCCCGGATGGTTGAGCTCCTTGAGGAAAGTTTGTCAGTTTATACCGGGTGAACAGGAAAGAAAAACTTATGGTTTCTCGACACAAATGAATGCGCTGGTTGAAGAATAGACATTGCTTCCATTTTCATCCAGCATTGTTGCACCTGTCAGGCTGGTGTTTCCCCGAATTGCACTTCCCAGACCGGTCCATCCTGTATTATTATCAGTATCGCTGGTTTGCCATCCACTTGTCAATCCTGTCCATGGATAGGCTGTACCTTCAGCAGTATTCTTCACTTCGGATGTGAGAGGAAATTCAAAAAGGCTGTTTGTTCCCGTTTTCCCGACAAATGCTCCATCTTCACGATAGTAACGGGCATTAGGCTCAAGAACCCATCCAACCTGTCCATCTCCAATGCTGGCGGTTACTGAGGCGATTCGACTTGTTCCATCAGCTATCAGTGCCAAAAATTCAGAACTTCCTGCAGGTTTATTTGCAGCGCTATTGCAATGACTATCAGCCGCAGAAACATCGCCAAAATTTGCGGTTAGACCAGTTGCAGTTACAAAAATATAATGATCATTGCTGTAATTGTTCAGAGACACACTGTTTGATAGTCCATCGAAATCAGAATCTCCTGTTGATGCAGACAAAAATTCTGCCTTGTAGCTTTTATTCCCGTCATAAGTTCCATCATCTATACCTGCTACAGTCACAATAGATGCGGTGTCCCATGTAGCGGAGGTAAAGAGAAGTGTTACAGGGGAAATGGTCGCTTCAGTTACTCCGATAGAATTGAGGCTCACAACGACAGTAACATCCGCCTGAGGCTCCTGGCTCAGTTTTACTTCTACTGTTACACTCTTGCCATTTTCATCAGTATAATTATCGCCTGTAAGAACCACATCCAGGGAAGGACCTCCACTTCCGCTGGCCTTTTTTAAAATATCAATCCTCTCGCACTGAAGCATAAAAAGAACCGACGTAAAAAGACCTATGAAGGATGCAGCTTTAATCAAAAACCTCATATCACACCTCGTTATGCGGACACATACAAATTACCAAAAATGACACGTTTTGTCAAGGCCCCGAAGCCTCCTGTGACACTAAAATTGATCCGATAACTACTTCAAGGTAATCCCCACCCCTTCGGGAAGAACCTGCAGGTCAGCAACTTCAATCCCCTTGAGGCCGACAATTTCTTTTATCAAAACAGGGAGGCTTATAATAATATCCCGGTTCTGCAGATAGAGGCACCGCCGGTATTCTTCGGGCAACGAAGCCATAACTTCCGTAAGTCGGTGTTCAGTCATTTTGCGGACCAGAAAGTTGCCTTCAATCTTAAAGCGGATCACGCCTTCAATAAATGAAACAAGCGTAAAGGGTATGGAGAAGGGAACCAGCGTCGGCTTCACCGCGATGACCCCTTCCTTCGGGATGGAGAGTGAAGAGATTTCAGAGCTGTTTTCTTTGAGGACATCGGATATCTGCCGGGGGGTAATCATTATTGGAAAAGCCTCTTTCTTCCCCCCGTATTCCTTTTCTTCTTCTGCGGGTCTGAAAAGAAGTGCCGCTCCCCGTCCCGCGATGATGCATGTTACGGCGTCAAGAATGCCTCCGATAAGCCCTCCTGCAACAGGTATGACCTTTGACAGGCTCAGAGCCCCTTTTTCGCTTCCCAGGGCAATGAGCTTAAAACCGACGGTTTTGTTGATTTCCCGAAGTGCTGCTGCGGGTATCCGTTTCACCGCCTCATGGAGAACCCCTTCGGCGGCAGAGACACCGGCTTTTTTCAGAATCTCTCTGCCCGCGTCACCAACAATGGCAACGAGAATCATCGTTCTGACCCGGTCTTCTTTTATATTGTACCCATAAATTATTGCTATCGCTGCGGCCATCCGGGCCTGTACGACCCATGACGCGTATATCGAAGCGGGAACAGCAACCGGCAGGGTTATCACGCCTCCAAGGCCCGTCAGGAAACCAGAACTGAAATTTTTAGACGCCTCTTTTTTTATCAGGGCGTTAACCATTTCATGTTTAGTCGAGTAGCTGTTGTTTTCCAGGTAAGCTGCGGCAAGATCTTCGGCAGCGGAAAAAGGTCCCTTCCCTTCCAGTGCTGCGCCGATGAGCTGATCGACCAGGGCTCGGACATTCCCTTCAGGGATAATTGAATGCTGTTTCTGTATCGATTCGCTCATGATTTTTCCAGGGGCCATGATTTTTTTGTGAAGGAAGTTTATATATCAAGCTCCAGGCCTTCGTAGGCAATATCAATCTGCAGGTTGGCGATTTTCTTCGCGTTCATCCGCTGATAAATCCGTGCGCTGGATAGTACGCTATCGAGCTTTTCATCATCATAGGCAGGATCATGATGAAAAAGAAGAAGATGCTTAATGTTGTACATTCCCGCAATATCAATGGCAATTGACGCGGAAGAATGCCCCCAGTCCATCTTGTTTATTGCCTCATCAAAGGTATACTGGGTATCAAAGAGAGTCAAATCAGCATCCTGAAGCAGGTCACCATATTTCTGAATATGTTCTATTTTATCAATATTAAATTCACAGTCACTGGTATAGACAAAAACAGAGCCGTTATGTTCAATACGGTAGCCGAAGGCTCCCCCGGGGTGAGGCATCCGCTTGACATAAATACGCACATCATTAAGGAAAAACTCCTCATCTTCACTGACTTGAAAAAAGTTCTTTGTTGCCGGCATGTAATCCAAAGATATGGGGAAATGGGTCGGCTGCTGCTGATATTCAAGCCGCTCCTTGAGATCAGCCAGGGGTGAATAAAAGTTAAAGCGATTCCCTTCAAAGTAAAAAGGGCCGAAAAAAGGTATCCCCTGGATATGGTCCCAGTGGGTGTGGGTCATCAAAACATTAGCGGTACCGCGGCCCCGGTTAAACTCAGTCGTTAGAAGTTCACGCCCCAGGTTTATAATGCCAGATCCACAGTCTATGATAATAATATCCCCGCTGTCGGTCGTAACCTGTACACAGGTAGTATTTCCACCATAAGTATGATAATTAGAGAATGGTATTGTTTGCAGAAAGGCTTCAATTGATTCATCAGAAGTCACATCACCGGGACGGGCCTGCTTCAGGACATTCCGCACCTTTTGCTCTATATCAAATCCCGTCAATGGAGTCGGAATAGACCCTCTCACGCCCCAGAGTTTTATCTTCATGTATTCTTCTTTTCCTGTAAGTATATGTTACATTTATCGACCAGAACCAGCTGTGGGCATAAAAAGAATAGATAAAAAATGCATTAACTGCCTGTGAGTCAATTTCCGGCCGGAGAATCCCCTTTCACGGGACATACTATAGCATGTTCTTTTTAACTGTCAAGAAAACCAGAATTTAATATAAAAAGGTGGGATGCCCCATTAGAGACATCCCACCTTTCAGTCACGAACTGTTAAATTGCAGGTCGAAAGAAAAACCTCTACCGGCTTGTCCATGCAAGAGAATCAAGGAATTCCTGTATTTGCTTTTCGGTGACTCTGGCCTGAACGTTGCATTCTGCATCGAGACATATTTTTTGGTTTTTCATTTTATTTTCCTCTCAGATAACTCTTATTTTCAAACGTTTGAAGCAAAAAGTTCTTGTCATATAACTAGATTAGACAAGCCTAAGTTAGTTACAATAAAACCATGCCTGGAATAAAAAAAAGGGCTTTTCCGGTAACCGGAAAAGCCCTTTTCTAAAGCCCCCGCTTATGAGGTGAGGAGCAGACCTTAATAGACATATCGTCAAAACACATAAATCTGTCAAGAAATTAGTTACAAAATCAGAAATTATTCCTGAGGAAGGGGATGGTTTTAAAAAATATAAGTAGAGCCCTGCTTTTCCTTTAACTACACAAAGCCTCTGCAAAAGGCGTCAAAGTTTTCAGCCAGGGAATTATGATCATAACCGCCTTCGAGAAGAGCGTATCGCTTCCCACCGGTTTTTTTCTCTGAGTATTCTTTCATCAATTCACCGATTCTCTTATAATCTTCAGGATGTAAAAGATTTCCCCAGTCATTGATTCCCTGATCAAACCCCGCTGAAGCAACCATAATATCTACCGGTTCCATATCTGCCATAAAGCTTTCAACTTCGGCAATATAGGATTTCCTGTCGTTTGCTCCCGGGTTCAGGATGACTGTTTCAAGGCCCTGCTGAAAATCTTCCAGTATATTTAAATTCCCGTCACCAACATGGAGGTCAAAATCAAGAATAAAGGCAGAATTGATCTTTTTATCAGCAAAAAGCTTTAACAGGCTGATGCTGATATTGTTAAAATAGCAGAATCCCCAACAGGAATCCGCAGAAGCATGATGCCCGGGCGGTCTGATAACGGCGAAGGAAGGGTTGCCTTCCCAGGCCTCTTCTGCAGCAACAATGGCCCCTCCCGCCGAAAGTGCTGATACTCGATAAAGAAGGGGATCATTTTTTATTTCTTTCAGATGCCTCGGGGTATGGGCTCGCAGGAGATCCTCTTCTGCAGCAGGACGAGCGTCAATTTTTTTATAAAAATCGCTGTTTTCCTCAACAATACTGATAATCCGTTCAAGGCGTCCCGGTGCTGCAGACGGGTCTGAGGCATATCGGTAATCATAGAAATCATCATGAAAAATTACGCTACACTGCATGGTCGTTCCTCTCTGGCCCTTTTACAAACGGGTCTTGTAGATTTTCGACATTATTTTTCTTTTAATTTTCTGTAAATAAGAAAATTAACTTGAAGAGCGGTTTATCACTGTTTATAACAATTATAGTCAGTTTTATATTAAAGAAAACTGCCCCCAATCGGATACCCTGCACCAGGGTTTAATCGATAACAGCAGTCAGAGAATTCAGCTAAGGTTTAAGCATATGCAGGCTAACAGTACACGGGCAATTATTGCCGCCTTTCTGGCAAATTTAGGAATAGCAATTGCAAAGGTTATCGGTTTTATATTTACCGGCGCCTCGTCAATGCTTGCAGAGTCGATTCACTCCTTTGCGGATTCTTCGAATCAGGGACTCCTTATTCTTGGCAACCGGCTTTCCCATAGAAAAGAAAACCTCCAGCACCCCTTCGGCTTTGGACGGGAACGTTATTTCTGGTCTTTTATCGTTGCCCTCATCATCTTTTCCCTCGGTTCTCTTTTTGCCCTTTATGAAGGAATCGAAAAAGTTATTCACCCCGCTGACATTACATCACCCCAGTGGGCCATTGGAATCCTCAGCGTAGCAATTGTTCTGGAAGGTTTTTCGATGCGGACAGCAATCCAGGAATCCCGTCTTGTTAAGGGAGATGCGCGATGGTGGGAATTCATCAGAAGAACGAAAGTTCCTGAACTGCCGGTCGTACTTCTTGAGGATCTTGGTGCCCTGATTGGCCTGGTCCTTGCACTCACAGGCGTATCCCTCGCCATCATTACGGGAAATCCCCGCTTCGATGCAATTGGAAGTATAGCAATCGGCATACTGCTTGCTGTCATAGCGGTCATTCTTGCTATCGAAATGCGTTCTCTGCTTCTTGGAGAATCGGCTTCACCTGCAGTAAAAATTGAAATCATTGATATAATTGAAAAGCACCCGATGGTCAACCGCCTTATCCACATGCGTACCGAGCATATCGGTCCCGAAGAACTTCTCGTTGCCGTAAAAATAGAAATGCCTGAAAATTTAACGATAAAGGATGCTGCCCGGGTCATCAATGAGCTGGAAAAAGCCCTGAGAGCAGAGATACCCGCGGCCCGCATGATCTATATAGAACCGGATATCTTCATGGAGACTGTGGAGAGTCGATAAACTAGCTGTTTTCCTCGATCAAGGCTTTCAGAAGACGGTAAAATTCTTCACCGGTATTTTTTTCAGCGATCATTCCCAAAAGATGCTGGAGTTTTTTATCCTTTACTCCTGAATTAATAGAAATATTCTCCAAAAGCTGCAGAAGAAGTGCATTCTCATTCCTGGAAACATGTGCAGTCTCCTGTAAAAAGCCCATCATTTTTTCTTCGGAAGAATAAAGTCTTTTAGCAAAAATATTTATGAGACTGCGGGCAAATTCGGGACTTTCCCGTATAAGCACATCAAGATTATCAGCTTCTCCCCTTGCCAGGATACATTCTGTATTACATCGGGCCTCTGCCATCCTCGGCTGATCACCGGCAATAGCCATTTCGCCCAGGATATCACCTTCATGAAGTGTATTGAAAAATATTTCTTCCCCGTCTTCTCCAATTTTATAAATTCCGATTTCTCCTTTTCGTATAAGATAGAAGTCCCTTCCCTGTTCTCCCTGCCTGAAAATTACCGCCCCTTTTTCATAATGATACTCTCGCTGAAGAATTGACTCAGGTCTGACAAAGAGCCGCCGAATATTACCGGCTCCCGGCAGCTTCAGGTTAAAATAGATTCCCTTGAAAAACTTATAAAATATATATTGAAAATAAAAATAATAATATCCCGACTCACGACCGGTAAACCGTACCATGGTTCCATTCTGATTATCTTCAAGGTTATGATAGTTCCATACAACAATTCCCTCGACCTCCGGTGATGTCATACCTGCGCAGTCAAAAAGCAGTTTTAGCGTTTTCCCCTTAGTGATCGGTTCAATGGTTTTCAGAAAGCATGTAGACAAAGTAATATCATAGGTCATCTGGTCTTCCTTACTCCCCTCAAGATAGTAGATAAGGTCAGTTATAACCGGTATGCGCAGAATACTATTTTGAAAATAACGTGGGTTGATAATATTTTGCATAAGCATTGTTACTGCGTAAAAAAGAGGGAGCAGCACAAAAAGCATCACTGCCTCTTGAGGTGTCAGTGTGATATTAAGAAAATCCATTATAGTCTGATGAAACAAACCTGAAAAAGTCCCTGTCACAGCCAGAATAAAAACCGCCGTATAACGCAGGGGATTCAATCGAAACCTCAGCAGTCTCTCTGTTGCAACATCTTTGGCCCCCATGGAATGACGTATCCACCGCTCATACTGGGGGTCCCTCTGAATGGACCTCCACTCTTCATATCTGAGACCAGAAAGCTCAAGGGCATCAATCGAAGGCTTATTTTGACTGCGGGCAAGAAAGTATTCAAGAGCAATGCCCGCGGCGACTAAGAGCAGGGCATTAAGGTAAGGAAGTTTGCCTCCCCGGAAAAAAAAATAATCATAAAGACCATGAATCAAAAAAGGAACCAGGAAGGCAGTTACGGCACGGACCATACGGGGAACAAAACTTTTATAAAGCCTGCTGTCTCCCAGGAAATACCCCATGATGCCGCAGGAGAAAACATGCAGGGGAACAGAACTTATAGACCTGATAAAAATAATTGACGCACTTGATGAAAGAGCGTAAAAAATATTTTCAACAGCAGCAAAGCCGAGACCAAGAAGCATCCCCGTCATTATTCCGTTCAAAACCGGCGTTTCATCACCCCTTTTACCCGTAAGAAGAAGAAGGAATAAAAACACACCAAGTTTTTCCGGCATGGCCGCCTGCAGAAAAGCCAGGGCAAAAAAAGTGCCCCCATTCAGATACGATGAAAGAAAGGGTGCTGCGAGAAGAAAGAGACAGGCCAGAATACCACCAAAGGCCAGATTCTGAAGACGAAGAGCGGGTTGATGACTTACTTTAAAATAACGGTTATAGAGAACATAGAGCAACGGTACCGGCAGAAGGGCCAGCAGGGTAATTACCGCCAGTTGAGACCCGGAATGTGACAGCCCCATTGTCATTTCTATTAAAAGTGAATTTCCAGACGGTATTCAGCGACACTTTCCTTTTTTTCAAGACGAATATTTCTAAAGAATTGCTGCTCCAATGCGTATTCGAACTTTGAAAGCCAGCGGGAAAATTCCTTGTCGGTCATTTCATTTTTTTTCATAGTAAAGTTCAGAAAATATTTATGCAGGTAAAGACTGAATAAAATAGATTCGTCACCTGTCAGGGGTACTCTAACATCAAAACGGTCGACCTTATCGTGTTCTGCATCCATGGTGACATTTGTTATTGCCCCCATAGTTTCGGCTATTGTATCAATCACTTTCATATAGTCAATAGTTGTCATTACTGGCTTCCTTTTATATCTGGTTTTTCATCTACCCTGTATATAACGTATCATTTATCGAATCAAGAATTTTATTTCTCAAAGGAAAAATCTGTCACCAGCAGACAGAGATCATCGTCAAATTCTTCATCTCCAGAATATGCCCGCAAAGCGGCAATCAAATCCCGGGAGAAATCTTCCTTCGAAGCGTTACTGTTTTCCTTCAAGAACTCAACAAGCCTGGCTTCTCCGAAAACCTCCCGCTGGTCATTCATACATTCAGTGATGCCATCAGTATACATGACCAGGCGGTCTCCTTCAACAATATCGATTACCGCGTCAACAAATCCTGGTTCTTCTGACCAGCCCAGCACTCTCCCGCGGGTATAGGCAGGCAGAAATTCCCCTGTGCTTCGTCGAAAAAGTACAGGAGTAACGTGCCCTGCATTAGAGAAAAGCATCCTCTTCTTTTGCGGATCAATGACCCCATAGAAGGCGGTGACAAAGTTCCCATTCACTGTAGTATGACATACACTTTTATTTATTTCCTGCAGTACGCCTGAGGGAAGACTTTTATCTTCTGCAGAATCAAGGGCCATCTTGGTAACTGTTGCAAGAAATGCTCCAGGAAGACCATGGCCTGATACATCGGCAATAAAAAGATGAAGTTTATTGTCGATCACAAAGTAATCGTAAAAGTCCCCACTGACCTTATCTACCGGTATATACTGTACATGAATAGAAGCCTCGCTAAACTCAGGAAGCTTTGAGGGCAGCAGCCTGTTTTGAAGAAGACGTGCCGTATCAAGGTCTGCTTCTATGCAAATGTTTCTTTCGTAAATCAGCTTTTGATATCTTGATCTTTCTATCAGGGCAGCAACCCTGCTTCTCAGAAGCGCCGGATTGAAGGGTTTCGCTATGTAATCGTCGGCACCATGAACAAAGCCCTCCATTCTGTTTTCTTCCCCCGCACGGGCAGTCAGGAGAATGACGGGAATCATTTCAATATTCGGATCATTTCTCAGCTCTCTTACAAATTCAAAGCCATCCACCACAGGCATCATGACGTCAGAAACAACCACATCAGGCATACACATTCTGGCAGCCCGAAGCCCTTCAAGGCCGTTCTCTGCCATTATTATATTATGATCAGACGAAAGAAGCTCATGGAGAAAACTACGCATTTCTTTGTTGTCGTCAATAATGAGAATTGTCGCTTCATGTTCATTACCTTGCTGGTTGTCCCTGCAGCAGATATCCGGTTTGGGAAGATCTACAATAAACTTCCCCCCCTCATATTCATCTGAGTCTGATGGCTCAAGAAAGATCACATCCTCCCTATCTTCAAGGTGCCCGCTCCCCCGGGGAAAAACAAGAGTAAAGACAGACCCGTGGGCTTCGGGATACTGGTCAATATGCCGGCTTTCCACCTCGACTCTTCCTCCATGAATCTCGGCAATCTCCTTTACCAGCGCCAGGCCGATTCCGGTCCCTCCTTTTCCGATTATAGTTTTTCCCGGCACCTGCCTGAAGCGCTCAAAAATTATATCTGTATCTGATGCAGGTATACCAATACCTGTATCAGATACAGATATATTGACCCATTTTTCATCAGAGAAAACTGAAACTGCAATTTTACCGCCCGGCTCAGTAAATTTCATGGCATTGGAAAAAAGATTCATCACCGCAAAGTCAAACTTTTCAATATCGAGATAGAGAAACGTCGTATCGGGAGTTTCCAGGCTGAGAAGAACTGTGCTCATATCCTCAGCAGACTGAATAGAACCAATAAACCGCTTCAGATATTTCGAAATATCTACCTCATGGACATGGAGCACCAGTTTTTTTGAATCTATTTTTGATAAATCAAGAATACTGTTTATAAGGTTCTTAAGGCGCCGCCCTGTCCGTAAAAGATCCTCAAGAAAAGAGTTGTCAACCTTCCGGGGAGAACTTCCTTCAAGTACCGCTTCAATTTTTGAGATAATAAGTGTCAGGGGTGTTCTCAACTCATGAGAGATATTCGTAAAAAAATCAGTTTTAGCTTCATCGAGTTCATGAAGCTTCAGGTTACTATTCTGCAGCTCTGAGCTGTTTTTTTGAAGCTTCTCGTTTAACCTGCTCAGCTCCCTGGTACGGTCATCGACCTTTTTTTCGAGATCCCGGTTCAGGGTATCCATCTCAATGGTAAGCCGCTCCTTCTCGCCAAAGGCATTAAGAAAGCGTTTTGACAAAAGAAATGACTGGGAAAAAATGAAAAAGAGAAGACCGTAAGGTGTTAACAGATCGGTCTGAATTACCTGCTGTCCGTGGAGCACGTCGTTTACCACACAGGCAAGAAATACAATAAAAGAAAAAAGAAGCACCAGGGATCCATCATGTTTTCTTTTCAGGGCAATGATGAGGGTGACAAGAACCATCAGTGAAGAAAGCGCCAGGACCGGATGAAAATAAAAAATACCATGAGAAGAAATTATCACCGGCGCCGCAAAAGTAAAAAGAGAAAAAGCCGTTGCAAGGGCGACAATAATTTTCATGTAAAGAGGTCTGAAGATTCTAAAAAGATAATGAACGTAGACTACAACCGCGGCGGTGCCCATATAATATGAGAAATACTCAATGAAGACTACCCACCGCCACGCCAGTTCAGGAAAAAAAGACACCAGCACCTTCTCTCCCATTACCAGCACGCGTAAAGAGATCAGCATACAGAGCAGGCCGAAAAAAAGAGACGAAGGGTCCCGCCTTCTAATAAGAAAAAGGGTTAGATAATAAAGCCCCATAAAAAAAATACTTCCAAAGAGTATCAGGTCAATGTAGATATTTTTTTCTCTCGCCCTGGCAAGCACCGGAGCCCTGGCAAGGGTTAAGGATTGAAGAATTCCCCATTTTTGGTGATGGTAATTAGATATATGAAAGGTTATCTCAACAACTGGAGACCCTGGTGAAAAAACCACAACGGTGGGAGCATACTTCGGGATGGTACTTTTTGCGGTTACACCGGCG